>Ga0307973_1001198_pt1 | contig 11779 bp, 9 predicted proteins | sample OrgLakmetagen782_FD_201837 | JGI IMG/M metagenome (GOLD analysis project Ga0307973, IMG submission 201837) | Saline water microbial communities from Organic Lake, Antarctica - #782 | ecosystem: Environmental > Aquatic > Non-marine Saline and Alkaline > Saline | place: Antarctica: Organic Lake...
ACCGGGGCTGCAGGATGGGTTGCGGGCGGACTTCTCGGATTTGGTGAGCTAACTCCCTGGGTTGCGCTAGTGTTAATTTATCTTCTGACGGCCGTTTTTACCGAGATGATCACCAACAACGCTGCAGCAGTCTTGATGTTTCCCATAGCTTTGGCGGTTTCACAGCAGCTTGGTGTTAACTTTCTACCTTACGCTGTGGTAGTAATGTTTGCGGCCTCTGCCTCTTTTATTACGCCACTCGGTTATCAAACCAATCTTATGGTGTACGGCCCCGGAAGGTATCGTTTCGGAGATTACGTTCGGATAGGCCTTCCGCTTAGCTTGCTGGCAGGGGCGGTGGTTCTGTCATTGGTGCCTCTATTTTGGGAGTTTTAGACGTTGTACGGGCTCAATAACTAAGAGCAACACCCTCTGTAGCTTTACCGACCAAAGCGAAGTAGGGATGGGCTACCGACAACTGGGCCAAGCACATCGATACGCGATATCAGCCTTCTTGAGGGTAGGCTTAAACCAGTGATCAATTGCACAAGAGCTGAACTGCTATAGCTCAACATTCGTATTTTTTGACTCATATCGATCCAGCGAGAGGTGCTGTAAGAACTCGAATGGAAAAGGGGCGACTTCGCCAAAATGTCTAGAAAAGAAGTCAGGTGAGCTGTGAACCGATTGAATAACTGGCTAAGAAACCGGCCATCGTACACCGGCGGAAGTTTTCTGGGCCTAATGCTCAAGGATTAACAATTCCATGAAAGTTTTAATGATAGCCCCGAGATTATTTCCTTGGGATAGGCCCAGTGTTGGTGCCTATTACCTAGAACACGCTATAGCTTTAAAATCCCAAGGGGTTGAGGTTAAAATAATTAACATTGATCTCCAGCCACTTAGTGTTACTAAAAATTATGTTAAGAAATTCATGTTTAGAGTAGAGAAGTACAAGCTTTCTGAAATAGATGTTTTGAGGATTAATGGGGTCAGCCCTCCCAAAATAGGATATCTGATTTGGGTTTCTCTGGCATTTCTACTCGTACTTAATGAATGTATTTTTAATGGTAGACCGAATATAGTTTTGGCTCAGCGTGCGCTACTGGCTGGATCCGCAGCGAAAATGGTTAAGAGATTGCTTGGAATACCCTATGTCTTAATTGAACATTCTTCGGCTTTTATAAGCGGGACGATGTCGAAAAGAGATACTAAGCGAGCATTAAAAGCGTTTCGGGGGGCAAGTTCTATTGCTGCAGTATCGAGACCATTAGGAGATGCTATTTCAAATCAATATCCAGTGGGAATACTGGGTGTCATCCCTAACGTTGTCAGAACAGATGTCTTCTTTGAGATTTTCAATAAATCCGGTTTCGACTTTGTAACCGTTTCAAATTTGGATGACAATAAGCGTACACAGGATATTATAAAATCGTTTCATCTTGTTAATAAAGATATTCCCTATACAAAGCTTCACATCGTTGGCGATGGGCCAAATCGAAGAAGTTTGGAGGGGCTTGTTCAGGAGCTGGATATATCCTCCTGCGTCAAGTTTCATGGCGCATTGCAAAAAGAAGGAGTGGCAAATGTACTCGCGCGCTGCCATTGTTTTATTTTAGCTAGTGAGATCGAAACTTTTGGTGTAGTAGTAATAGAGGCTCTAGCGGCTGGGCTGCCTGTCATATGCTCTGATACTCCAGGAGTTAAATCAATCATAACGGAGGGGTTTTTAGGGGAAATAATACCCACAGGAGATTTAATAGGCTTTAAGGAATCTATGTTGGGGATCATAAATAATTATGAGTGTTGGTCCTTATGTTCGGAAAAAAGACACCAGTTTGTAGAGAGAGCCTTTTCTCCGGAAGTTGTAGGACGGAAAATAAAGAACTGGATAGCCGACAGCATCTGAATAAAAGATCACTCTAAGTTGAGTTAGTTTCTTTGGGTTTTTTAGTTCCCCTCTCAACTGATCTAGATAAAGATAAAGGTCTTGACGTCGCTGCCTAAAGAGAAGTAATAATAGAGTCTAAGCGTCGTTAATCACTCAACTGCAATAAGATATAGAAATATCTATTTATATATATTGATTTTAATCTTTTTGTCGAGGCGGTTACATTTGCAGTTTCAAAAAAGAACTATAAATTGATAATGAACAAGGAATTTAAGGTGCAAGTTTTGAATAATTTGAGGGTGCGCGTAATTAATGAACTGTATCTTAGATGTGAATCGCAGCTGATTGACGGATCTTTTGCGGCTGGACATAATGGCCCATATAATGACATGGAAACCCCGGTAAGAAATACTGCACACATGCTGTATGCGCTGTGTGATGCATACAAGCTAACGAACGATAAAGAATTTTATAACGCCGCAGAGCAAGCATTAAATTATTTGTTAAGTAACGAGTATATTAATTGCAATGGCTCTTACATTTGTAGAGTATCTGAGAAAAAGGATGCATCAAATGGTGTTATAGGTCACGCTTGGATAATTGAAGCGTTGATGAAAGCGTCATCACTTTTCGGTGGAGTTGCAGTCAGCCGTGCGCGTAATTTATGGAAGCTGCATAAATTTGACTACCAGCTCGGTATTTGGGCTAAGCCATCGGTTAAGGGTGGGTCATTGAATTTTGATCATACGTTTAATCATCAGTTGTGGTTTGCGGCGTGTATTGCTCCTATTGAAAGTGAAGAAGTTCAAAGGCAAATTTGTTGTTTTATTGAGAAAAACGTTAGTGTTCTACAAACATATTCCGACGGTATTATATATCATAGATCAAATGTTGGGCCCATACTAAATTGGTTCCGACAAGATTTTAAGATGGGTTTAAGGAAATTGTTAGGACCTATTAAAAATCGAGGGTTGAAGTCTCGGATGTATTTACATTCTGTTGGCTATCATGCGTTTAATCTTTACGCGTTTGCTATGCTTGCAGAGTCTAATTTTAAAAATAATATAGACGACAGTGTTGATGTGAAACGCTTGTTGATGGCTACAGACTGCGAGCAATATGCGTGCAATTTGCTTAAGGTTCGAGATGTTGGGCTCCGTTATAACCCTTCAGGTATTGAGTTGGCATATGCGTTCAAAATATTCGAGGGTGGTCGTCAAAATAAATCACTTGAGAGGTGGTTAGAGTTTCAGCTTTCTGAAACTGATTCAGGGGATGGCCTTTTGGTTGGTGGGTCACCCGATTTCAATACGTCATACGCTCGTATTTATCAAATTATGCGGTTGATTCCTGAGTTCAAGTAATAAGTGCAGCACCGCTTGTTTTGAGGGCCCCCTCTGCCAGCGTAGTTGTCCAGTTGGCGGTTTCACAGCAGCTTGGTGTTAACTTTCTACCTTACGCTGTGGCAGTAATGTTTGCGGCCTCTGCCTCTTTTATTATGCCGCTCGGTTATCAAACCAATGTTATGGTTTAGGGGGCCGGTAAGGTATCGTTTCGGGGGCTATGTTCGGATTGATCTTCCGCTTAGCTTGCTGGCAGAAGCAGTGGTTTTGTCTTTAGTGTCTTTGTTTTGGGAGTTTTAATCCAAAATGCCTTTAATAAATGACTACTTCACCCCAGAGAGTGCCAATACAGAGGGCTGTATCGACATGCTGGTAGACCCAACGGAGCAAAGCCGAAAATATTTCTACTCACTAACTTAAAAGGCGAAACGTCTCTTAGGGAAGGTCTGATTAACGCCCAATTTCCCGTTGAATCGCTTTTCAGCTCGAAAAAAAGCCAGTCAATCTGGATTTAAGCGTCATCCCCCCCCTTCAGTTGTTCGTTTTTTGCCCGAATTCCGCCATTTTGGCGGAATTCGGGCGCACTGGCTCTACGCCAGTAGGTATTTTTCATCGATCAGCAAGTTGGTGAAGGCGGCCAGCAGGTGCAGCCGATTGTTGTTTTTCGCCAAGCCACAGTAGCGAACCTTGCTGTAGCCAAAGACTTGCTTGATGTACCGGAATGGGTGTTCCACTTTGGCCCGGATGCTGGCTTTAATCTTCTCGGCCTTCAGCTTATCCGCATCCAGCTTCTTGCGTGTGCCAGGGCGTTTAGCAATTAACCAGGAAACATCTTTACGATGCTTATGTTCAGCCCGTTTTTGTATCCCCAGATAACCGTAACCGGCATCGCCGAACACCCGCCGCTCATCACCGTGCAGCAGCTTGTCGGCGGGTACGATGTCGTGGACGTTGGCGGCCGGCCGTGGTGTCGATGCTGTGAATCAGCCCGAGTGTGTCGTCGACACCAATGTGAATCTTCATGCCGAAGTACCATTGGTTGCCCTTCCTGGTCTGGTGCATTTCTGGATCACGCTGGCCGCTCTCATTCTTGGTGGAACTCGGTGCCGAAATAATGCTGGCATCCACGATGCTGCCTTCGCGCAGTATCAAGCCATTCTTTTCCAAGTGCTTGTTCACTTCTTTGAACAATACCTTGCCAAGGCCGTGGCGTTCCAGAAAATGACGGAACTTGAGGATCGTGGTTTCGTCCGGCAAGCGATCCAGCTTCAAACTGGCGAAGTGACGCATGGACTCGATCTCGTACAGCGCATCTTCCATCGCCGGGTCGCTGAGGTTGTAAAAGAGTTGCATGCAGTGAACCCGCAGCATGGACGACAACGGGTACGGTGGCCGGCCGTTCTGGCCTTTCGGGTAGTAACGAGCCATCTTCTTCTCCATCTGCTTCCAGGGAATCAGCTTGTCCATCCGTTCCAGAAAGATCTCGCGTCGTGTCTTGCGCTTTTTGTTCTGGTACTCGGCTTCGGAGAAGGTCAGCTGATCCATGGCGGCTGTGAATCCTGTGCAGTTAGCGATGGCGCTATTATCGCAGATTTTGAAGAGTTATTCAGAGGTTCCATAGTTTCCTCAATATCCTTAAAACAATCTTCAGTCAGCCCTTGAACCTACGCAAAACTAACAGAATATTAGAATCGAATTTTCCGAATATAGCTTTAAAGCTTCCAAGGGGAAAACAAACAAAATAATACAAACTATGTGAGAAGAACGTTATATTTTTGAATCTTTTTCGATTAGTGTCGATATCGAAATTAATACACGATCGTTCGCAGCTCCTCTGGTGCACTTTGACTATAAAAAATAGTAACATAATTCAGTTAGTAGGTGTTCTAACTCTGGGTCTTATACCTGTGAGAGCTTATTTACAGGTACCAAGCTTAGGCTTATATTTTGATAGGGTTCTATTCTTAATTTTGGCTTTGGTTATCGTATTAAATCTTAAAGGGATTGTTATTAAAGGTTCCGAAAAAATCTCTATTATACTAGCCTGTTTGCTATCTGCATTAGTGTTAGTTTCTTTTTTGGCCAATGAGTTTGGTCATATCTCTACATTTTTGGCTTATCATTTTTACTTAGCCTTTTTTATTTTTTCGATTCTAGTTTTTTGCTATCAGCGAAATATTTCCAGCCCCGAATTTGGTCGCAAAGTTTTCTATCGTGTAATGATTTTATGGGCTATTGCCGCAATAGGGTTTTCGGGTTGGGCACTCTATAATCAACTAGTTATTGGTAATATTTTTTATCCTAGTTTTTTGGATGTACCTGAGTCATCTCAAAGAAGATTTGAAGGACAGATGTCTAGTTTTCGACTGTTTCTGCCTTTTTTTTCGGCACCGATGCTTGGGTTCATGTGTTTCGGTATTGTATTAGTATTGTGCATTGATTTAAATAAGAGAAAGCCAATTAATAGAAAGTTAGCAATCTTTTTAATCTCAGTATTGTTAGTGCTCGCTTTAGCTACACAGTCGCGATCAAGCTTTTACCCATTTGTCCTGTCAGCGATGGTGTTGTTGATGGGTAGAGTAATAGTTAATCGAAGGATTAAGAACTCGAGAGTTATTCTAATACTAGTGTTGGCAGTCTTCTCTGTTTTAGGAGTTCTATCGAGTATCTATTTTTTAGATTTAGAAATGGGTAGATTGAATTTTGATCTTGCCCTGATTAAGGAGAGTCGACATCTTTCAATACGGCTTAGAACCTTGCAGATAATCATGACGTCGGATATAAGATATTTTTTTCTGGGGCACGGCGTTGGAACGCTAGCAGATAAAGGGATAGCGCCCTATACCTTTACCTCTTATCTCACGGTGCTCTATGAAATTGGGATATTTGGTTTGATACTTTATTCATCTGTTATTTTTTCGCCAATCCTAGCGTTGATTCATAGGTTAAGGCAAAAACATCGCTCGTATTTTTATAGTACAAGTGATGTTTTTAGCGTTTTTTTATTCATTTCTGTAGCTAATTTTCTTTATGAATTTAAGTTATCACCTGAGGCTGCAATATTATTAGCTTATGTTGTTTATATGGCAAAAATTAAGAATGACAAATTTAACGATTAATAGTAATGGAAATATTATGTCGGTCTCAATTTTAATACCACATAAAAATTCAGGTACAAACTTTTCCGATTGTTAGATAGTATTCCTGAGGAGATCCATGTATTGAGTGTTGAAGATGATAGCGAAAGAGAGGCGTTTGTTCGGCTCAGCTGCATCGTTGCCCTGTGTGCCAACCTAAGCTTTCCTGCCTTGTTACTCGGAAGTGCTGCGATTGTTGGCTGGATTCAGGGTGCAACTATGCAGGTAAACTGGCTGTAATCACAGCGTCCCTTTTGTTGGGGGAAGTTCAGTGCTCTAGCGTTACCAAGCGTTACCATAAGTGTTATGGAATAAGTTGTTTTGCATATTATTGCTTTATCGATAAATCAACTACGTACTTATATTTTTCGCGAGAGTGTATGAATATATCAATACTTGTGCCCCATAAAAACTCCTTAACTAAAGTTTGTCGTTTGTTAGAAAGTATTTCTAGTGACATACCAGTCGTGCTTGTTGATGATTATAGCGATAATGAAGTTTTCGAGGAGCTTAACGAAGTTGTCACTGAGAAATATAGTAACGTAAAGTTGATAAGAAATAGTTCGTTAGAACGGAATGCGGGTACAGCGAGAAATGTTGCCATGAAAAATTGTCCTATCGATACTGAATGGGTGATCTTTGCTGATGCGGATGATAAGTTTAATAAAGTTGCACTCAACCGCTTAGTGAGCTATTTAGGCAACAATGAATCGGATGATGTAGTTTTCTTCAACTGCCTGGCGCGGAAAGAGCATAGCAAGGAAGAAAGCGATAGATGTGATAAATATCGGGGATTGATATCGTCCTGGCCGTCTAGTAGGCGCTCTATTGCTTTTAAGTGGCCGGTTCCATGGGGTAAAGCGATTAGAATAGATAGAGTTATCAGGCCAAATGCACTAGAGTTTGCATCGCGCTTTGCGGGTAATGATATGGAGTTCTCTGCGAAGCTTGCTCTAACGCACTCCGTTATAAACATTTTTTCAGAAAATGTTTATGTTTGCTATGAGTCTCAAAACTCGTTAACTGCAACTTTGACACCTCAGAAGGCTTTAGATCGGTTAAAGGCAAATATAAACTGTAACCGACTATATTATTCCGGTGGTATTGAATTTATTCGGTATAATTATGCGCTTACGTTTTTCTTGAAAGCCTTTCCTTTGATTGTAAGAAGAAAAGAATTTTTCCTATTTAAAGATGAGTTGAAAAATTTGTTTATTGCTTTTCGTATGAATTTTCTTGTTAAGTCGGGGTCTAGCAAAAATTAAATGTTTTAATGTTAACTTTCTAAAAAGTTAATAAGGGGGCATTTGGAGCCCGTACGGGTGTGTTTGCTAGATTCATCGAATAAATGCAGTCATTTGGACAACTGGGTTGAAACCGCCGGTAACTTCCGGCTCTACCCCGGCGGTGGCTGGTGAGGTGGGTGCTGACGTGATCACGCTCAAGGCGAGCTCGATTAAGATGGCGGAAGCGGCCAAGTTGGGCATTATAATTCAAAAATTACGTTAGTAGCGTTGCTTAGGATTTTTATTATGCAGTTTTCAAGAATATCTGTTGTTGGTCTTGGTTATATCGGCTTACCAACGGCAGCAGTAATTGCCTCGCGTAGACGTGAAGTTATTGGTGTGGATGTTAGTCCTGCTGTAATAAACACTATCAACAAGGGCGCCATCCACATTGTTGAGCCAGAACTAGACATGATTGTTCATGCCGCAGTGAAGGAAGGCTATTTGCGAGCAACACTAACGCCAGAATCTGCTGACGCGTTTCTGATTGCGGTGCCTACGCCGTTTAAAGCGGAGCAAGGCAAAAACCACGTGCCGGATTTGAGGTATATTGAATCTGCAGCGAAAGCGATTGCGCCGGTGCTGCAGAGGGGCAATCTGGTGATTCTGGAGTCTACTTCGCCGGTAGGCGCTACTGAGCAGATGGCTGCGTGGCTAGCTGAGGCCCGGCCGGACCTTACTTTTCCCCAGAGCCACGGTGAACAATCGGATATCCGTATTGCCCATTGCCCCGAGCGCGTACTGCCCGGCCATGTGATTCGTGAACTGGTTGCTAATGACCGGGTTATCGGCGGGATGACGCCGGCCTGCTCCGCAGCGGCCTGCCGTTTGTACGAGATTTTTGTGGAAGGTGAGTGTGTAACCACCACCGCCCGCACGGCCGAAATGGCCAAACTCACGGAAAACAGCTTCCGCGATGTGAATATTGCCTTCGCTAACGAGCTGTCGCTGATTTGCGATAAGCTGGATATTGATGTGTGGGAACTGATTGATCTGGCCAACCGACACCCTAGAGTAAATATTCTGAAGCCTGGCCCTGGCGTAGGCGGCCACTGTATTGCCGTGGACCCTTGGTTTATTGTGAGTGAAACCCCGGAACAGGCTAGGTTGATTCGCACCGCTCGGGAAGTGAATGACGGTAAGCCACAATGGGTGATTGATAAGGTGAAGGCGGCGGTGGGGGCTTTTTTGCTAAAGCATTCAAGCCACACTGCGAAGGATGTTTCGGTAGCGCTGTTTGGTTTGGCCTTCAAACCAGATATCGATGATCTGCGGGAAAGTCCGTCTCTGGCTATTGCTCAGCAGCTGAACCAAGAATTGGCGGGGCCGCTGTTGCTGGTGGAGCCGAACATTCATGCGGTGCCAGACTCGCTGGCGGGATGTTCGTTGCTGCATCCCGAGCAAGCTATGGCACAAGCGGATATTTGCGTTGTGCTGGTAGCGCACAAACAGTTCCGTGGACTGAATTTTTCAGCCAAGTCGGCAGAATTCGTGATTGACGTTGTGGCCAGTGGCCGCGCCTAGCAGGGAGTTTGGTTTGAAGGTACTAACAGTTTTTGGCACTCGCCCCGAAGCCATCAAAATGGCGCCTTTGGTTTTGGCGTTGCAGGGCGATGCGCGGTTTGAGTCTGTATTGTGTGTAACCGGCCAGCATCGGGAAATGTTGGATCAAGTGCTTTCGCTGTTTGCGTTAACACCGGATTACGATCTGAATATTATGAAGCCAGGGCAGGATCTAACGGACGTCACGTCCGCTATTTTGCAAGGCATGCGTGGGGTGCTTGCCGACGCAAAGCCAGACCTGGTGCTGGTACACGGCGACACGGCGACCACCTTCGCCGGCTCCTTGGCTGCCTATTACCAGCAGATTCCGGTAGGGCATGTAGAGGCGGGTCTGCGAACGGGCAATCTGTATTCCCCTTGGCCGGAAGAAGCGAATCGAAAATTGACCGGTGCGCTTGCCGCCATGCACTTTGCCCCTACCCAAAAGTCTGCGGACAACCTGTTGGCCGAGGGCGTTACTGAAAGCACCGTGCACATTACGGGCAATACGGTGATTGATGCGCTGTTCGAGATTGTAGAGCGATTTGATAAAGACGCAGAGTTGGCGGGTTCATTGGCTGAGAGCTTCCCGTTTCTGAACTCAGATCGGCGCGTGATTCTGGTGACCGGCCACCGCCGTGAAAGCTTCGGCGCCGGTTTCGAGCGAATATGCGAAGCGCTGAATCGTACCGCCAAGGCATTTCCAGATGTGAATATTGTGTACCCGGTGCACCTGAACCCCAATGTGCAGGAACCGGTAAACCGCTTGTTAAGTGGGCTGGATAATGTCCATTTGATCGAGCCACTGGATTATTTGCCCTTTGTGTATCTGATGAGCCGTTCTTACTTAATACTCACAGATTCCGGCGGGATTCAAGAAGAAGCGCCTTCACTCGGAAAGCCTGTGCTGGTAATGAGACACACTACCGAGCGCCCTGAAGCATTAGAAGCCGGAACTGTGGAGTTGGTCGGTACGGACGTTGAGCGAATTTTTGGCCGAATGGAGGCGTTGTTGACGGATAATGCAACTTATAAGCGAATGAGCATGGCCTATAACCCTTATGGGGATGGTCGCGCTTGTCAACGAATTTTGAGCGCTATTCTGAGCTAAAACCTTATGAAGAGTTAATCGCTGGCTATTCTGCGGCCATGTATTTTGTGAGCTGTTTAAATGATAACCTCTCACTTCAAGTATTTTCAGTTTCGTAATTTTTCCGATAAAATCCTAAAAAAACTACTCGTGCTATTTGATGAAAAAAAATCGTATTCTATTCATTCAACCGCTCTTGCCAACATACTCAATAGACTTCTTTAACGAAATGTTAGCTCAATCTCCCGAGCTTGAGCTAACAGTCGCCGCTAATTTGAAGTCAAAATCACCTCTAAATCAACTGTCCCAAGGAGATGTGGCGTTCAATACCTTGCATCTTGAATTTACGAAGTTAGGGCCGTTTCAATGGATTTGTGGGTTATGGAAAGCGATAAACGCTAAAGAGTTCGATATAGTCGTTTTTAGCGGTAACCCTAGAGATCTGTCGCAGTTGCTGGCCATGTTTATTATGAAGGCCCACAGGAGGAAGGTTTATGTATGGGGCATGTTTCACAAAATTGGCCGCCAAAGATGGCATACAAGAAGTTACTATAAGTTAGTCGCAAAGGTTGCAGATAAGCTACTTACCTATTCCAGAACCGGTGCCAGGAATTTGGCATCTCTTGGTGTCCCGGAGGAAAAAATTTCAATTATTGGCACAGCGATAGATCAGCGGCGAACTAGGGATTGTGCCTCACAGGTCTCTGAAACAGATATAAAGGACTTTCTGAAAGAACAAGGGTTGACTGGTAAAAAAATTGTTCTTCAGGTTGTCCGATTATCAGCTATTAAGAAGCCTGGATTTTTGCTTGAAGCAGCCAAAGAGATATTAAAAGAACGTAACGATATCGTTTTTGTTTTGATTGGTGATGGTGAAATGCGCTCTGAGTTGGAATCTAAGGTGATAGATTATGATATCTCTCACGCAGTTCGGTTTATGGGCGCAATATACAATGAAGCACAACTGGCAAAATGGTTCTTAGCGAGCAGCGTTTTCGTGATGTCTACATGTATTGGTCTGAGCGCTCATCATGCTTTATCTTATGGTCTTCCAGTTATTACAGATGACAGTTTGGAAGATCAAGCATCTGAATTTGATGTGCTTGCACATGGAATTAATTCGCTGATTTATAGGAAGAACGACATTGATGACTTTAAAAATAAGTTGATTTATTTGGTGCAGGAAAAAAATGTATTGCTTCAGATGTCCCAGAATGCTTTTTTCACTATATCGCAAGTTTATTCCATAGAGAATAAGGCAGAAAACATGGTGCGCTCTTTGACTGAGAAATAGGTTTCGTTAGTGAAAGACAAAAGTGCTCTCGAGGCTGTGGGTAAAAGGTGCGCTAATATTTTTTGTTCACTACAGTGCCTATTTGGCCAATACTTAGGGACAGACTGAATAACCGGTTAAGAAAATGGATGGGTTGTCGCAAACCGATGGACGTTTTCTTGGGCGAATACTCAGAGCCTTTGAGTCCGAGCAGTGCTACTTACTACTTGAATCCAAA
>Ga0307973_1001201_pt1 | contig 11747 bp, 10 predicted proteins | sample OrgLakmetagen782_FD_201837 | JGI IMG/M metagenome (GOLD analysis project Ga0307973, IMG submission 201837) | Saline water microbial communities from Organic Lake, Antarctica - #782 | ecosystem: Environmental > Aquatic > Non-marine Saline and Alkaline > Saline | place: Antarctica: Organic Lake...
TTAAGTCACACCCACCCGCGACAGAATATCGTCGCTAACCAAAGAAAGGAAAAAGCCATGAAAAAGCTTTTGACCTCCACCGTGTTGGCAGCCGCTCTTGCTGTCGCTGGATCTGCCGCTCTTGCGCAAGAGATGATTGTGACAGTAAACAAAACTGCCCCGATCCGGATTCTACTCAACACTGACGGGGAAGGTTATCCACTCATGGATTTTGTTAAGTTCATCGAGATCAATCCTTCCTACAATGGTGCCACACTCGACACAGAAATTCCCGCTGGAACCAAGATCAAGCTCGAGGTGTAAGACAAGTTGCAAAATAATTACAAAAGACCAAAATAAATTTTGAGTCTTTTTTATTTTGGATAGATCCACACAACGGCCATCCAGAGGAATATTAATGGGAACAAGTTAAGGATAGGTATTGCGTACCCTACTCCAGCTAGTATAAACATAAGACCTTTAATACCACCGGCTTTACCAGAAAGTGAATTGATCCGCATAGCACTGTATACAAACCATGTAAGAATAAGTTGAAATAGTCCAAGTAGGAATACTAAGGCAAATGGAGTGATGAAAAGTAGCATAGGGTCAAAAGATATGCCGAATACTTTTTTAGCAGCAGCAAGTATAGCTTCACCAATTGTTCCAAAGTTAAACAATAGACCGTTTACAATAAACTCAGTAGCAGATTCTCCTAGCACAGCTGTTATAGCCTGATACACAGCAAAAGCCATCCCCAACCCCGCTGCGCTAATAACCGCTAATGGCATTTGAAACGTTAGGTACCAAAACATTGCCCAAGCACCGATCCAGGTGTTGGCAGTGGTGACACGGACGCGGGCTAATAGCATTTTTCCGGTCGAGACTTTCTTCTTACGTTTTATTTTTGGGACTCGGCTTGGGTACGCTCTGGACACCCTGGGGATATTTGATGGTGCCTCGTAGGTGGTGCGAGCTTTACTGGTCTGGTCGGGTGCGCGGTTTAGGTTCGCTGGCTGCATCCCGGCTTTAGCGTAACTTTCGTTAAAAATTTCATCGTTTGACTGGGCACTGCGGACAGGCGCGTTACTGGCTTTATAGGTGGTTTGAGTTTTCCCCCACGGGCCGTTTACCACCCTATCCTGTTTAGGTGCGGCATTTGTGTTGTCGGCCGGTATCGGCTGGGGACGCTGCGCCGCCTTACTAAAGTATGGTTGGTCAGTAGATTCAACACTTACCCGCTGCCGACGCTGTACAACCTTATTTGAATTAGGCTGATCGGTGTATTCAATATTTGCCCGCTGGGTCACCATAGTACCTATAGTGTACTACAGCTTCAAGCGAGTAATCATATGTAAGCTTGCTTACATATGAATTGCGAGCGCAGAAGATGAAAGATTCTCTTACAGCCGTAAGTGAAGAAATGCGGATAGGTTTACTTTCCTATGATTTTAAAACGCGACAACTAGGCTCCTCCATTAGCCTGCAGTTCTTCGCGGGCTTTTTGGATTTCTAGGAGTTGGGCTGGGTCGGAAGTGATGATCTGGTCTTCGGTGTAACTAGCAATGATTTTAATCGCGACGTGCTTGAGGCCGGCAAAAAAGATCCCTTCCCCAACGTTTGACTCGAGCAGTAGGTATTTTTCCTCATCGGTGAGGTTGAAAGTTTTTTGAATGTTGTCGACCGCCGTTGGGGATTGTTTCATCAACAGTTGGATTGATGAGTTGGTGATCATTGGAACACCGTATGGTGAGCGCAAAAAGTCGTCCACGTCTTGGGTGATGGTGGCGATCCCGAGGTAGTATTTTCGACCACGCTTGGCCAGTGAAAACAGGAACGAGGCGGTGTCTTCACTTTTCATCATCCACCACGCCTCGTCGATAACCATCAGTCGCTTGGCGAGTCGTCGACGTACACTACCCCAAATAAAGTTGGTGATGATGTACATGGCGATGGTCTTCAGTTCGTCTTCCATATCCCGTAGACTAAATACCACAAACTTCTGGTTGATGTCGACATTGGTCGGCTGGTTCATAAATCCTGCCCAGGTACCGCTGGTGTACTTTTGGATGCGTGCAATTAAAGATGCACTCCCTTCCATTCCGGCGAGCACCATTTCAAAGTCTGAGAGTAGTGGTGGTTCCATTTCGCGGAAGTCTGTATCACCGGTGATGTCTTTCAGCGCGTAGGTTTCTTGTACTGCCAGATCGATGAGGGTTTCTTCTTCTGGCATCAGGCCACCTAACATTAAACGAAACAGCCCAATCAGCTCAATGATGTGAGTACGCAGTACGTCTCGTGGGTCTTCGTCTGGGGCTGGAGGTGGTAGGTCAAACGGGTTGACATGGTGGTTAGACGACAGTGAGATATTAAAGAATCGTCCACCGGTGGCTTCTGCTAGGTATTCGTATTCACGTTCGGGGTCGAGTACGATTACTTCAGTACCAAACATCAGTGACCGCAAGATCTCGAGCTTGAGTGCGTATGATTTACCGGCTCCAGAAGTTGCAAAGGTTACTGAGTTGTAGTTGGTGAGGCTGTAGCGATCAAACAGCACCAGTGAGTTGTTGTGGCGGTTAATACCATACAGGATACCGGTGTCAGACGTGAGGTCAAACGAGGTAAACGGAAAGAAACTTGATAGTGGTGAAGAGTTGAATTTGCTATGGACGCCCAAGATGTCATCGTTGAGCGGAAAGACACTCTTGATTCCCTGCTCTTGCTGGAAGAGTGCTGGCTTGATACTGATCAACTTGGAATCAAGCATTCCTTTGATGTCATTTTCTACTTTGTTGATATCTGCTTCGGTGTCACCGTAGATAGAGATATAAAACCCAACATCAAACAGCTTTTCTTCGGCTTGCATGAGTTTATCGCGCAGGTCTTCAAGGTTTCGGTATGAGGCCTCTAGTTGTGGGTCACGCACTTCGCCTCGTTCGGCTTTCATATTAATCTGACTCTGTACCTCAGCCACTTTCTTTTGGAATTTCTTGAGGGTATCAGCGGTGTCGACTGGATGGATAAAAATCGACACGTCGATTTCCTTAGCGAGGTTCAGCACAGGTTCGATCCAACCATCATTCAGGTACCGGGGGTATGATACCGCGTAATATGTACGTGCATTGATACCACTAATGCTAATCGTTCGAGGATTGATTTTAATTGCTGACGGTGCAATGACGTCTGTCAGGGTCAACAATTGGTCATCAATTGCGGGATTATCGTTATTTTGTTTTGGTTGTAAGAAGTCGAGTAGAGCCATAATTATGATTGCATTCGGGGTGCGGTCCCAGTTGGGTCACCCGGGTTATATAAATGGTAATAGAGCTCAACCAAGTCATCTTTTTGTAGTGTCATGGTTCGCACCCCTACCCCAGCGAGGCCTTGTACGACCATCGCTGCTCGCTGTTCTAGTTGGAGACGGTGTTCTTCGAACTGTTGGTCAGAGGTCGCCGGTGCTGAGCTAGAGCCACTAAAGAATTTTGAAAATCCTTTAGACATATTCAACTTAGTTGGTGAGTAAGGGATGATCACAAAGAAGCTTTTACTCATCACATCATATTCTCCAGTAAATTTAGTAATGAAGCCGATGTATTCCTGGAGTTGAATACGCATTAAGTCGTTGTCTTGTTCTTTATTTAAACCATTGAGAATTTCGATATAAGGCTCGATGTTGAGTTTACGTGATTGCACATAAATTTGCAGTGAGAAGTCGACTGTATTAAGAAAGTTTTGAAATTGTTGTAAAATCGCCCGCTGTTCATCGAGTGATTTTAAAGCAAAGTTCACCGATGAGGCAAGCACCACCATGAGCATTTCTCCGTTACGCTTAATCACGACGTTTTCACGGATATCTTTGATGGGAACGAAGTTTTGAGTTGCTGCTTTTTGGTTTGCCATATTATTCTTCTGGTTTTTGTAGTGCTTGTAACTCGAGCTTACGTGTCAGTGAGGTGATGCTTTTGTGATTAGTACCACGGTTGTTTGGAGTAATGACCGGATCTTGTTCCTTTTTTGCAGTTCTTGCATTGTAGACGACGTTGGTCTTTCGGTGCCAGAGATATAGTTTGTCTTTGGTGACGTAATTGTATACGGCTTCGAGAAAGTATGAGAAGGGGCGGTTGTTGATTGGGTAGAAGGACAACGCACCAGCTATAAGTGCTAACGGAATTCCTAGAATGATTGCCAGGATAGTCGGCAGGACTAAAAACATTACCACCGCTGCGCTGATTCCACCACCAAGATAGACAAACTGACGCCAGGTTAAAGGGCCAAATATTTTATTTTCAATTTCAATGAATTGTGGAACTTCAAACTTCATATACTTCTAGTATACACTGCAGCCTTTAGATACAAGCTACGTTTGTTCAGTTCCCCATCGCTGTGTCGAAGGTTCTGCTGGCTTGGTTTGAGTCTGCTTCAGTAAATCGTCCTGACTGGCTGCGGTGTGCGTCGGTTCGTCGGTTGGGGTACCCCGCATCACTTCCATGTCGTGTGACATAGTACGAATTGGCTGCATCGTCTTCATAGCAGCTTCAGCTTCAGCAATTTCTGATGCGAGCGAGTTGTCGTTTGTAGCTGCAGCATTGATGGGGATAGAAGTTTCACGCGCTGCAGGTTTGTCAAGTGGTGTCAAGAAATCAAGCACGTCCGCCGTGACCGCTCTGGCATCATCTTGTGTGATTCCCAGTCGTTCAACCAGCAGCTCGGGCAGCTTTTCTTGTGGCACAAGACCGAGGATGACGTCACCAACAGCTATGAGGAATTGCATCCGAACTTCCACATCAACTATTTCGTGGTTTTTTCCAATTTCGTACAAAGCTTGTCCACTTGTTGGTCCTTCGTACAGAGATTTCTGTACTTCAGATGATGCTTCGTATGCATCGTTACGTTGTTCGTCGGTAAAGTTCATAAATAAATTATATGATTATAGTAGGAAGTCCTCTTTTGCTTTTGTGGTATTGAGGTATGTGGCCATTTTCGAACTTGTGCCACTGTGTAATCTCACAGCTTTTGCTAGGTCAGATCTCTCATCAGCACTCATTGCGCCCTTACCTTGGTTTGCAACTCTCCCAATTGCTTTCATTGCATCAACAGTTATGTTTTTACCTGCGTCTGTCAAAGTCCCAGTTGATGTGTTAAAGAAGGCTTCATATGGTAGCTTACCGACGGTTTCTGCGTTGCCTTTGACAAGCTTGTCTCGTTGTTTAGTAATGAAGTCAGCTGCGTCAGGACCTGTAACGGTAGCAGTGGTAGCTCCAGTAACCTTACCCTTACTGTCTCTAGTTTCAGCATCAATACGACCGGTTGAAAGTACACTTTGAATACCAGCAGTCCGAGTTTTCTTTAATTCATCAAATTCTGATGAAGTCAAATTGCCTGAGTCTTTGATAGCGTCCATCGATTTTTCGGATAGTTGGCTAGCGATGACTTGTGAATTGAGGCGATCGAAGTCGATGTTGCTTTTTTCTTCGTCAGACATACTTTCAATTTCTTTAGATAGATCTTCGATTGCAGTTTTTAGCTCGGAAGCGGAAGCATTAGACTTCGCAAAGGTTTTTTCGATATCTTTAAATAGTGCATCGTCTCGCTTGGAGCCCATCTCTTTCATTTGAGCGTTAGAGAACTGTCCAGTACCGGCTAATTCTTTCATTTTTGTCCTGTTTACCAATCCAGATTCCATCAACGTCTTGAGTTCAGCTGGCGCAAGTTTTCGAAGTTCCTCGGTAGACATTTTGCCTGTAAGTTTTTTGATTTTGTTTTTAGCATCTTTTGTATCACCTGGAGTAGCTGCAGCAGCTAGCGCAGCTCTCGCTGCTGCGAGGTCTGTTGCCCGTTTGTTTTCGGTGTCGTACGTGTTGTAGGTTGCATTCTGTTCATCAACTCGTTTCTTCTTCTGATCCAGTGTTTCTGATCCAGCTATAGTAGCTTTCTCTGCACTGCGTAAAGCTGAACCATATGTTCGATCAATAGTACGTGCCCCCCACCTTTGGACGGCATTACCTTGGGACATTGTCCCCAATCTTCTGCGTAGAGCCGCGCTATCTTTTTTGGCTGCGTAGTTAAGCCCCTGCGCAGCGTATCCGGCTGTATTTCGGACACCAAACCTGCCGACACCAATTGCGCCATTCTTTATTCTTCTTTGTCCTCCTCGTACCATTCCTCCTCCCACCCGCATCACTCCACCAGCGCCGTCGGCGCTCATTTTGCCGGCGACGATGACTGCGGCGAGCATGAAGGCAGCCGAAAGAACAAATGGTCCGAGTACTTCGATTAGGTTGGATTGATTATTGGTAACGGCTGACAAAAGCCCACGTTTCCCGACTTCGACTCGACTCGATCCTCCGTCACCGAACATGTTATGCAGAATACTACCTGCAAAAAATAGTAAAACAATGTACACCGGTGCGTAGAATGCTCGACCCAGGAACCCTTTCCAGTATTTACTGGTCCAGCCGTGTAGCCCTGGAAATACCCATCCTAGGAACATGAATGGAGAAAGCACCATAAATATAGATAAGGCCACAAACCGAATGATCAGCATTACTCCTCCTGCAGCAAATACAAAAGCAGCAATCAGATAAAATATTGCACTCCCAAAGATAAAGGCCCACGGTTCAGCCCCGTCATTTGCTATTCCATCTGGCACTTGTAGGGTTTCTGATATACCAAGGTGTGCAAAAAAGGTGTCTGCAATCTCGACGGAGTCTCCGCCAGCGGCTGGGAAGGCAGCAACTGCGACTTCGGTTGCTAGTCGATTACTAAAATCAACTACAAACTTACTAATGAATAAACTGAAGTTGATCAATAGGGCGGCCATTATTAAGTAGACAAGAGTTTGTTTGGCCTTGGAGTTCCCGCTATTGAGGATCATCTGGAACCCAATCCAGATGAAACCAAAAATAAACAGGATATTAAAGAAGTCTCGAACGATGCTCCACAGATCATTGACAGCTACCCCTACCCCACTGGTGTTGAATTCAAGACCAAAATTGATGACAAAGTTGTTGACAGCAAAATCCAAAATATGGCCACCAGCAAAGACTAGGAAACCAAAGAAGTTAACGACAAATAGGTATAACCACTTCTTAAGCGGAGAATCAGCAAAAGCCCCTTCTGCTATCCGTTGGTTGGTTTCGTCGACACTTCTCTCGCCGCGTCCACCAGTTCTAGCTTCGACTCCTGGAGCAGCGCCACCCTCAATTTCAACCTCAGCGCCATAAAATCGTGCTTGTGCAGCAATATCTGCAGCCTCTTGTAATTCAGCTGGCGTTAGCAAGTCGTCATCAATCGTAGGGCCGGGTCCACCAAAAGGCTCTAAATCACTAACACGATTACCATCATCAGGCGGACCTTGTGCATTGGTAAAGAAAACTGGTACCAATAAAGCGACTGCAGCCAGCACCAAAACAATCTTGGTGATCCATGAAGTTTTGGTGAAGCGGGTAAACATAGGTGTATTATGGAAGGTTTAGTCTAAGGTTTTCTGCGAGGTTGATCCAGCTTTCGTCGGTCGGGTCCACTGTTATGGTCGGGTCAATGGCAGTGAGCAGATCGGTAAGGCTGCCTGTAGAGGTAATGGCCTGACCAGCCACAGTGTTATCACTTGCTATGTCCGCTAGCCGATCTGCTTCAGTTCCAATTTCGTAGTCAGTAATGCCTGGGAAGCTGGTGAAATCAAGCAAAATTTCTATCTGTTCATCAGGTCCTGCCTGGTCGTACTGATAGGCCATACTAGTAAGCGTCAATATGTCCTCATTATTTTGATCGATTAAGATATTGAGGTTTGAGAGTTCACTACGTATGTTTTGTCGGTATCTGAGTAAGTTTCTTCGTTCGGCTGGACTGATAGATCCTGAGGTTACGATTGTCGTTCCACCTTCACTACCAGCGGTCCTTGTTACCGTTGTGGCACCAGGTACTGGTCGTGCCAGGAAGTTGGTGAATGCTGTTTGGTACGCTACTAATAATTCACGGTACTCGATCTGGCGTCCTAGCTGTGGGGTGATGATATTCTTTGATCCTGTCTCTGCTGAATTAGTCGTGAGGTTGCTAGACTGTGCTACAGCTGCATCGAGATAAGAGCCAGAATAACCACCACTGCTGCTATAGCTGTATCCGGTACCGCCAGATAGCCCCAAGAGACCAGAGACCCCGGTGAGCGCTTTGTTCGCCAACTGACCAAGGAGGCCTGCGAGCAGCTCGTTGAGTTCATCAGCCTCAATGAGAGCATCTTGCCCCGCCCCGAGCGCTTTGTTGAGCTGGTCGGCGATGATTCGTCCTGGTTTCGAGATTGAACACTGTTGTCCTCCGCTAGTACCACCGACGGACTGACAGATTTTTTGGGAGAGGAATCCATCACCCCAACTTACCTCTTCAAGAACTTGACCTTCAGCATTGATTAATCGAGCGCGAGCTGCTACTTCGGCATTGAGTACGGCGCCGTATGGAGTGTAGGTTTGTGGGGTCGAGGTGATCTGTAGCCAGTCAGAAAGACCGTTGCCTGGGTCGGTACCAGCAATGAAGCCTTCGATATTACTGATTACTCCACTGAGCGTACATTCAGGGGCTGATTGTCCAGACGCTCGCCCTCTGGCGTATTGCGATTCCAGTGAAATTTGTACATCTAGTTTAAATGGTGAACAAATAAAAGAACCTAAGCCATCACTGCCACCTATTTCACTAATAACCCGTCCAAATTCCTCGTCGGCCACGTCCAACAGAAAGCCTTTAATATCAGTCACAAAGGCTGGGCTACCCTGAAAGCCGGAGTTGACCCAGTTGATCAGACTGCGCACCATACCTGATACGATTCGCTTCGCTATTGACCAGGCGATACCATCAAGAACATTTTCTTTGATCCAAAGATTGCCTGTAGCAAGAGAGGTAGCGGTGTTAATAGCATTGCCCGCTAGCGCACTGGCGTTTTGGACAACCTGCATACTACGACGCGCCTTCTGTGCTTCTGCGTGCGGGACCTGACTGGTTGGTAGTTGTGGCACATACGTCATTGAAAACCCAACAACTACAAACATCATTGCTACTAGACCTTTTTTGAGGGTGTTAAAAAATGCATCCATACAATTACGATTTATATTCTGAGCTAAAAACAACGAATAATGCCGCCGGGTCATTTGGCTGTATCAGTGATGCATACGGGTTTAATGACTGATACATGTTTTCCAGCGCGTACCCCAAGCCAGCTGCGTCATCCTCATAGCGCTTGAGTCGCATCAAGGCAAAGGCCGGGTCATTGATGGCAAGCGTCATGGCGTCGATGTCTTTGTGGATTGCGTGATAGGTATTGATCAGATCAAGGTGTTCTTTGACGAAAATAGCTGGGACAGGGATATTGAGCGACGTATCACGCATTTGTTGGTAAGTGTTGGCGAGCAGCTCCAGCTCTTCTATTCGGTCTACGTTGTCGTTTGTGACAATATCATGCAGTATAAACAGTTCACTTTCAGTGATTTGGGATTGGTTATTATTACTGATCGCTAGAGCCATGGTGTTGGCATAGGTGCGGATATCTTCATCATCCCATTCATTCATTATGGTGATATCTGGTGTGTCGTACAGTTCGTGAGCAGTTTGCGCGCTTAGAACCTCGACCGCGTTAGCAGTCACCTCTTCCCGGGAACTTCCAAAAGGTCCGTAGGTTTTAGACCGTAGATACCCTTCGATAAAGTTAACCCCCATTTGACCGGTAAGAGTGTCTGGTGGTTCATAGGTGGTGTCAGTCTGAGCTAAGACGATTGGTTCGTTGGTAACAAATTCATCTCGCCAATCCTCGATGCCGTTTTGGTCATTGTCTGTGACGGTGATTGCTACCCGGGGTGTCGTCTCGACCACAGCTACCGAGGCAGATTGTTGGGCTGCAAAGCGGCTAACACCAAAGTTACTGAGTGTGTATGCTCCAGCTACAAGTGCACATCCAATGATACACGCACCGATTATCCGGGGGTTAGTGATCCCTTTCATATACGCTTAGTATAGCAGTTGTAATGAGGTGACTGCTGAGCTTATATACCTTTTTTCACTGATCTGTGGACAAGCTGGGGAAATTACTGGGACAACGCCGTAATTAGTGTCATAAACTGGTCAATTGACAGGTCTTCGGCCCGAATGGTGGGGACAATACTCATGGTTGTTAAGGTAGACACCACTTCTTCCTTGTTGAATAACGTGCGAAGGTTCCCTGCTATTTGTTTTCGCTTTTGCCCAAAAGCTGCATGGAGGGCGGTAAAAAATGTAACGGCCGTTACGGATTGTAAGCGAGATTTATTTATATTGTGGACAGCAACGATAGCTGAGTCGACAGCTGGCGGTGGTGTAAAATGTCCACGTTTGATTGTACATACATAGGAAGGGTCTCCAAATACTTTGACTGACATTGATAGAATGGATTCTTTGGTGCTCCGCGCAATCCGCTCCGCCACCTCTTTTTGCACCAGAAACACTAGATCAGTTGGCTGGATATCTGATTCCAGACACTGACGAAAGAGTAACCCAGAAATATAGTAAGGAATGTTTGCGACCACCTTAAATTGCTGATCTTGTAAACCAAAAGCTGCCATATCAAGCTGGCGTGCGTCGTGATGAAAAATAGTCAGCTGCTGAGTAGCAATTTCAGCAGCGAAGGTGGTTTCTAATTCAGTAATCGCTCGGGCGTCTGCTTCGACCGCTACTACCTTGGCGCCTCTACCTAAAATCTCTCGGGTTAACACCCCGGTTCCAGGGCCAATTTCGAGCACGGTGTCCCCTGCTTGCACCGCGGCTGCATCGCACATTTTTTTCGGCACGTAGTCACTATTAAGAAAGTGTTGGCCAAGTGATTTTTTGTGTTGGAAGCTCATAGATAAGTCTGTACGAGTAACTTAGATTGTTTCACAAGAAAATACAATAGCTACTCAAGTAATGCTATAGTGCAGTTAACTGCACTACTATGACAAACGTTTCTAAAAAACCACTCGACGATAAGCTACGAAAACAATTATTTGAACAATTCTCGTCTTTATTTGCTTCAAGTTCACAACATAAAATGGCCTCCTTGTTTATTGAACTGTTTACCGAGGCAGAACAAATTATGTTTATTAAACGAGTTGGAATTATATTGATGTTAACAAAAGGTTACTCGGGGTATGCAATCTCAAACATGCTCGAAGTCAGTGCTGCAACCGTGCGGTCGACTAAACAAAAATATGAAGCTGGTGAATACGATCAATTATTTAAAACGACCAAGAAACGAAGTTTTGATGGTAAGAAATTTTGGTCAGTTCTCGGGCTTGTCATTACTGGCGGCCTGCCACCACGAGCTGGTGCCGGGCGCTGGAGTTTTATTTTCAACGAGTAATAGTGCAGTTAACCACACTATTATGGAGGTGAGGTTGTAATCGATCTAATTGGGATTGTCTAGTTTGCAATCGTATACTAGTACTGTTTAGGCATAGGAAAAAATATATAAAAAGGCCGCGGCGAAAGTATCGCAGCAGCCCAAGTGTCTCATGTATCTGGAATCCAGATACTGTTCTGATTCCATTGCCCCAAAGCAACTACCTTGCAGGTGTTGGTCGGCGCCGCGAGGAACCAAAATGTCTGAGTGTCTATGTCGTAGTCCATGCGCTGTCCGACATGGGCATCAACGTCCATTCTCTCAGCATATATTCGACAGGCCGTTGCCGCTGGAATGTCGGGAACCAACAACTTGAACTGTTCTCTTGGTTGCAAGATTTTTGCTGGATCAAAGGCTAGCATGCCCTTGTGCAGAT
>Ga0307973_1001204_pt1 | contig 11728 bp, 16 predicted proteins | sample OrgLakmetagen782_FD_201837 | JGI IMG/M metagenome (GOLD analysis project Ga0307973, IMG submission 201837) | Saline water microbial communities from Organic Lake, Antarctica - #782 | ecosystem: Environmental > Aquatic > Non-marine Saline and Alkaline > Saline | place: Antarctica: Organic Lake...
CGCGACGGGATTTTGATTAAGGGCGGCGAGTACCTGGAGACAGCGGGTCGTATCAAAGCCGTTGCCTTCGACAAGACCGGAACCGCCGTTCAGATACAGAGTGGCGCAGAAATGTGCATTAAATGTCAAATACTGCTAAGTATTTGACATGGTGTTTTGGGCTCTATACCGTTGTGTCGTAACCTTTTCCACATCCGACCAATGGAATATGCAGCGTGGCTAACTTCCCGGGGTTCCCAGTTTTTGATACCGCTGATCGCCTCTCTGAGCAAGCTGACCAAAACGGCTACACAGATGTCGTTATCCGACTCTCAAAACTCCCACTGAAATACGAGCTGCTTGAACGCGATCTCACTCTAAGCTTTCAATACCTGTTGGATTACACCGGCACTGCAGGAACCTACAATCGCTTTAGAGGCGAAATTCAGAGATTCCTCAACTACCTCTGGATCATCGCCGGCCGAACCCTGGACCAAGTTGACGCCGAAGTTATTGAGTATTATTTCCAATTCCTAAGAACGCCACCTGGTACCTGGGTTGCCCCAAACATTGCCCCAGGATTTTCGTATCACGCCAGTGAGCGGTTGGTTAATCCAAAATGGCGGCCATTCACTTCGCAGCGCTCCCAAGGCAAAACCTATTCAGCCAGCCCGGCAAGCATAAAATCCTCTCGGGTCGCCCTTTCCTCTTATTTTCGTTTTCTGATGGTTCGCCGTGTGTTGCTTGAAGATCCCTTTCTTCAAGTTCGCAAGCGCGAAACAAAAGCCACATCAGGCGCCCTGCTCGAACAGGCCGAGCCGTCAGTTCGTCGGTACACCGATTGGCAATGGTCGTATATTCGTGAAACCATTGAATCTGCAGCTAACCAGAATGCGAAATACGAGCGACACCTGTTTGTCATTATTACCATGAAATCCCTGTTTTTACGGGTCAGCGAGCTGGCAGTTCGCCCAATCGAGGGAGATCCGCGGTTACCAACTTTCATGGACTTTAAGAAGAGCGTGTCTAAAGGTGGGGCGTATTGGACGTTCTATGTATTTGGCAAAGGTGATAAAGGCCGAACCATCACATGCCCAGATGCTTATATGACCTATTTGAAGCGCTGGCGACAACATCTTAACTGTGACACACACCTCCCTTTACCCAATGATTTCCGCCCTATTCTTCCATCCAAGCGAGGTGGTGGCCTAGGTGCGCGTCAGGTGGAGCGTACTTGCGAAGAAGCCGTGATGTTGGCGGTTAAACGAATGAGTGATGAAGGTTTGCAAAGTGAGTCAGACCAACTGAAAGCGATCGCTTCAGAGACTCATTACCTGAGACATACCGGTGCTAGCCAGGCCATTGAAGCCGGCGCCGATATTCGTCATATTTCAGAAGAGCTTGGCCATGCCAGTGCCGCGTTTACTGAGCAAGTGTACGTTAACGCCGATCAAGATCGCCGGCGGGCTGCCGGCCAGCAACGCTCCATTTAGAAGTGTGATTCAGGGAGCAACCAACATAAGCTTCCGGTTATTATACCTTGTCAATGAGTAACTATTCAGCTCATATCCACCATGATCATTAAAATAGAGTCTCATCGGTATCCATAAACGCAGGGCTTTTACCCTGAAAGAGTAAAGCCAGAGCCTCTGTGGCTGACATCCCCTGCTTACGACACGTTGACAGGTAACTGCGAACACGACAAAAGATCTTCGCCCCCGCCATGGATCGAAAACAACCGGATATTTTCTGCTGCACTTTCGTCATGCGCAGGTCATTCTCCCCCTGATTGTTGGTGAAGGGGACGTACTCGATATCCATGAAACGCAGAACGTCGTGCTCAAAGTTTCGTAACCTTTCCAGCAAGTTTCGGGCTTTTGATCGTTTTAGCCTGCCGCGTTTCCCTGCCTCTCGCTGGCTCTTATCGGGAGGTGGACATTCGATATCTGCCTCTTCGAGACGTTGTCGATAGCGCTGTCGCCACCGTTCAGCATCAGTGGCTGGCAAGCGGCCACCGGCATCCGCTACCGTATTGTTCATATCGATCAGCAGGGCTTTCATCGCCTTGGCCCAGTGTTGACCGTCCTGCTCCCATGCCCTCTCCAGCTCTCGAAGATGGTGCGCATTGCACAGGGAATGGGTGCACGCGTAACGGTAGTACGGCTTCCAATGGTCGTGACACAACACTCCGTTGAAGAAGGGTAAGACGCCCATCTCGTCCATGGCCTCGGTGCCACGATTGGTGTGGGGATAGAGCAGCGTCAATACGCTATTGGACGCGCAGTGCAACTAGTGGCGCTTCCCGTTCAGGTTGATGCCGGTCTCATCAACATGCATGAACTCAGATTTAGCGAGCTGAGCTTTTGCCCACTGCTCGAAATGATCCAGCTTCTCGTAGGCCTCTTTGTTGAAATTAAAGACAGAGCCGGCACTGACCGGAATGCCCATCTGCTCCTGAAAGTGGTCACGGATTCGGTCATAGGGCAACAGCTGAAACTGCGACATGTAGACCGCATTGGCCTTGATGCCGATGCTATACTGAACTGATCGACGGACCCTGTCCGGAAAGGCAGCCACAAATCAATTCCCCTGGTCGTCTTTAATAACCTGTGCTCGGTATTCAGTCACGAATCACAAGATATCAATATCGATGACCTGCCGTGTTTCATAACCGTCCTCTTGATACCGCCGGCCTTTTGGCAGAGAGCGTCGATCGACTTTTAGCTCTTTCACGGCATCAGGATCATCGACCTGCTGCAAGGTGGTTCCGATACGCCCCTTCTGTCCGCCGGGTTTTCTATTGCTGGAACCCTTTTTGGAAGATTTGTCACGATTCGGATCCGTTGAGGGCGGCTTACGACTATTTTTACTATTGAGCGTCGTGCGGTTAAGCAGGAGCGCCACCAAAACGAGCAGCACTTCCAGAGCGGCCTTGAGTGAAGGCGACAGGTCACGCTCTTTCTCAAGAAGGTTCTTGACGGAGGCGATTGCCGAATCAACGTCGATGTTGTCTATTTTCAATGTCTACCCGCACCGGAATGGCTTTGTAAGACAGCCATTATCGCACGGGTTTTCAGGGCGACATTTTTGGCTCTGAGCGCCCTTCTGAGGCGATTAAAAAATCGATGCCGTCCCGTGATCGGTTTCGGTGATTACAGCCCTTCAGCGGACATCATAGCGCTGGCTATGGCCTGGCTGGCTGCATCGGTGCGTATACCGACAAGATGAAAAGATTCAGACAAAAACCCTGTCAAGAACTTTCACAGGTTTTTTGAGCTGAATAGTTACATTTTATACTCTTTTTTAACGCTTAGCTAGTGTCCATCCGGAAACTTAAGCATCTGATTTATTTGCAGAAATAGGAGAAAAGAAAGGAAGCCTCCACGACATCGAGCGCAGCCTTGCCAACCTTGAGAAGGCCCTGCGCCGGGTGGAAGCTAGCCAGGAAAACTGAGAACTCTCAGCAAGCCAGGGCGACCCGACAGGGTCGCCCTCAAGCGTCGATGGCCGGCTCGATCCAGGAGAGGCCTCAGATCCCCGACATGCCCGGAGGCGTGATCCCCAGATGATTGTCGACGGACTTGACCCCGGGAATATTCTCGGCAGCTACCTGGGCGGCCAGCTTCTCCTCCTGTCCGGTCACCAGGCCCCAGAGCTGGACATCACCGTCAGTCACGATGACATTTACCCGGTAGGCCACACCGCTATGCTCCTCGACTTCCTTGATGACGGCCGCGCGGATCTCACGATCATCGGCAGGCACCGTCGTATCGGTTGCCGTGACCGAGAAGCCTCGGAGCAGATCAGCGCGACTCACAATACCCACCAGCTTCCCCTTCCTAACCACCGGCACTCGCTTGATCCCATGCTTCTCGAGCAGGGCGGCGATATGGTAGAGGGGCTCGTCCTCCTCGATGGTGATTGGATCAGAGGTCATGATCTCGCCGGCCTTGCGACCATGCGACTTGACGTAGTCGACGGGATTATTGCCTGACAGCCATTTCAGCCACCAGGACTTGTGCTTGTCCCCCTCGCTTTCCACACGACGCATCAGGTCGCCCTCGCTGACGATACCGAGCACCTGATCATCGTCATCCACCACTGGCACCGCGCTGATCTTGTGCTCCACCAGCAGGCTGGCGATCTCCTGAACCTCGGCCTGGAGGGTCACGCTGATGACATTGGGGGTCATGACGTCGATGGCTTGCATAATGGTCTCTCCTTGAAATCCCTTAAGATGACATGTCAATGATCAGTCTAGACATGATGTTTCCTGATTACCCATAAACCTCAGCCAGTTTCAAAAGCCTTATTGGCATAGGCGGTGTTCTAACGGCAATGAAGCAAAATCGCGGCAACATCCTGTCCAGCTCAAAACGCCGGTTGAAGCGATAACAGAACTCCGCCAGGTAGCGCGGCAGGTGTCTGTGATTAATTGCATGGTAAGCACCTCTCAGGCCGTTCTTCACATTCCCGATCATCGTGTTGACCCAGGTAAATTCTACCAATGAGACACAGGCTGGCCCACCACCCGTTACAATGCTTGTATGCTGGCACCCCGCTGTTTTAACAGCAGAAAAACATGCCAACCCATCGGATACGACTTGGCATCCTGGCTCAAGATGCTGTTTGGCCCACCGCTCCATCTCTTTCGAACGAAAGCCTTTAACAACATTCATATTCATGTGGATCGGATGCCCGTCTTCATTAACGGAAACCGCAACGACAAAGGACGCTTACGGTTAGCTTGACTCATAAACGCGAATATCTGTCTACTCATCAGCGCTATCGTCGCCACAAGTGCTACCCACAAACCGAAGTCTGAGTCGCCGAGTATAAAGCTAATAGATGCAGCTACACCAACTAATGCCAGTGAAGAATCCAAAATGGTGGTACGAACAAGGAAAATCTGTTCCATAAGCACCGCGACAAGGATTGAAAGTATTATAACTATTAATATTGGCGCTACCGCGTCGGCGCCTGCCCTGGGTGTACCGCAAGCTCAGAAACTTCCGTGCCGGTATCGAGGCAACATCTCCTGCCTGAAACGCGCCTATGGCTTGTCACGCTGCACTTGGAAGGGTCTTGAACACTTCAGGTGGCTATGTTCTCGTAAAATGTTGAACGTGTACTAGAATTACAGAAACCGTAGCCAAACCTTCGGAGGTTTCCGATGAACCAGGAGCAATTTACCCAGCTCAGTACCGTTATCAATTCTCTCAGTCCCAGTCAACGACATCAGCTGCTCGATAGGCTGCAGCACCCGGAAGCTATACCCGATATCCTCGAACACCTTGAACAAAATCTGCAATCCCACCTCCAATGCCCAAAATGTTCCCACAAAGCAATCCATCGCTGGGGGACGTTCAAAGGCATGCAGCGATACCGCTGTTGTGGCTGTCGTAAAACTTTCACCGCCCTGACCGGTACGCCGCTAACGTGGCTGCGTAATCGCGATCGGTGGATGGAGTACGCCCAGTCTATGCTGGATTCCGAGACCCTACGTAAAGCGGCCGCACGCTGTGGTATCCATCTAAGCACCGCGTTCCGTTGGCGCCACCGTTTTTTAAAGTTGGCGGATCAGCTCAATGCCCACGAGTTCACTGGCATTGTGGAGGCTGATCAGACGATGTTCCGTGAATCATTTAAAGGCCAACGTAAGATCACGGCACGGCCTACTCGCAAGCGTGGCGGCGACAACAAAAGTGATACAGCATCTACTGCCACTGCTGAACCAGGATATTGTCCTTTGCACCGATGGCCATCTGACTTTTGAAGCCTTTACCGGCAAGCATCACTTCGAACATAAAGTACTTAACGCCAGTGCAGGCGAGAGGGTCAAAGAGAAAGCCTTTCACATCCAAGGCGTGAACAATTACCATCAGCGCCTCAAAGGCTGGCTCCGGCGTTTCAACGGTGTCGCAACCAAATATCTGCCCCATTATCTCGGCTGGTTTCGGTGGTTTGATCAGCAAACCTCAGAAATATCACAACCGTCTGATTTTATGAGCGATTTCATTAGCTCTGAAGCTAATCAACATTTAATGCGAACATAGCCACTGGCAGCCCTGCTCACTACGCCGCTGCTGATTTTCTACCGCCGGGAGCTGCGCGAAATCAGCCAGCGCAACTGGCTGCTGATCGGGGGAATCGGAGCGATTGGCCTCGTCGCTTTCAGCTTGTTCCTACTCAGCGGCATGGCCTTGGTCAGCGGTGTCATCGGTGCGGTGGTGATGAGCACTAGCCCCGCTGCCGTCGCCGTTGGGGCGGCCTGGTTCCTGGGAGACACACTCGGTCCAGCGAAGCTGATGGCGGTTGGACTGTCGATCGCGGGTGTCTTGGTCATCAACACCTCTGGAGCCGAGGCGGGCGGCCAAGGCGTCTGGATCTCGATTCTCGGGAGTCTTCTCATGCTAGGAGCGGTGGCTAGCGCGACAGCCTACTCCCTCTTTGCCAAACGCGTCACCAGCGAGGTGAGGCCGGTTCTCTTGATCCCGCTGGCGGCGTGGATTGCCGTCGGCATCTTCGCCGTGCCGGGCTTATACCAAGCGGCTAGGTTCGACTTCGGCGCCCCGAGCATCGAGCAGTGGAGCGCCCTCGCCTGGTGGGGGGTCGGGCCCTACGGGATCGGCACGATGCTGTGGTTCTATGGCCTGAAGTCGGTGCAGGCGAGCACAGCCGCGGGCTTCATGGGCGCGATGCCGGCCAGCGGCCTGCTAGTATCGTATGTCTGGCTCGGCGAAGCCTTCCACTGGATTCACCTGGTCGGCTTCGCCCTAGTGCTCGCGGCGATCGCCCTAGTAGCGTGGGCCCACCAACACGGCAAAGCCGCCGCTGGAGCCAAGGGGAAAGCGTTCAGGAGCTCCACCATCTATCCCTGCTAACGGTGCAGCCCGCAGCCCGGCCTTTCGGGTGGTTTGGCTCAGCTGTTTATAGGCTAACTCGAACTCGTTTTCTCATCAGCACCGATTTCAAGCATGCCGTTATCAAGATATTGGTGGGGAGGAATAATCAAATTGGTCGGTGCCGGCACACCCTTAAATACCCGTCCAGCAAGATCGAACTTTGAACCGTGACATGGACAAAAAAACAGTGCGTGCTGCACCTCTGCCCACCCTTGTGGCTCATAGTTCGGCACGCAACCTAAATGGGTGCAAATACCGACCGCAACAAACAGCTCTTCTTTGATGCTTCGCTATATTGCTTCCCTAATGGTGCGGGCGTCGGAGCCACTCGGCATAATAATCAATCAGTATCAAAGACTCTGAATCAGTTTACACAGGAACGGTTGGAGAAGGGAGTGCCCGTGCCCCCGCTCCCCTCGCCCGCTACCTGCCACCTAACAAATCGAATGCAGCGGCAGGTGCGGGATGCAGCCGGCTTTATCTCTTTAACTTTCACACCGGTTCGACTACCAATAGCCCATCCATGATGAAAGGATAGCCTCCGTAGCTCTTCAGTGGCGCATAAGTACCCGCAGTTGCATTATAAGCGGCATGAATCGGGCAGTAATAGTGGTAGACGCCAGGAGTGCCCAAGGTCACTATTCCCTTTCCTCCATTACCGGGCAGGTTGACCGGCGCAAATGCCTCCATCTGCTCCATCCAAGGTTGATTTCCCTCACCAGGACCCGCTTTTCGATCCGGCATAAGCATAGGTTCGACCGACGGCATGGCGATGTGCATGTCCATGTCTTCGTTGACAAACTGAATGGGCGCGCCGGCTTTGACCACCAGCGCCCAGGGCTCAAAGGTCATATAGGAGTCGGGAATATCGACCTGCGCCTTTGCCGAGAAGGGAATGCCGCCGCCATGCTCATCAGTGACCACCACTGCCGCATAAGCCGGTAGCGGGAAGTAGGGTGACTCATTGCGAGCGACGACCTGCCCTACCTTGCTGTCGAACCGGGTCGTTTGGTCGTCGTAAAGCAGGTATATGCCCGGCTTAGGCCACTTGAGGTTCTTTTTTTCTCCGGGTTTGATTTGCGCCTTGATTGGTTCGGGAGCTCCGGGCGCGCTGACCAAGCTCAGACCTTGGTTACCTCGGTTGACGATCGGCAGGCTCTCACCCGCGACCAGTTTCAGGACCATAGGCTGGAAGCCCTCGCCGCGAAAGACAAGGCCTTCGTGGTCTGGCATTTTTGCCTTTGCCAAAGCCATGCTCGGCGACATCGTCGAAAGAGCGGCGGTACCGATTATGGCCGACTGGATAAGGTTGCGGCGGGAGACGTGCACCAGGGGCGGTGTGGAATCAGTCATGGGGAGGGCTCCCTGTACGTGAGCGAATGCAACCGGCGCAGAGTCTCTGGCAATATGCGGGTGGCTTTTGGATCTTTTCCGCAGGCTCGTCGGTGAACCGATTTAATTTAAAGCCATTAGGCATGGTTACTTAACAACCGCACTGATTGTCATTAAAAGATAAGCCATATCCGAAACGGTTTCCAGACAAAGATAAAAAAAGGGCGCCTCTCACCCCCGCTGCATAAAGAGACGTCATAAGTCACCTCTGCGCCGCAGATCAAAATCCCTGAAACTTTTGGGGCAATGTTATGGCCTTCGATAATGTGGAGGGAGCGAGGCAAGCGCGGAAGCCAATGGGGATTGATCAACGGCAGAATGTAGGGCTCTGCCAGACCGAGGCCCACAGAGGCAAAGAGCAGAAAATCACTGGCGTTTTTTCTAGTAAAAGCCACCGAGAAAGTCATGCCACCGGTTATTAACCTGGGCGGCCTGGTGCTGTCCACAACACGATTGGCCTTCGTCGTCACGATCATCAAGCGTATCAACCTGACGCAGGGTCTGGATGGTGGGTCAGTTTTATTGGCCAAAGCGGCCAACAGGCAGGAGTACGTGCAATATCGGCACCCGGGGTCAACGGGGTCAAGACCCCGTTAGATCCCGTTTCTTCTTCTCGAATTCATCTCGGTCGATTTCACCACGGGCATAACGTGCGGCTAGGATATCCAGCGCTTCTTGGTGCGGAGCCTCTATCCGCTTTTCCCCACTGCTCGAAGCCGACGGCCGAAAAATGAAGTAGAAAACCGCGATAACAAGCAGTATCCCCAGTAGCCACATCACAATACCCCCTCCTATGCCCATCATGTCTGTTGGTCCTCCTTTCAGGAAACATGGAATTAAATCAAAACGAGAGCGGACAGTTTACTACCTTAATTAATCCAGCATTCAGTCCCATCAAGGGGAGTCGGGCTCGGCGGGCTTGACGAATTTCAATGTCATGTTGTCCGCCTCACCGATCATTTGGTACCGCGCACGATTCCTGTCTCCCTGCTTCAGCGAGGGTGGCAGGTACCAGACCGGCAGTTTGTGATCGTCTTTCGGGTTGGCATTGATTTCGGAACTCGCAGCAAGGGTGAAACCGGCCCGACGAGCCTGTTCAATTACATACGATTGGGGCAGACGGCCCATTTTATCACTTTCCCCCACAGGCATATCGGGGGCGGCACGATGGGCGACAACGCCGAGCACGCCTCCCGGCTTTAATACTTGGTAGGCGCTACCGAAGAATTGTTGTATCACGGCGCTGGTAGGCTCCCCATGGGGGTTGACGAACACGAGGTCGTGGACGCTTCTGAACGTGAGGACTCTGTCAGCGGAATTGGGGGCGCCCAACGCCAGATACTCAGGTGGAGAAAACGGTTCGAGATGGACTCTGCCGTAAATCTCTGGCGCCCCGTCCAACTTGTGCTGGAAACGGTTGGCCATTTTCCGGAAGAACGGATTGTCGCTTATCTCTGGGAAACTGGCTTCAATGAGCTGACCTTGATCGTGGAGATAGGGCGCCAGTATCTCGGTATACCAGCCACCTCCTGGTAGTACCTCAATGACTCGCATCGATGGTGTTACGCCGAAGAAACTTAACGTTTGCAAAGGATGCCGGTACTGATCACGAGCCTGATGAACTTTGCTTCGCTGGTTACCCTCAATGGCGGCGCGTAACTGCGCCTGGTTTGACGCCGGGAGATCCGCTAGAACCGACGTAGAAAACATCAGTAGAATTGAAGAAAAAACGACACTTGCTTTGATGTTCATCATGCTTATCCCTTTTTTGGCTATCGTTTCCAGAAAGGTACAGTGCATCACCTGGGTCGTCCAATAGCCAGGATGACCATAGTGTTCGTGGATGCCCATTGCCTGCGTTCGATCTAATTGCGCCGTCGAGTAGTACGGCGGGGCGTCTTTCACTGCCTGCCGGATCAGATCGATCGAGACGGTGGCCTCGGACCAGCTGACGCTCTTGATCCATTGTGGCGCAATCAGCACTTGATGACCAAGTCATCAGTTGCTGGTATTCACAATTATGTACCGGATGACCCACGCTTCGTCATCGAAATAGAAATCCTTCACGTGACCAATGACGCCGTCAGTCGCATGGATGGCGTAGTCCTGAATATCATGCACGCTGCGTAACATGTGCTCATCTCCTCTCCGGCGGTAATCCAAATGGGTTTCACCGCGGGATTTATTAGTACGCCGAACGGGCGGCTCGATCGGTGCGATGGCGTACATAGTACCCTTAAGGGTAACTATTCAGCTCAAAAAACCTGTGAAAGTTCTTGACAGGGTTTTTGCTTGAATCTCTTCACCTTATCGGCATACGCACCGATGCTACTAGACAGGCCATAAGCGACGACATGAGAGCGATTGAAGGGCTGTAATGATCGATGCCGATCACGGGGCAGCCCCGGTTTTTTAATCGCCGTATAAGAGCGCTCAGAGCCAAAAATGTCGCCCTGAAAACCCGTGCGATAATGGCTGTCTTACAAAGCCTGCGAGAGGCAGGGAAGCGCGGCAGGTTAAAACGATCAAAAGCCCGAAACTTGCTGGAAAGGTTGCGCAACTTTGAGCACGACGTTCTGCGTTTCATGGATATCGAGTACGTCCCCTTCACCAACAATCAGGGGGAGAATGACCTGCGCATGACGAAAGTGCAGCAGAAAATATCCGGTTGTTTTCGATCCATGGCGGGGGCGAAGATCTTTTGTCGTGTTCGCAGTTACCTGTCAACGTGTCGTAAGCAGGGGATGTCAGCCACAGAGGCTCTGGCTTTACTCTTTCAGGGTAAAAGCCCTGCGTTTATGGATACCGATGAGACTCTATTTTAATGATCATGGTGGATATGAGCTGAATAGTTACTCGAATTTTATTACGTTTCAGTTTCGGAGAGTTAACCGCACAGATTGAGGACATCTGCGCACGCGTCGGGATTGAACCTGATGGTGAACAAGCCGATCGGTATATTTTTGTTCAGAGGATTCGGACAACCGCGTACCGGTACTTCACAAGCCAGCCCCGAGTGAACTATTGGTTTATCTCTGACGGCTGACAATAGCGGCGAATTTCCGGTGCGCACCATGTGTAATCTGCTTTATGCATCGCAAGCGATCCATAAAACCTAGAACATTCTATAATCGAAACCGGCGCCACAGCCATCTGGGCCGCTTAAGCCCAGAGGCTTTCGAGACAGCTTCAGCGTGAGGCTTCGAAGTGTCCAGAAAGCTCGGGCATTCCAGATAATCGTCAATGTCAGAGAATTATTTCGAGCGGCCTTGCAACTCCTGCTGATGCTCCAGCATTTGCTCCATCATCAACTGCATCTGATCCATGCGTTTTTCCATAAACTGGAAACGATCCTCCGGTTTAATTGCAGGTTGGCCCTGGCTGGAATTCCCCTGCATACCTTGATCATTCATCATTCCCTCGCCTTTCATCATTCCTTGGCCATTCATCAT
>Ga0307973_1001210_pt1 | contig 11689 bp, 10 predicted proteins | sample OrgLakmetagen782_FD_201837 | JGI IMG/M metagenome (GOLD analysis project Ga0307973, IMG submission 201837) | Saline water microbial communities from Organic Lake, Antarctica - #782 | ecosystem: Environmental > Aquatic > Non-marine Saline and Alkaline > Saline | place: Antarctica: Organic Lake...
CGGGCCAAGCCAAGGAGCCATTACCAAACCGCGCCCGACGGCGTCATCTCGGGGTGATCGGATACTCCGGAATGGCTGATCATATGTCGTCGGAACACCTGATCGGATGTGTCGGAATGCGCAAACGCTTAGGGTGTCATCCTGCCCCCTACCGGAATCGACCCCTGGATAGCGCCGACGAGATCGACTTGGTGTTGCGCCGTCGTCGCGTCGCGATGCAACTGGAGGCCACGGCCGCGCTGAGGGAGTTCGCCCATGCGGCTGAATGATGCCGTCGATGCCGTCACCGGCGAGGTCTTTCGGGACGGCTGGAGCCGCATCCGCGGCTCGATGCAGGGTCTGCATGCTTCCAGGCAGAAGCAGCTTGTGCGCGCTGCTGCTGGACACCGGGCGGCGGTGTTCAAAGCGATCCGGGGTGGAGGGACGCATACGAAATCGCAGCTCGCAAACCAGCTCGATTACCTCACCACCAAGTCCACCCATATCGTCGACAGCAGCGGCTTCCTGGACGGGAAAGCGAGGCTCGAGGGACGCGAGATCAAGGACCTCACGGAGCGCTTTTCCAAGCGCTGGAGTGCCGGGTTCAAACCCAAGCTCGGCCAGACCACGCATATGCTCATGTCCTTCCCCATCGGCACGCGGGGCGAGGATGTGCGCGATATCGCCTCGGACGTGGCGGAACGGTTCTTTCAGACCGACGAGGGGCATTTCGACTACATCATCGCGGTGCATGAGGACCGTGATCATCCGCACGCGCATCTCGTTCTGAACCGCCGCTCGCAGGAGGGCGAGTTCTTCTTTCTGGGCCGGAACCATCGGTTCAACTATGACGATTTCCGCCTGGCCATGGTCGAGGAGGCCGAGAAATACGGTGTCCGGCTCGAGGCGACCCGACGGCTGGATCGGGGTGTCGTGCATTACTCAGCCAGAACCCGTGAGGTCTACGCGGCGAAAGACGAGGGGCGCGAGGCCGAACAGCGGGAACGTGTTGGTGCAGATCTGGACCGCGCCCTGGCAGAGATCGCGAACACCCGAATCGTCTACCATGCGCTGGCCGCGGAGGCCTCATCCGAGAACCGGGACGATATTGCCGACGCCCTGTTCCGGGCCGGGGAGCTCCTGGCGAAGGGCGGGAAGCTCAATCTGGAAGGAGGCGCCTACATGGCCGAGGATCAATCGTTCGAGGATCTGAGAACCCGCTACGCCGAACAGGTCGAGCGCATCCAGGGGATGATTGCCGAGAAGCCGGAGGTGGAGCGGCCGAGGCTCGAGAAAAGCCTGAACGAGATCCAGTCGCGTCTGGCGCATATGCAGCCGTTGGGACTCAGGTCTGCGACACTGACCGAACGGCCGTCCGAAGGCGGGGTCTATTCCGAGGCCAATATCGACGCGGTCCAGCTGGACCGCTTGAGGGACCCCGAGGTCCGGGCGCAGGTCGATACTGCGCTCCGTGGGACCGGGATCAGCAGTTCGGTGGTGGTCGCGCGGATGGAGACCGGCGCGCAGAATGCAGCACTTGAACGCCAGTGGATCGCCGACGATCTAGCGCGGGTGGCTTCAAACGACGGCCTCAACCTCGAACGCCGAGAGGATCTGGAGACGGCGCGCGAGGCCCTCAACCGGGCCCATGTTCAACTCGGCACCACGTTGGAGCGGGCAGGCGTCTTACGCCACGACGGTGTCGTGGAAGACGAGACAGCCTTGGAGCGGTTCCACTACGACCCGGAGGCCGCCCGGACAATGGAAGCGACAATCCGACAGGAGATGCGCAGAGACGGCCTGACGGAACAGCAGATCGAAGATCGGGACTGGGAGGTTGTCTCCCGCGCGGAACACCGGCTTGACGTCGAGCAGCGCGCCTGGCTCGATGCGCATCCGGAACTGCTCGCACGTCCCGGCGATGTGATCGACCGGTCGGAGCCTTACAGGGAACACATCACCGACGAAGCCCGGGCCGGGGAGATTGCCCGGGAGGTCGAGCGGCTGACGGACGGGCCCGAAGTCCGGACGTCCGTTGCGGACGCCGTCACGGCCGATTTCCGGGCGCGGTATCCCGACATGCCGTCGCATCTCGCGCGCGGGTTGGGTGCGACCTATGCGGCGGTCGTCGAGGCGCGAGATACGGACGCCATCAACCAGGTCCGCCGGGAGAACGAGATGCGCGACGCGCTTGGGTCCGGCACGACCGCCCGTCTCCGCGCCGCCGATGCTCTCGATCGATCCGGCGCCGAAACAAAAGCCCGGGCGGACCGCGAAGACCGCTTGCCTGGCGAGATCGCGCGGGTCGTCGAACACGAAGGCACGGGGAATCTTTCCTCGCCATTCGCCGATGCCGACCAGCGCGCGAGCTATCGTGAGGCAGTCGAGCGGGAGCTCGATGAAGCACAGATCGAACGGCTGCGCGACGGGGACACCGATGTCCTGAAGGACCAGATCGAGGATCGGCTCGACCGGCTCTACGCGGCCAAGCATTATCTGCAATCCGACGCATCCACGGCGAACAGCGAGGCGACGCGGGCCGTCGTCGAAGAGATCGCGGATCGGGAATACGAACTGCACCGCGCGGACACGATCGACTCCGAGACCGAGCGGGGGCCGACCCATGGGTAAGGGATGGCTTGCCATTGGCGTATTCTTGATCACGCTTGTCGCCATCGCGATTGGCTATGTCCTGGCCTCGGCCGTCCTGACCTTCAAGGATCTGGGTTTTGTGGCGGAGATCGATTTCTTCTACATCGCTGCGAACTATCTCGTGATCCGCGACATCCGACCGGACGACTTTCGCCTGATCAACCTCATCATGGGCGGGGCAGGGGTCGCGGGTCTGATGATGAGCCTTGCGATGTCCGGCTCGGCGCTCACGCGGTTCGGCACCACTCATTGGCAGACGCGCCGGGAGATGAAGCGGAACGGGTTTTTCGGCAAGCCAGGCACCGGCTTCGTGATCGGAAAGCTCGGCAAGCCGAAAGCCCGAACCCCGTTCCTCTGCTCCAGGACCTTTCCGCATGCGCTGATCGTGGCGCCGACCGGGCGTGGCAAGACCACCGGCTTCGTCATCCCGAACCTGCTCACATGGCAGGGATCGGCCGTCGCGCTCGACGTGAAAGGCGAATGCTACGAGGCCACGGCCAGGCACCGGGTGGGGCAGGGCGACGACGTATTCCGTTTCGCGCCGACGGACTGGGAGAACAAGCGGACGCATCGCTACAACCCGCTCCTGCGCATCTACGATCTGAAAGACCCCGCGCGTCAGCAGATGGAGCTCCAGCTCCTCGCAACGCTCTTCCTGCAGAACGACAACGACCGGGTGCAAGGCCTCCTGAAAGGCGGGATCGATCTCTTCGTCGCGGCCGGCCTTCTGGCCTTCCAGCGCGGCAAGCCGACACTGGGCGAGATTTACCGCATCGCCGCCTCGGGCGGAAACAAGCAGAAGGAATACCTCGCGCGGTCCCACGAGGTCGAGAACGCCGCCGCCAAGCTGATCTTCACGCGGCTGGCTTCGACCAACAACGACACGCTGACCTCCTATGTCTCGCTCCTGATGACCTCGGGGCTCGATCAGTGGCAGAACCCGGCGATCGATGATGCGACCGCGGTATCGGACTTCGATTTCCGGACGATCCGCAAGAAGCCGTTCAGCGTCTACCTGGTCGTGCAACCCCTCATGGTGAAACCGCTGGCGCCGCTGATCCGGCTGTTCTTCTCCGATCTTCTCTCCGCGCTACAAGACAAGGAGCCGGGTCCCGACGAGCCCTGGCCGGTGATGATCATGCTCGACGAGTTCAACCGGTTGGGCAAGATGCCGATCGTGGCCGAAAGCATCGAGGTATTGCGCCACTATCGCGGGCACCTGGCGGTCGTCACCCAGACCATTCCAGCCATCGATGAAATCTATGGTGAGAACACGCGGCGCGCGCTGCAGGGCAATGCGGGCGTGAAGCTCTACCTGACGCCCTCGGATGAAAAGACCGTCGAGGAGCTGAGCAAGGCAGTCGGCAAGACCACGAAGACGGTGGTGACGCGCTCCCGGTCGATCGGCAAAAACCCCTTCGAGGGACGTAGCCAGTCGGAACGCACCGAAGAAACTTCGCTTCTGCCGGAGGACGAGGCGCGGCGGTTGCCGCTCGACGAGATCGTCATCGTGGTCGATGCGCAGATGCCGATCCGAGCCAAGCGTGTGGTGTATTTCGAGGATCCGTTCTTCAGGAACATCCATGCGGCGCAGAAGGGGGATATGCCATTTCCACCTGCACCGGACGGCGCCGAAGGTGCGACCGGTCACCCGCACACCTCTGATTCAGGCACGCAACCTTCGCGTTCGGGTGATTTGCGCGCGGGTGAGATCAGCGAAGTGAATGGGGCGCGGCATCGACCCGCACCGTCCCGGACGTCAAAGCGAACTCGCGCGCGCGCGGTTCAGGAAACGGTTGTCGCGGAAGTGCAACGCCAGATGGAGATGGATTTTGCTTCGCCGGCCGAACTCACGACCGACATACCGACGGAGGATGATGTTTCGCTGGTGACAACTGCCTTGGGCGACCTGGAACGGTTGGAACATGAACTGTCGCGCACGGACGAGTCGACGGGGGACGCCGGAGAAAAGCAGCACATTGGTTCGTAGCAATCCGCTTGATCCGTGGTGGAGTGTTGCCGAGCAACTATGCGGCACAGTGCAGAACGGGCCTGACACAGAGACCCCTGCGGCACCTCGCTGCCGAGGTTGAAACCCTTTTGATACTCATATATCTTATCCATGCGTATTTTGGAGGCCGCCATGGCAAGCACCAGTGTCACGCTTGGGCCGCACTGGGACGAGTTCATCGCCCTGATGCTGAAAGAAGGGCGCTACGGATCGACCAGCGAGTTGATCCGCGCCTCTCTGCGCCTGATGGAGGAGCAGGAAGGCCAGCGCGCACGCCTGCGGGTCGCCCTTATGGAAGGCAAACGATCTGGCGATGCAGGGCTTCTGGACATGAACGCGATCAAGCGCCAGGCGCGTGCTCGGTCCCGCGCGAATGATGCGTGAAATCCGGCTGAGCGAAGCCGCCAGGACCGACCTCCTCGACATCTGGGCCGAGACATTACGGAAATGGGGTCCCGATCAGGCGGACAGATACCTCGACGACATCGACCGTGCCCTGAACGGTCTGATCGACAATCCACTGATGGGAACAGACTGTTCGGATCTCCTGCATGGTGCCCGGAGACTGATCACCGGGCGGCATCTGGCATTCTACGAACTCGATGGGGACGCAATCTTCGTGATCCGCCTCCTGCACCAATCCATGGACGTCTCGCGTTACCTGCGGCAGTTGTAACGCCAGCAAGTCTCATTGCGGCTATTCCCACAGAAGAGCAGAGCAAGGGGCAGGGCTGGAGAGATTGACGCGTTGGCAGGGGCTGGCGTCGAGCTTGCTTCGAGATTCGGAATGGACTGATTGTGAGGGTTCAAACGAGACGGGATTGATGCAGCAAGCTTGACATCAGCCCAAATTTAGCTGGGTGGCCATTCATCCAGCGCGTGGCCAAGCCGCGGTTCGAGCCCAAAGCGGTCACCCGCACAGCAGGCTAAGGCAATTATTCCACAGAGCGCCCGAAAGCGACGATCAAGGCGGCCAGGATGGTCGCTGTCGCGAAGATGGTCATCCGTTTTGCATCGCGGTTCCGCCACGCGCCAACCGTCGCGATTGCAGCCTGCAAGACATAGTAGAGCGCAAAAGCACGCGATGCATAGCTGATGATTTGAAAAACGTTCGTCGTCCAGGTCAGCACAAGTCCGGCCGCCACCAGAATGGCGTAGGCTTGGCGCGCGGTGATCCGTTTCCCGGCTAACTCCTCGATCAGCCCGCCGGATCCGCTGGTATCGGCCACGGCGGCGCTCAGTTGCGCGCTTAGCGCCGCGACGACCAGAAGGAGGGGTAGAATCGGGGCCACAATCTCCATCGCTGCGATAATCGCAGTCTCGTCCAATGGCATTGTCCCGCGGGGAAGCGAGTAAGCGAGCAGTGATATGTAGACCATGTAGATGGCGGTCGAAATTCCCTGTGCCAGCCGCATCGAGCGTATACGAGTTTTGACATCGTAGGTCGCGCCGAGATAGCGAGACGTCTCGAATCCCTGAACGGTGACGATCAGACCGAAAGCAAGTGTCACGCCGTCCCAGCCTGTTACATTCAAGGGATTGAAGACCAGGTCGCCAGCAGCCGCCTGCCGGGCGAAGTAGTGGGTGAGGCCGAAAAGCAGTCCCCCGATGATGGCAAGTTTGATGCCGACCGATACCTGCTCCAGCCGCTCCAGCCCGGAGAACCCACGCGTCCAGCCAATCAGCAGGATCAGGAGGAAGATGGCGCTGGACAGAAGCCGCGCATGGAACGTATCGGCCACCGGTGTGAGACTGACGCCAAACGCTCCAAACAAATTCAGGTAGTAGGCGACCGAGATGATGTAGGCGAAGGCCAGTGACCAGGACGACAGCGTCTCGAGACGGGCCTCGACGCGCCGCCTTCGTCCCGCCTCGCGATCGATTGTGATCATGTTGGCGCGGATGGCGGCGCCAAACAGGTAGGCGCCGCCGCAGAGAACCAGCATGACGGCGGGCGCGAGATAGCCGTAGCTATCTTCGAGTATTGGCCCCAGAACGAGAAAGCCGCTGCCAATAATCGAGGCCAGCGGTGTGATGGTCGCCAGCCACAGCGGTGCTTTGGCCAGCTTCGGGTGGATCAGCACACCCGCGACCAGGACGATAACCAGAAGGATCAGTGCGCTTTGCATAGGGTTTCTTGTAGTTCAAAATTGTGGGCGTTGAACATCGTGCCGGTTTTCAAGTAGATCACGAAATCTCAACGACCGCTCCGTCCCGCATCTTTCCCATTCGTGTACAGTGCAGCGAACGACAGCTCATACCGGACCGGCCAGCCTGACAATCCGTAGGTATCTAGGGCCGGCTCAAAAGTCCGAAGGTTAACGCCTGCCCAGTCTGCTCAACCGCGCAAGTTGCGCCAGCATGCGAGCGCCGGTTCCGGAGGACGGGCTGGCAGGGGCTGGCGTTGTCCCGCCTGCGGAATTCGGCCGGGTTGGAAGTGACTGAACGCCGAGCAACTGCCGTGCGCGGAGCGCTGCATATTCTGCTCCGGTAGCACCCCCGATGGCGTATCGGTTGTAAACCTGCCGACTGCCGGCGAGTCCACGGGCGAATGCATAGCTCCCACCAAACCCTGCCGAAAGCGCCGGCATCATGATGTTCCCGGAGACTGCCCGGACGATAAACGGCGTAGCGAAAAGGAAACCCTTGGCCATGAGGACCATCATGAAGAACGGGATAAGGGCTCCGATATTCGATGCGCCCTCGGGATCTCCAAGCTCAGCGAGAAGCGCGCGCGAGACTCCTGTGATGGTTGCGAACACGCCCGCGACCACAATCGGGTAGATGGCGAAGGAGATGAGAGCCGACAGCCACCGCGCGAAATAGTCCTTTGTGACCTCGAAAAGCGTGAGAAAAATCATCACCGGCGCCATGCCGATTAGAAGCGCAATCATCAACCGCGACGCGACGACGATGAAAGCGGCGAGCCCGCCGAGGATCGACAACATCAAGACTCCAAGCGTGTCGAGCAGCGCGCCCGCCATCCAATTGAGTTCGGAACCGGCAGCGTTCAGATAATCTCCTAGCGATGCGATGAGCTGGTCGAACTCTTCGGCGAATGTCCCCGACGGCCCGGGAGCACCGCCACCGACAGACGCGACAAGCGACCCTGCAATACTGTCGATCCCGCTCAGAATTGCCGCCGACAGCGCGTTGAATTGCACCCAATTGGTCGCAAATATCCCTATCAGCCCTACCTTCACCGCGAGCCAGAATGCAGTTCGGCCATCCATGGCGCGGTATTGATAGATCATGTTGATGAAGACCAGTGCAACAACAAGCGTCGTTCCGAGAACGAGCAGCGTTCCCACTGTCGCAGCCACCGCGCCGAATTGGGTCTCAGCGGCCGTATCGAGATAGCCTTCAGCCGTTTCCACGAAATAGGTGACGACACTCATGCCCTGTTCCTAGCTCACCAGTTCCCGGCCTCTTCGCAGATCGGCATCGCCTCTATACGGAATTCGTTGGCAAGGCGTCGGTAGTCCGAGGTTGCCTCGACCACGTCCCAGTATTCAGCGGTGCCGAAGCTCTCGAAGAAGATGGTCTCCGCAGCCTTCCATGAAGGGTAGCGGGTGGGGCAGGCACAGTCCTGGGCGGCGACGATTCGTTGCATGCTCTGCGCTCGATAAATCTGCTGCACCAAGAGCCTCTTGTAGGAATTGCGCATATCAATGTCCTGCATCCAAACAGGTTCGGCCGGTTGCTCCAGGCAGACATCAGTTTGGTTGTCGAGTGTTGGGATCAGGTTGCGTTCCGCGTATACGAGGGTCGCCGAGCCGAACATAATTATGGAGGCGAACAAGCCGGCGCGTTTCATTGTGAGGCCCCCGTCTGCCGGGCATCAATTTCACGCTTCAAGAAGGTGGTGTAGCCGTTGTCCCCAGCTTCGGCTGAGATCACCTCCCACCCATTTGCCCCGTGCGCGTTGAGGGTGCTGCGCATCTTGTCGTAGTCTCTGCGTTTCTTAACTTCAAAGAACAGGATGTCGTATTCAAACCGCTTCACGGGAATTGCCTCCACTTAGTTCGTTGCCTGGCAGATAGAACTCGGTGATTCCCCGCTCGCCGTCCTCGCGCCCCGCCTGGATGATCACGTCGATCGAGTTTTCGATGTATTGGATCATGTCCTGATAAGTCATCGGAATCTCTGTCTTGAGCGCGGCGATGGCCAGGCGCTGAACCGCGAGTTGCGGGGTTTCGGCATGCAGCGTCGTCATCGAGCCGCCATGGCCTGTATTGATCCCCTCGAGGAAGGTCATGGCCTCCTTGCCGCGGACCTCACCGAGGATGATCCGGTCGGGGCGCATTCGCAGCGTCGCGGTCAGCAGGACGTCGGCGGTTTGCAACTTGGCATCGCGGTTAGCGATCAGCGTCACGGCATTTGGTTGGGTGGGCAGCAGCTCCGCCGCCTCTTCGATCGTGACGATCCGCTCCTCGTCGCTGACGTAGGAGAGGATTTTGCGGGCGGCGACGGTCTTGCCGGTCGAGGTGCCGCCGGAGACGATCATGTTCAGCTTGTTCTCGACGCAGAATCGGATTGCGTCAGTAATCGCGCCGGAGGCCACGACCTCCCGCAGGGCGCGGTTCTTCTCCTGGCGCAGTTCCTCGAGCTTGCGTTCCTTGCCATAGAGGTAGCGCAGTTCGATTTCCTCCAGCGGCAGGCTCGAGAAGAAGCGCAGCGAGATCGACATGCCAGAGATGACCGCCGGCGGTGTGATCACCTGCGCCCGGATCGGACGGTTCCGATAGCTGATCGAGACCGAGACGATGGGCTTGTCCTTGCTCATCGTGGTGTTGGCGCTGGAGGCGATCTGGTTGCCGAGATCGTGGACCTCAGTGACGCTCAGGTGTTCGTCCAGCGGGCGCATGAAATGATCGCCCTGGAATTCGCCCCAGCAGGAGCCGTCCGGGTTGATGCAGATCTCGATGACGTCGTCGCGCGCGGCGTCCTTCAGCTTGTCGAGCGAGGCCTGAAGATAACTCGGCGTCATGGCTCAGAATATCTCCAGATCGCGGTCGACCATGACGGTCACGCGGGTGCCCTGGTCGACATGGATGACCGGGCCGATGGAGAGATACTCGCTGATCACGCTATCCGTGGCGTCGGCTAGATCGTCGCCCACGTCTTCCAAAACCTCTGCTGTGGTCTCATCCTCAACTTGAGCGGCGGCGGCACTCGGGGTGGCCGAGATGATCGAGATGAGGGCTGCGGAGCCGAAGCGTTGTGTGAAGCGCGTGTCGACGAAACCGGTGACGCCGGAGCGCCCAAGTTCATCCCCGCCGAAGGCACTGATCCGGATCGTCTGATCGGTCGGCAGGATGATCCGGTCCCAGGCGATGGTGACCCGGCGCTGCGCGATCTCGATGCCCGACCGGTAGCGCCCAATCAGGCGCGAGCCGCGCGGGATCAGGAGCCTTGAGCCATCATAGCTGAAGACGTCCTCGGAGATGATCGCACGGGTCTGGCCGGGCAGGGAGCTGTCGAGCGCGGTTTCCATCACCGCCTGAATCATCGTACCCTGGATGACAGTATTCGAGGGATTAGCGATGACCTCTGCCTGGGTGACGCTGCTCGGCAGCGCGCCGTTCAGCACGAAATCCGTCACCTCCCCGAAGCTGCGGTCCGTCAGTTCCGTTTCGCCGCCATTGGTTCCTCCGGTTCCGCCAAAGGCGATGGTGGGCGATGTGACGCGGCGGGCCTGGAAGGCACGTTCCTCTTCGGCGCGGCGTTGGAGTTCGGCCAGCCGCCGGGCCTCTTCTTCCTGGCGCAGTCGTTCTGCCTCACGCGCCCGTAACTCCTCATCCGTGGGGCCGAGCGGCGCAGGTGTCGGCGCGTTGGCCTCGAGACGTGCGAGTTCCAAATCCATCCGGATCTGCTCAAGTTCTCGATCGCGCGCGGCAAGCTCGTCCTGGAATTGCTGCTGGGCTTGCTCCGAGGCGGCCTGCAACGCTGCGATCTGTGCGGTGAGTGCGTCGATGGCCTCAGCCGCGGCCGTATCCTCTTCGACCACGGGCTCCGGCGCGTTGCGCAGTTCCTCGATCTGGGCCTGAAGCGCTTCCAACTCCGCCAGGAGGTCAGAATTGGGTTCAGTTGGCTCCGGTTCGACGAGAACGATCTCTGGTTCCGGGGCAGGGGGTGGCACGAAAGGTTCGATCTCGCCAAACCCGTCGCCTTCGGTCTGAAACTCGTCTGGCGTCGCCGTCGGCAGGGCGACCTCTTCCTCGGGCTGCGCCAGGAGATAGAGCACCGCGCCACCGGCAAGGATAAGCCCGACGAGCAGGAGCGCGAGGAGCGGCGAGCGACGTTTCGGTGCGGCGCCGTGGCGAGGATTGCCGTGCTCAAGCGCGGCCAGCCGTTTTTCGAGATCGGGACTGTCGCTCATGAGGTGGCTCCCGTGGAAGGTGTCGCAGAGATGCAGACAACCTGCTCACCGAGCCGGAGCACCCATTGCTGGTTGACGCCAGACACGCGAATAACGCCGTCCTCGACACTTTGTGTATTGACCGTCCGCTCACGTCCATTTGCATAGCGGAAGATGGCCGGAATCGGCGCGTTCTGCGTGAAGGCGAAATAGGTGAACGTCCCGTCGTCCCAGACTCTCGTCGGGGTGAACTCGGTGCGCGCGCTAGCCCCGTAGTTGTAGTTTGGGGCTGCCCGCGCGATGGCGTTTGCCGGACGGCGATTGTCTTCCGGGTAGCGGAACTGGACAACGTAGAAGGTCGGGCTCGAGACCTCCTGAACGTTGAAATAGTAGCTCCTGCGGTTGGTGTAGACCGTCACGTTGGTGTGGACTCCGCGCGCCAGGGGTTTGATCGCGAAGGCGCGGCCGCCGGGCACACCGTCAATCTCGAAACCTTCCGTGTCGCCGGCGATGATCGAGCGGATGCTCTCACCCTCGCCGAACTCAACGGTCGTGACATGGGTGAGGGAGACGCTGAGGCGATAGACCTGACCGCCCTGATAGGTCGCGATCCGCACGCGTCGGTCATTGGACCCGCTGCGGGGGATGGCTTCGGCCATCGCAAGAGCAGGGATCACGCCAAGGAA
>Ga0307973_1001216_pt1 | contig 11636 bp, 12 predicted proteins | sample OrgLakmetagen782_FD_201837 | JGI IMG/M metagenome (GOLD analysis project Ga0307973, IMG submission 201837) | Saline water microbial communities from Organic Lake, Antarctica - #782 | ecosystem: Environmental > Aquatic > Non-marine Saline and Alkaline > Saline | place: Antarctica: Organic Lake...
ACGAAACACCACCTGGCCCATTTTCTTTTTGGAGACCTCTGTCCAGTCCTCAATGGCCGGATCCCGATGCGACCGGTCCTCCAGAAAATCCGTCCACTGATACTGAGCCAAATTTTCAGCCCGCAGACTAAATGCATCCTGCACGATGGTTTCCACAAATTCTACCAATAGCAGATTCCGCTCCAACGCGGCTACAAACGCCACCTGAGTTGCCAACTCGTCATCGCCATCCCGTAATGCCCGCCAGAAGTGCTGGTCCAGCCGCTCCAGACGTTTGCGCAATGCGCTAGCCTGCCGTTTGGCCGTGGCCAGGCTACGCTTTTGGAGACGATTTTCTACCTGGATGGCCTGTTTCCAGTCTGCACCATCTGCGTTTTCCAGCAGCAATTCAGCAATCACGCGGGACTCCCTGACCAGGAGGGAGCCGCCGATTAAGTCGCTGTTATAGTTAAAATTCTGCATTTATTAACTGGTTTTCCGTAGCGGATTGCGATGGCATGCATGCTACACGAGTTTAGCCGTTTGGGGGCAATCTGATAGTCCTTTCGCGCACTCCGAAAAGCTGCCAACCAACGCAGTGTAATGGACCAGTGCGACAGACAGCGTCGTAGCTTTGACAACCTAGAGAGTATCAATCTGAGACAAGAAAGAAGGGCAGAAATGCGGTCCGAATTAACCAGCAGTGGTTTTGAGCCGAAGAGTGCTCCACAACCAGAAAGCCTTTGCGAACATTTAATGCGCAGCACCACAAAGAAATGGAGCCTAAACGGCCCCAAAACTTCACCTTTGCAGGTGCTTTCATTCTAATGCACACCGGACTCAGCGGGTTATGCGAGAAATGCTCATCCTTGAGCGAAGCCGCCCAAAGGGCGGTTAACTGCATCAGCCGAGATTGAAGTAACGCAACCCTCAAAATTAGAGATGGTTTTTCAAATCCGCCCGTAGGGCGGTCAACAGAACACATCGAAACTGAAGTAACACAACCTTCAAAGTCCGATCTGATCTTTCAAAGCCGCCTAAAAGGCGGTGAACGAAGGCTGAAACATCTCGCGTATCTCAACCTTAAAATTCACTATAGCGATAAAAAAATAAAAGTCAATAACGTTATGATTTAATTGATATTTTGTTAACCTTTTTGGGTTGCCAATGATACCAAGTAACATATCTGAAATTTCCCTATCCAAAGAGCTGTTCAGCTTCTTCGTACTCCCTGCTCATCTCCGATACAGTCGCCTTCAATCGACTGTCGGGCCTTCAATCTACTGTGAAGACCCAGCGAACTGCCCTTGGTGCCGGAGAGCAACAGCCGCCATTTTGTCTCTGGAATCCTAACTGAACTCAATGGAGTCCTTCGCATCAAGCGTCCTTCTTACGACGACCGGCGAAAGCCACTTGCACCCAAATTTACGGTCACCATCACGGGGCCCAGACCAGAAACCATGCCAATGAGCCCGGCGAGGATGCGGCCGCACTGTTCTTCCTGTCAGTTCCGTAGCGTATTCTCGACGAAGAGTATCGCCAGTGTGTTCGCCAACGGACCAGATGCGCGGTTTTTCAGGCGGGAACAGTCGCCACCCTTTTTTAGTGCGCTTGGGCTGAGGCAAATTCACCGGTCTTTCCGGATAATCTCGATCCTCTATTTCCGGCTCCTCACTGCAAAGGTACATAACCATCGACAAAAGGGGCTGGATTGCCATGCTGGAAGCATGAATAAAATCCGAGCCAACGCCATGAAGCGAAATACCCATTTGCGATGCTTGGGTTCTCGCTTCGCGGGCCCAACGCCAGATTGCTTGCTCAATCGACCACGGCCCAATGTGCAATATTTGGGGCACCAGACCTTGTTCGGTATCGAGTAGTAAGCGAAGTTCAGGGCGGCTATCTTTAATGTCATGCTCAACATGGGCCCAGAACCCGTGAAGAGCGGCTCCATGCCATTCCTGCCCAGGCGTCTCCACGTAAACACACCATTCCGGTAATCGCAGAAAAAGATCTGTCGGAATATCACACTCCAGGCGCGTATCAGTGAGCGCTTTCGCTATGTCTTTATCGAAGCGATATATACCTTGGGTATAACGCCATGCTCCGATCGCTGCGAGCCTTGAAGCATCGGAGGCTGCACGAAGCATTTCAAAGCTACCAAATTCTGCACCCTCTGACGCTATTGCAACCCATGCTGCCATGGGTAAAAAACACCAGGTTGGCCAATCTGGAAGGTCGACACCCTTTGCTTGACGGAAGGTATCTACGTTGTGCCAGACCCCAGGGAACTGCTTGGAGGTTTGATTGAGATGAGTGAGAGGGCGCGAAGTCATTGGAAAACCCTCCGAACCCCTGAGTCAACGGGAGACTCCATGGAGGCACGAGGGCCAATGATCTGTCGCGTTGACATCAAAATGTCTGGAGAGCAACTGCAACTACTGCTGTTTTCTACTGTGTCAGTTTTGGCGTAAGGTTGTGTGTAAGATTTCAATTTTGGTTACCAGCTTTCTGCTAATGCTAATAACCTTCCCGAAAACAATCAACTATAAACCTAGTATATGCCAAAAAAATATTGTCGAAAATTGTTAAATTAAAAATATATAGCGAAATCCCAATGACACTGCGAGGATTTTTCATATTTAGCGCGAAATGGCACTCTTTTAAATTTTTCGACTCTATCGTAATTTAGCTTAAGATTTTCAAATTATTTTATCTTTATTTCACCGATGGCATCCAATTCTATTTTTTGATTTGTCCTTATCGGATCGCTCGAAGTAAGATCCAACTGGCTAAGTTTAGCGGGCTTACTTTTACCCCATTTCGCGTTTTCTGTGATTGGTGGAAAGTTGAAGGTTAGAGGTTTTGCGTTCGCTTCGATCGTTAATACTTGATCAATGGATAGCAAAGGGATGTGGTAAAATATCCCCTTGAAATAGAGTACTCCAATAAGTTTAGGCGCACCCTCAGGTTCTGCCTTTTTATGCTCGAATAAAACAACGAAAACATCACACTTAAGTTTTATCCAAGGTGCCGAGGCGAGTAGTGCGAGACATGGTATAACCCGAGGTTGTAGATCAGGGTTTAAGATGCTCTCCCTAATCCATGTGTATTTTTCAAGACTATTTGGTGGAATTAATCCATAAATAATTTTAGCTAAACACTTCCAGACCATGAGTGGTACATAAAATTCACTTGTGTGATTTAATATAATCTTATTACCCTTTCTTTCGACAGCTTCCCAGTCAAGCGAATTTATATTTGTCACGCCATTTATGTTTTCAATAATTATTTTCTCTGATTTCGTCTTGGGGATTTTTTTCCTGCCTTTTACTTCTAGGATTGTTCGATAAAAGTTTGTGAATTTCGAAAAATCATTCTCATATTTGTCCCCAAATAATTTGTTGCACCGGGAGCACTCGTCGATTGAAAAAATCGTTTTGTTTCCGAGAAATGCAGGCACAGAGTGAGCTTTGTTCCATCTTTTGCCTTCAGGTCTTCTTTGACCACAATACCTACATTCATAGCCAATCCCGACGAATATTCGATCCGAGTCAGACCTATGAGTAAAAATCGTATTGTAATTCCTAAAAAACCTCATCAGCGCACGCCCTTAGATAGCTCCAATAAAGTAGTTTGCTAATTGTTTTAGAAGCAAGCTATGAAGGGGCCTCCTCCGTCGTGGCCTTTGGCGCGATGACTAGGGATCTCGTTTGCCGAGCAAACGGCAGACACTAAAACTTAAATAACCTTGGGGCCAACCATTTTATACTCCTTATGTGGCTCGATCTATAAGCATACCTTTCAATCCTACTATGGCCAAAACTGCTTAAAAATGCCAGCCGGAATCGCTCATAGGTCCCCTGAAAATCTCATAGACTGAGCAGGTCAACGACATAGCCGATCAGATCGGGGAATGCTTACTTTATAACTGATCTAGTCATGTTTTTCGGACACGTCGCACCAGTTTTCTTACAAAATCTGGCCGAGATTGCCCGAGGCATCTCGCTCGAAACCAGTCTGCGCTCCAAGGAGAATACCTCGCCTTTGTAAAATAGGCGTCATCCTGCAACACCTGACGCATAAGGGCGTTGCGAGTGATGACCGCGCCAATCATACTTGAGGAGAGTCTCATGCACCGACGTAAGTCGATTATCCGCCCCGTTGGTGGTGAGCTATACCGGCAATATCACCAAATGAAATCGAACACCCTCCGGGCTGCTCCCTCCCAAAAGAAAAGCAGCAAATGCTTAAACATCCAATGGAATCATCAAAACTTAGAAGGGACCGAGCACCGAGAGCTTTAATAAGGCTGGCTACAAATCTGAGATATGCTGAGATCGGGGCAACAGCGAGGTGCATGATGTGTGGACGATACAACGTAATCGACGACCCATTGATGCGGGATCTTCGGGAGATTCTGGGCATCTCCATGCGAGCACAAACTCGCCTTAACATCGCACCAGGCGCAAAAGGTCAGATCGTTTATGATAGCGGCCAGACCAGGGTCATGGAGGACGGTATCTGGTCATTACTCATTGAACCCAAACCCGACGGTAATGGCTACCGCCCATCACCAAAATACAGCACGTTCAATGCTCGCTCGGGAAGCTTGGGGACCAGCCCTCTCTGGAAAAAACGGTTTCATTCTCAGCGGGCCATCATTCCGGCCAGTGGTTTCCACGAATGGACGGGAGAGAAAGGCCACAAACAATGCTCCAACATCCATCCCGTTAACAGCGCGATAGCCTTTGCCGGCCTTTATGAACTTTCGGATTTCCAGGGCGACGTTGTTCCGTCGTTTACCATTGTCACCCTGCCCCCTCATCCGAGGTTTAGCCACATTCACCCGAAAAGTATTCCTTTGATGCTAAGGCCAGAAGATTTTGACATGTGGCTGGACCCTAATCTGACAAACACCGATCCGTTGCAGCATCTGCTAAAGACACAAATACGCCAGCCAATCGCGGTAGAACCCATCAGATCACCAATGGAACTTGAGCCAACAGCAGAAAAGGAAGATATCGCGGCGGATAACGCTGCAACTGGGTCATCGTAAGACTAAGCGCACACGATCTTCAGAAATAGCCACTTATATCCCACCCCTATTCCAGTAAGCTGGCGTTGAGTTTTTGGTCAAGACGACCGTGGCTCACCGCCGGCACGGATGCCTGGCAAGCGCGACACCTGCATAGTGGTGTGACGCGCCAGGGAGAGGCCTGGCACCAATCCCGTCTCAATAATTCCCGGTAGTCGACCGGCTATACCTTGACCAGTTTACTCTGGCCCAACACAATGCTGTTTAAATATACAGTTACTGCGCTAGGCATAAACTATGTTCATCTTTCAGACACCGGTTGCTCTTCGCATTGCTCCGGCATAAGTTTAACTTTCCTGCTTTCAGGTCATACCTGCGGATGATTCCAATCGGTAGAGATAGAGCTGGTTGAGGATGGAGTTTCGTCGCCGCCACAATATGGTCTATGCCACGCTCGAGGCTTTTGCATCCATGGATACCGTTGGCGTCGTTACGAACTTAGGTATTGAGCACACCCGCTGGCTCGGTATCACCGACCGTCGAATTCTTAAATTGGCACCGGAGCTAAAGTCAGTTTTGCTAGATATTGAAGCGTGGCGAACCATGATTCTGGAACCGTATAACCGGCTTGGCCCCGGGAGCTATATGGTTGGGGCGCTTATCGGTGATATCGGAGTTGTGGGTGTCATGGAAGGACGACAGCCAATGGTCCGAGTGTTGCCGTCCAGACCAGATGCTCTGGGACGATCCCTTGGCGACCGTGGCTGAATAGGCTCACTTCCGGAATTCTGAGACTTGGCGTTCTAGGTTCGCGTACATGGCCAAAAGATCGTCCTGATCGAACTTACCTTTCGTGCTTTCCCGGGCTTTTTGCCTTTCTAGTTGGCTTCGCTGCTCAGCGTAAACATGGTGAAGGACGCTGACCGGATAATCGAAGCCTTCCCGTTCGTTTAACTGCTTACGAAGAGATTTGAACTGATCAGGACTGGGCACCTGTTTGAGCTTGCTAGCAACGTCTTTTGGCCGAACATCGAACACGTCACCCCAATGACAAACCGCCCCCTCCCAGGCTTGCGACAAAAGTGCCTGCTGATCAATGTAGAATTTAGTGGCTGCCCCTCGTTTATTGACGGAGAAATGGCAGGTTTCCTCTGCGGCGCTTTTCCCGGTCCCGATACCAAGCGTGATCCCCTGAAACCCGACACCGCGACAGGGACGAGTTGTGGGATGGTTCTTGCCGATGAAGTCGAGGTACTGAATGGCGGCGGAACGTGCCATATAACGGGCCTCGTAATACCGGGCTCTGGTCTCCTGATATTTGTGCCAGAGTTCTTGGGTAATCCGGGTGTTTGGACGCTTCAGTGAAAAATATTTCTGATACCGCTTGCCACGAATAGTGGCAACAACACGCCATCCGTGAAAACCGGACGACAACTCTCCTTCTTCATAAAAACTAATAGCCATGAATGGTTGGTCTTCTTATGTCGATGTCAGGTTAGAGACTCATTGATGGGCCACCTCTGGTTGCGGGCGCTACCATCAGTTAATACACTCCTTCGTCTTTCACTGCTTCCAGACGCAGTAACACCGACCGATAGGTCGTTGCAGTCACTTCCGTGGATAAGACCATTGTCCCTGGAAATTGGTCGTCGAGAATAATTGAAATTACGTTTGTATCCAATATCAGGTTCACACTCAGAAGGATATCCACACCATATGGTTCAAAGCCTCAGGGGATTAGCTTTCTTCGTTCTAGTGGCGGGTTTCTTGTTCAGCCATACAGCCGATGCCAACGTCGTAAAAAAATCGAATAGTGGCCTGTGCCATCCTCCCGAGAGTGGCTGGTACGAACGAACCAAGAACTACCAGGCTTATGACTCTCTCGATGCCTGCCTGGAGAGCGGCGGAGAGTTGCCAAAGGGAATGACCCTCGCATCAGTCAACGGGTCTAAAAAGCAGTCAGGCAAACTTCAAGACTACGAGCGGTCTGCATTCGGTCATGGTTGGGACGACGCGGATGGCGATTGCCAGGACAGCCGTGCGGAAGCATTAATTGCTACTTCCTCCACGCCTGTGCGGTTTGCCTCGGGTAACCGATGTCGGGTTATCACGGGCCGATGGATCAGCCCTTTCACCAACAAGGTTATACAGAACGCATCCAACATTGATATCGATCATGTCGTCCCTCTCGCATGGTCTTGGGAAAGGGGTGCACACCAATGGTCGGACGAGAAGCGACAGCGATTTGCCAATGACAGAATAAATCTTTGGCCGGTCGAGTTGAGCTTGAATCGAAGCAAAGGCGCTCTCGGCCCAAACGAATGGCTACCGCCTGCTGGCCAGTGTGGTTATGTCGCCCGGTTCACGCGGATCGTAAAGAAATACCAACTTGAACCAGGTCCTGTTGAAACCAACTGGATGCGGTCTTTTTTAAAAAGCTGCCAAAAATGAAGAAAAGTCGAGAACGCAGGTCAACCCTGGGGTAATCGTCCCGCCATCCGTTCTTGTGAGATAGATGATCAACTCATCATAATTTGGCCACCGTTTTACATCATGGTTGGGCCCCTTTCGGACCCAACTTCTTTGCTATGACCACAAAGCGGACATTTTGCGCCACTATATTAAAGTTAATTCTTGCGCTGATATTCAGGCATATTATCATGAAAATACAGTCCAAAAGGAACCACAACAAATGGAATCGAAGTCTGAAAATCTGCTCAGTTTTGAAGAAAAGAGCCAAATGCTTCTCGGGTTGAAATGGCTACTTTTATCGGTAGGCGGGCTTTGCATTATGTTGGGTTCTGGTGGCGCAGGTGAGCCCACTGAATTAGCCGTGAACAGCGGTTACGTTTTGCTGGTGCTTGGGGTGTTAGTTTGGTTTTTCGAGGTTCAGCGCTATAAACAATACGAGCGCGAGCAATCAGCAACGCTGAGAAATATAGCAATGCAATTGGTGGATGAGTACCCATCATCAAAGCCACTCGCCGCTGAGTACATTCAGTTTTTCAATCGCATCTCAGCCGAAATTGAGATGCTAGAAGACTCTACCAAAAAAACGGACCTGACCTTTGAACTGCTAGCATTTTATTCAGGTTTCTTGCTCTCAAAAATGGAGGAAGAAGGAGTTGATATTAAAGCAGATAAAGACTTGGGCGCTAAACTAATGACAATGTTCCAATTTATTCATCTGCCCAACCTGTCTGAGGACCGGACAGAAAGTCTGATGGAAATAAATCGTGAATATCAGACTGATGACGCCTTTCGGGAGGGTTTTACTGCTGGAACGTATATTGATAACGCAGAAGCGTTAACGGATTACTACTACACGAATCTTGGGAACGATCATGGCTTTAGTCGCTAGCCGATTCTGGCTCGGAAAAAGTCTGCTTCCCAATGATTTCGACGTCATGACTAAAAAGCAGACCGTTTCAGATAAGGATCTACACAATCCGCTATTCGGAAACAAAGCACGCTGAGGTCGCAAAGCGAACGTTCAGAACCAAGGCTGAAAACTTCGTTTGGAGGGGCAGGAGCATTAATGAAGTAATCGGTCCAATCGTGGACTAAGAGTGTCTCGTGCACCGCAGTAGGTCCCTTTCGTTTGCTTTTGTGCAATTAGCTCTAAGAAAAGCAGTCTAGAGACGTTTGACGACCCGGAGGTAGAGATCGAAGTTGTAAGATCCACATCGCTTACCGGCTAAGCCAAGACTGTTCTCGCCCGGCCAACTGAAAATGGCTACATCGCCAGAGGGCATCCCGTACTGAGTGCAATCAGAAGCCGCCCAGTAGCGAACACCGGTTCCCGGATCGACAAATAGATCTGAAATGGTTCTAGGGCCCTCCAGTGCTCCTTCTAAAGTGTATTCGATGTCGTTGTTTTCGAGATCGTAGTAGAATTCGCTCCCCGTTCGGAATAAGGAGTAAATCTCGGGAATCGTAGGAACTCGCGCATCGGCATCATTAGCCAGTCCAAGGGCTCCAGCACCACCCAGATAATTCACTCTCAACGGCTCTCCATCGCATGTTCCGGTATCATTGTTCCAATCCTGACCCGCCACGCAGCGATCCCATTCAAGGCGATTAACCTCATCGATGATGGTCGCGCCGTTGTTGGCAATGGTGTAACGAGGCGTCACGACGATCTCTTTGCTTGGTTTCGTCTCTGTCCCATCTTTAATCCGGGTAAGGCGGAAGAAATAAACGGGCTTTAGCGACTCAACGGAGACCTCTACCGGAGGGGTAACGTTCTGAACCACGTTTGCGCCCTCGTAAACACCGTAATTTTCAAACATCCCAACGCTTTCACGGGCGTAATAAAGGTTGTAGCGGTCTCCGTCGCCGACCCAATCCAGTGTGATATCCGTCTGATTAGAACTCGCCGACAATTGCGGGTCATCACCAAAATCTATCGTAGAGGTCGAGCCACCACTGTTTGATGAACCGCTGCCACCGCAAGCAGCTAACAGTGGGAACCATATCAGGTGTATCGCATGGGCCTTATTGGGCATAACTACTCTCGGAATTCGCTAGTTTTTTATCTTGCTAAGTAGGCCAACGGTGCAGACCCCATCGCTCGGTGTCAACCTGATTGTTTTGCGGAACAAGGCAGGCTGAGATGCCTGCACTGGTTTTGTTTGTAAAGAAACAGACAGTTTGGGATGGTGAAGGCGTAAATCACTCTGTTTTTTTGGCACTCATTGGCGCGTGCGGAGTTCGCTGAGCGGACCTATTCCAGCTCGATTTAGCCGCTAGATATTTCCGAGAGAAGTTCGTTGAGGTCATAACCAGGGCGAACCTCAATCAACCGAATACCATGCTTCCTGCATTTGCGCCTCTTCTCCGCATCGCGCTTTTGAGTTTGCTCAAAGGCCTCTTGTCCCCCGAAAAACGCTACTGGCTGATCGTGCTGCAAACCCTGGTATTCGAATGCGACAGCGTAGGCCGGAATAAACACATCCAGATGTTGGCGGCCTAACCACTTTGGGCGGGCGTGCTGAATCACCTCAGTATCCGGGAGTGAATTAAGTAAAGAATAAAACAATTCGGTCTCTCCAATCCAGCCCTCCCCGACGTGAGGCAAATTCATGTCCTCACGCACGCTGTTTTCCGCTTCGCGGGTCTGGGCAACTACGAACTTCTCTACATCGCTAAGTAGACTGATTGAATAGCAGGGTATGTTGGCATACCGCAACGAGGTCGTGCCCGCAAAGACGCTGTAAGGAGATTGGTGAGCGTTCTGCGCCCAATCTTCCAGCAAATTCCGGTTTTCGTTTCTTTCAAACGCCGCAAGCTGGATGTCGAGGAACTGAGTAACCTGTTGCAAATGATCTCTTCCCCATTGGGTCACCTTCGGGCCGGAGAAGGACAAGACATCCCTTCCAGAGATTCGGTCTCCCGTCTGGAGCTTCAGACTAAAAATGTTATCGGTCTGCGCCCTGGCTCGGGCTGTAAATGGGATGACTGGATAGGCCGCTAATGCCGAAGCGTAATCGCCCATCAAGGAATAACAGTCAGACAGCCAAATTTGACAGGCATATGAGAATGTCTCTTCGTCAGGATAGGCATTAATCAATGCGCGCAGCTCTGCGGCGATATCCCTAGGTTCGCCGCTCAGTTGCGCTCTGATATAACAAAACAGGTAACTGATCTGTCCGCAAACTGGTGCCGCGTTGCCCTTTTCCCATTGTTTACACCAACTGTCGTAGAAGCTGAGCTGGTCATGGCCCAGATCGGCTCTGGTGGCAAAATAGGATTTGAACGGCGGTGGGGTTAAGTTGTGGTGTTTCATATTCCCCACAGTAAAGACGTCAGCGACGGCGATCAACCAGCGGCGAATGGGATACTGGTTTTTCTGGGGACGGAGCATAATTGGTCGCCACAAAAAGCCGCCTACTCTCCAGTAAGTTGTCTCGCCCAAAGCGATGTCAGAATCACCAGTACCACCGATGTTCGGTCTGGTCGCAAAAGCGAACAGTCAGATTTTGGAGAAACGCTGCCGGCGTGCGCTCCTTTGTCGTGAGGCGAAGCCGCAATGAAAAAGACGTCGCCGTACCTGGCCTTGTTGAAATCTGCTAATCAAGGAAACCGGCAGCGGACATCTCGTTAATGATTTTATTTGCCAAACTCTCGGCGAAAACAGAATTAGTTATATTTGCCAAGCCAGATGCAGAGGTACTGGCCTCCATTATGAAAGCCTTATGATTTGTGTCCATATCGTACATGGTTATCGCGTAACCTTGCTGGCGACTGAAGGAATACATCGCCATAGAATTCGCGCTGCCCGAAATTGTATTGCCATAAACTGTGGCAGATCCAAATGTTTGAGACCCCATATATTGGCTGTTGGTCGCACCCGAGCCTATGCCAACAATTAGCCAGCCATCGATTCCATTCTGATCAATAATTTCGAAAATTCGAGGCTCCGAGTATTCTCTGGTAGGAGGAAACAATTCATCCTTGGTTATGCATTCGACTGATCTTTCCATCAGGCCACTGCGGTGATTGTCAACCGAGTTGTCCAAGTATCAAGGTTCATGCGGCACACTTATTAAGCTCTATTTCACTGGCCCGTCCCGGGTTTAGGGAGACCTCCATCACCGGGCTCCAGTCTCGTGTTGCG
>Ga0307973_1001253_pt1 | contig 11375 bp, 12 predicted proteins | sample OrgLakmetagen782_FD_201837 | JGI IMG/M metagenome (GOLD analysis project Ga0307973, IMG submission 201837) | Saline water microbial communities from Organic Lake, Antarctica - #782 | ecosystem: Environmental > Aquatic > Non-marine Saline and Alkaline > Saline | place: Antarctica: Organic Lake...
GCATCATAACCGAATGGGACAACTTAAGGATTAAGAGAAAGTTAATACCCCTCTGGAGGCCACGGTTGATAAAGGCTGTAGAGGATTATGTCTTTTTAGGACGGATAATCCCCAGAACCCCAATCAGGTCTCGGGCGTGAGGGCCTCGAAGAGTACCAAGAGATCCGTTTCTACAACATCGCCAGGCGTGAGACCCAATAGTCAACGATGCCACTGGCAGCAAGGCCCTCGGTTCGCTCCCTAAATTGGATCGGGGGTCGCGACATGTATGGGAACCGGAGGAGGTCCACTCATACCAACCATCATCCGGAATCACGTACAGCTGTTCTTGGAAGGCTTTCTGAAAATATCGAGATAATATCAGCGACTCGATCCAGCCGATCCTCCTGCACGACTGTTGGGCTTGAGGGAGGATCGGCTGGATTCAGTGGTTATCATCATCTTGTTCCTATCGCCCTTAGCTCAATACTTCGCGAATCTCATCCATGATGGTCGCCTGCTCCTTGCGCGCGGCAAGGGCAGCCTCCATATCCACTTTCACGAACCGAACGGGCGTATTCGGCTGTAACTGGCCAATCAGGTCCATGTCGGCCGAAATAACGGCACCTAACATAAAATACCCCCCACCAGACACTGCATCGCGGTGCAGAACGATCGGCTCAGATCCGCTGGGTACCTGTATTGAGCCGTAGGGATAACAGGCGTCGGTGATGTTGGACGGGTCGGCGCCGGCACTGAACGGCTGTTCGCGTTCGACAAACTCAAGTTTGCGTCCGCCCTGAAAGCGATAACCCATGCGGTCGGTTTCGTTGGCGACTTTCCAGGTATCCTCAAAAAAGTTGTTCTGGGCCTGCTCAGTAATTCGGTGCCAGTAAAGCCCGGGTAGCACACGTAGCTCGGCCGGGTTGGACGGGCCGCGTCGTAGCGCTTTGGGTACCAATAATCCGTCTTTGACCGTTTTGTTACTTTTTCCGAGCGGCAGCGAATCGCCGGGCTGGACAGGGCGGCCATTAACACCACCGAGCGTGCCGATGGCATAGGTTGAGCGGCTGCCAAGGTGCATGGGAGTGGTGATGCCGCCGGAAATGGCAATGTAGATTCGCGCGCCGGATTTCAGAAAATCGAAGGACAGCACCTGGCCGGCTTTCACGGTGAAGGCTGTCCAGGTATCACGCGGCTCGCCATCCACTTTCGGTGGCAGTTCTGCGCCGCAGATGGCGACGGTCGTATCCCGGGTGAATTCAAGTTCCGGCCCGACGAATACGGATTCGAGCCCGGCCGCCCCCTCATCGTTGCCAACAAGCAGGTTGGCGGTTTTGAGCGCCAGACGGTCCATGGCCCCACTCATGGGAATACCAAGGTGATAATAGCCCGGCCGCCCCAGGTCCTGGATCGTGGTGGCAATACCGGCTGAGATAACATTAATGGTCATACAGGGCCTCCATCAGCTTGGCGTTGGTACCGTCCATATCGGCATTGAATTCGCTTAGCGAAAAGCGAACGTTTCTGATGCGGGGCATGAATTCACCCGCCCGCACCTGGGCAATCGCCGCGTCGTATTCTTCGCGGTTGACTGGCTTAAACTTGACGATGTCCCCCGGTTTGAAGAAAACCATGAAGTCTTTCAGGTAGGAAAGACGCTGCTCCGGGTCGAAGATCTGCATCGGGGTGATGCCTAACATCTGGTAGCCGCCGGCGCCGCGCACGGAATAGATGCTGGTGAAGGTGCCCCCATAGCCAATCGTCTGCCGTGGTGTGTCGGTGCGCGGGCGAAGGTATTTTGGTACCTGGATCTGCCGCGACCGGTCGACCATCTGATAGAGAAAAGGCAGACCGGATACAAAGCCGACCATAGAAACGAACCAAGGTGCTCCAGAATGTGCCTCAATGAATTTCTCTACGCTGTCATAGCCATTGATCGATGCTGCGTATTCGATGTCGGTCGCGTTAGGGTCCTGGTGGCGGTCGCGGAACCGCATCAGCGTCTCGTACGTCCAGGGATCCTGGTAATAGACAGGGACTTCGACAATGCGTGTTTCCAGGAGGTTGTCGCCCTGTTCCGTCTGGGCTTCCAGTCGCTTCAATTCCTTCATCATGTCGTCGGGGTGAATCACATCCGGATCAAACTTGATCTGGAACGAGGCGTTGGCCGGGCAGATTTCGGTGACGCCCTTGATGTTGGCATTGCGCACAGCGTTGGTCATGGACAGTGAGACAAAGAATGCCTCAAGCGACATTTCTTCGTCGACTTCTACGAAAATGTGCTCATCGCCGCCAAAGGTGTATCGACTACTCATGGGTTTGAGCTCCTTTTTGTTTGATGAGATCAAGGTTGTTTTCCAGCCACGGCTCCAACCAACGGGTATGGACAGCATTTTGCTGTAGCTCTTCACTCTCGAGCAAAGCCTGGAAAAGCGGCGCAGTGGTGGGCAGCCCCTCGATATAAAGCTCTCCCAGGGTGCGTTTGAGGCGTAACAGTGCACGGTCGCGGTCTTCGGCCCAGACAATCAGTTTGCCCAGCAGTGAATCGTAGAAAGGCGGAACGGCATAGCCCGGATAGAGCATGTGATCGAAACGCACACCCGGCCCGTCCGGGGTGAGCAAGTTTCCGACGATGCCGGGAAACGGCATGAAATTATTGGCCGGATCCTCTGCGTTTAACCGCACTTCGATGGCGTGCCCGGTTCTGCGGATCGTCTCCTGCGTAACACGCATCTTTGTGCCGCCAGCGATCAAGATCATCTCGGCGACCAAGTCGAAATTGCAGATCATTTCGGTCACAGGATGTTCGACCTGGATGCGGGTGTTCATCTCAATAAAATAGAAGTTACCTGTCTCGTCGTCGTAGAGGTACTCGATGGTGCCGGCACCTTTATAATGGACAGCCTTTGCCAGCGCGACGGCCGAGCGGTAAAGTTCATCGCGAGCCCGATCATCCAAAGCGACCGACGGAGCTTCTTCCCACACTTTCTGGCGGCGGCGCTGCAAAGAGCACTCGCGCTCAAAAAAATGTACGACGTTTTCGCCATCACCCAGTATCTGGACCTCGATGTGCCGGGCACGCTCAATGACTTTCTCTATGTAGACGCCTCCGTCACCGAACGTGGCCGCGGCCTCCGAGGAAGCCTGGGGAGCAAGCTTCCGGAACTGATCAGTGTCATGGGCAACACGGATGCCGCGACCGCCACCTCCGGCGACTGCCTTGATCATTACCGGGAAGCCAATTTTCTCTGCTATTTTTACCGCGACGTTCATGTCCTCTATGATGCCATCACTGCCTGGCACCGTTGGTACATTCGCCTTCTTCGCCTCGCTCCGCGCAGCCGCCTTATCGCCCATCAGGCGGATGGTATCGCCGTCCGGTCCTACAAAAAGGAGGCCTGCTGCGGCTACAGCATCTGCAAAGTCTGCATTTTCGGCGAGAAAGCCATAACCCGGGTGGACAGCGTCGGCACCAGTTTCCTTCGCCGCCTTCAGGATCGCATCGATAGAGAGATAGGATTTTGCCGCTTGTGGCGGCCCGATATTGACCGCTTCATCCGCCATCTGCACGGCTCGACTTTCAGTGTCAGCGTCGCTGTGCACAACCACGGTAGCGATGCCGAGATCGCGTGCGGCGCGAATGATTCGAACTGCTATTTCGCCCCGGTTGGCGATCAGCAGTTTTTGAATACTTGGTTTTTTCATGATTGGCTCAACTCAATTCGGCAATAATCTGCCCCGCCGTAATGGGTTCACCGTCACTGACCGGAAAGTTGGCAATCATCCCGTCGGCATCCGTTTTCACTTCATGGAAGGTTTTCATAACCTCGACAAGACCGATGGTGTCGCCTTTGGTAACGGTATCGCCAACTTCGAAGTAGGTCGCCTGGTCCGGTGCCGGTTTACGGTAGAACGTTCCTGGGATGGGTGATTTCACTTCATGCTTAGCCATCGGTAATGCCTCCTGATTGTTGTTCTGGCGCTGTCTCAGGCCGTTTCAAACTGGTTGATTACTTCATTGACCACCTTGACAATGTCAATGACATTGGGTGTGCCAGAATGGGCACAGGTGGTATCGGCGACGGCATGGGCAATGTGATCCATGCGAGCTTTGAGGCTAGGCACACGACCTATCACTGTATCGGCGGCAGGATTAACCACATCGATCAGAGATTTATCGTCCGCAGCTATCCACTGGCCGTCAACATGGGCTTCAGCGCAAGTCAACTCATCCCGCGAAAGAAAATATTGGGCATCTGTTGCACTCCTTCTTTGTTGCCTCAGCTCAATGTATGGGAAGACCTATACCGATCAAGCACAACAGCGCCGACAAGAACCACACCAAGCGCAATCATCTGGTAGTTTGAGCCGATGCGCATTAAATCCATGCCATTGCCCAGCACCGTAATGAAGACAACGCCTAGGAATACACCCATCACCGATCCCTCACCACCACGTAGCGAACAGCCGCCGATGACAGCCGCAGCAATAGAGCTAAGCGGAAATTCTCCGCCCAGAAGTGGCTCGCCCGATGATACGCGTGCGGTCAAAAGCCAGCCCGCAAAAGCCGTGATGACTGAGCAAGCCACGTAAGCTCCGATGAGATTGCGATTGACCCGGATACCGGCGACGATCGCAGCGTTAGCGTTCGACCCAATGGCAAACAGGTAGCGCCCGAAACGCATATGATTGATGGCGATATAGATAGCAGCAATCGCTGGAAGAGCCAGCAATGCGGATGTAGGAATAATACCCCAGATGCGCCCAGATCCGATTTCGTAGACGAAGGGTCTGGGCAAGCCAGAAACTTGGACGCCGCTTGAGATCACTAGGGTAACCCCCTGGAAAATAGACGCAGTGGCCAGCGTTACGATAAAGGCATTAACCTTTAAGATGGCAACGCCGAAGGCGTTTATCATACCCGTAACCAACCCGACGCCGAGCGCGGCAAAGAAACCTGCCCAGATCGCAATAGCAGCACTGTCGGGGAAAATAATTGCTACGGCAACCATGACCTTGGCTGAGATGACCGAGGTCATAGCGACCACGGCCCCTACGGACAAGTCAAACCCTCCCGAGATCAACACAATCATCTGACCAAAAGCAATCAGCATCAGGAAAACGCCCTGCTGCGTCATATTTATGACATTCATCTCGCTCAGAAACCGATCGTTGCCAATCTGGAACACAATGATACTGAACACCACTGCAATAGGCAGCGCACCGAATTGCATTAATCGTGCCACTGCGGCGCCACCGATGCTCTGGGTCCGCCCTGAAGCGGCTCTGCTTTCACTCATGTCTGGTTTCCTTGCTCAGGTTCTTCACCAAAAGCATATGCAGCGACGATCTCGTCGCGCAGTTGGTGTTTAGGAAGATCGGCGACGATGCGACCACCGGCCATTACATATGCGCGATGCGACAGATGCAGCAACTCCTGGAGGTCCGATGTGACAAGCAAGATCGCCGCTCCCTCCTCGCAAAGACGAGCAAGCTGACGGTAAAACTCCAGCCGCGCACCTACGTCGACCCCCGTCGTGGGCTCGTGGAAAATAAAAACCTTGCGTTGACGCGACAGGGCGCGACCCAAAACGACCTTCTGCTGGTTGCCGCCAGAAAGTTCCGCCACCTTCTTTCTGGGCTGTTTAGGGTTCACGTTGAGCTGATCTAGCAACCGGTCAACAAGACGGCCTAGATTGCCGTCACGCACCAGTCCGCCCCTTACGTTTTCGGGATCGCCTAGAACTTCGAGTACTATGTTTTCAGACATCGTGCGGTTCATCACCAGAGCCTCGTTGCGGCGGTCCTCCGGCAGATATATCAGACCGCACGCTAGCATGGAGCGTGGCGTCGGATCCGTGATCCGAAGACCTTCGATCGAGAAAGTGCCGCCGCTCGTCGCGCGCAACCCGAAGAGGGCGCGCGCCAGCTCGGCCTTACCGCAGCCAACAAGGCCGCCTAGGCCCACGATTTCTCCTTCGTAGACAGTCAGGCTGACATCGGAGAACGCGTTCTCCGATGTCAGCCTGTTCAATTCCAGCGCGCAATCACCGCGTCGGTGCGGGATGTCAGGATAAAATTCTTCCATCTTGCGTCCGACCATGTCGGTAATTATGTGTTCGTTCGTGACGTCGGCCAAGTGGTAGTTGCCAGTCAGCCGCCCGTCGCGCAGGATCGTCACCACATCGCCCAGCTCGCGCATCTCCTCCATCCTGTGGGAGATGTAGAGGATCGCCCAACCATCAGTGCGCAATAACCGCACGATGTCGAACAATCGAGCGGTCTCTTCATGACTGAGCGATGCTGTTGGCTCGTCCAAAATCAGTACGCCGCGCTCTCCTTTCAGCGCGCGGGCGATCTCCAGCATCTGCTGTTCCGCCCGGCTGAGTGTATCGACACGACGTCTCGGATCGATATCGAGACCAAGTTTCTTCAGCATCCGATTGGTTTCGGTTCGGTTCCGCCTCTTGTCGAGAAAGCCCGCTCTCAGCGGCTCGCGTCCCAGGGCGTAGTTTTCTTCTACCGTCATAGCAGGAGCAAGACTGAAGTCCTGCAAGACCGCGTTAACCCCCGCCCTGCGCGCCTTGCCCGGGGTTAGGTGCGGGGCCGGATTGCCGCGTAGCGTGCGTTCACCCTCGTCAAGCCGATTCATGCCCGTTAGTAACGACACCACCGTCGACTTCCCCGCACCGTTCTCGCCCAGTAGCATGTGCACCTCACCTGGGATCAGCGACAGGCTGACATCCTTGAGCGCGGCAAAGCCGCCGTAGAATTTTGATGCATGGGAAAGCGTAGCAACCGCCGCGCCCTCCTGATATGCGCCGTCTAGGCTCATTTTCCTTTATCCACGGAGAAAATAACCTTGAAGTCGTCGGGTGCGAACATGTCGGACAGTTCAAACGTATCGTAGTTGTCCGTCGTCACCATTTCCGGCTTGGGGCCAGCCCGCTTGGCCATCAGCTCCTGCCCTTCCAGAAGGCGCAGCACCATGTCTACGGCCAGCCGCCCCTGAAGCACAGTAAAGTCGGTGGGTGATGCCTTGGTCGCGCCTGCCTTGATATCTCTGTAGACTGGCGGGATAATGTCGAATGCGGCTACGTCAACTTGACCTATCAGCCCGGCGTTGCGCACGGCGATGGCACCGGCCTCAGCGGCGATGTCCACACCCACGATCCAGTCGATACCGTCATAGGTGAGCAGCGCGTTGGAGATAAAATCGAGCTGTACGCTGAGCCCGGTATCCCCGCGCCGCGTCACCACTACCTCGACGGGCGAACCGTCCAGTGCGTCATTGAACCCCTTCACCGCCGCGTCTGACCAGCCAGCGCCCTGCGGTCCGGGGAAGAACCCGACCTTCAACGGTTTGCCGTTCGCTTGCTCCACGATATATTTGCCGGTTGTGTAGGCAAGATCGTAGAAGCTGACAAGCGCATGGGCCGAGGTTGAAGGCTCGTTCACGCCGTTGATGAAATCGATCACTGGTATGCCGGCATCTGTCGCCTTTTTGACGAGTGCACCGACCCCGTCGGCTGATATGGCGCCGAGGATTATCCCATCCATGCCCTGCACAATACAGTTGTCAATCTGGTCGAGCTGAGTCGACAGGTCATTGTATCCGGCTGCCGCGTAGAGCGTCATGGACGTATTGGTTTGCATGATTTGATCCGCAACGCCGTAGTTGGTGGCGAGCCAGTAGCTGTCTTTCAAGTGCGGAAACAGCACGCAGATATTCCAAGGTTTAGTGATTTCCTCAGCAGTGATCAGCGGCCAGTCGGTGGCTGTCTTAGTGCCGTCTTCGGCTACCAGTTCGACCGGAATGGACCTGCGCGAGTCCTGCGCGACCGCTGGAAGCGCAAAACTAATCAGTCCTGCGCCGAGCAGCGCAGACGTCAATAATGTGTTTTTCATATATTCCTCCTCGGTTGGATTTGGAGCTTTCTGAGCTTTCTTGGTCTTCTAGTCTTCGGCCTGTTTGCTTGTGCGCCTCTGTGTGGCATCCAGAACCGTGCGCATCCGCGCGGCCATTTGCGTTGCGTTGGGCGGGTCAGAGTGAATGCAGACGGTTTGGAACGTGACAGTTAATTCGGTGCCGTCGACGGCTTCGACAGTGCCGTTGCGCAACACCCGTTCCATCCGGGCCGCGGCCCGGTCCAAATCAATCGCCTTATGTTGGCGCGGTATGATCAAGCTACCGTCCGGCGAATACTGGAGGTCAGCGAAGAACTCACTAACGAAGGGGATACCGACTGCCTTTGCGGCTTTTTCGTGCTCCGTCCCGGACATCCCGAAGAGTGGCACATCGAAAACAGCGGCAGCTTGCGCCATCGCACGCGCCAGATCGTGATCGCTCGCTGCCATACCGTAGATGGCGCCGTGCGGCTTCAGATGGGACATCTTCAAACCTTCGGCCTTCAGGAACCCCGAAAGTGCGCCAAGTTGGTACACAAAACATTCACGTAGTTCATCCGGCGCCAGCGACATGGGCCTACGTCCAAATCCTTCCTTGTCTGGAAGCGATGGATGTGCACCAATATTCTTGCCAAGCGAGGCTGCCAACCGCACCGTGCGGGCCATTGTAAGGGGGTCCGATGCGTGGAAACCGCAGGCGACGTTAACGCAATCAACGTTGGGTATGATTCCCTCGTCGTCCCCAAAGCTCCAATTTCCAAAGCTCTCACCCATATCGCAGTTCAGTGTCGGCATATCACAATCCTTTATTATGACAAATAATATACCTTGGCAATCCAATTAGAGCTTCGTCAACGAATAGAACGTTGTCAACCAACCTTGATAGTTTTATAGCCAATGGACGAGCGCAGTATTAACTAGAACCAGACTATTTTGTGGCGTCGCTTGAAACAGCTCAAGCCGCAAGCTGGCCGAAGTTGACGTATCAATTTGAAAAGAAAAATACATGACAGTTGGAACAGAGACCTTATGAAGATTGTCGACACAGTTGCGATGAGGCTCTGTATGGCCAAGCAGATCGTAGCGTCCTTGATCGCACGCCGACAGCAGCAGGTCATGGACGCCTGGAGAGCTGTCTTCGACGATCCGCAGCATTGGTCGGCGTCTATTCGAATAGAAGGCTTCGCCAACGCGAGGTGTCAGCCTGTCGATACATGAGCGTGTATGCGCGGTCGAGACGTATTCCGCCAGATCGTCACCGGCAAATGCCCAGGTATCAGCGACCTGTGGTCCCTCAACCAAGGTAATATCAATACGCTCACCTGCAAAGAGTCGGACGGCCAACCGCTGTGTTGCCGGAACTGTTTTCTCGGTGTGCTGGTCCGATACTTTTCGATCATGAGTCATGCTTTGGCCCTTCCAATTGTTATCGAACCCTCTCTGAGTCCTCCATCTTGGCTAGCCGCATTGACTGCCAGAACTCTCACATCTGAATGAATCAAAAAAACAGGACGTAAAGTCTCAAAATACACATGACAATTATTGAGGCATAATCGGGGCCAGAACCTAGATATCTCAAATTATTCTCTTTAAATCAATTGGAAGCGCACTTTTAACTCGACCGAAGTTATGCAATGACCCTTAAAAAACGCACAAAAAACGTGCGTTATTTTGCCGGTTTGGTTGCTTTTGGGGCGCGAAAAACTAGTGACCTTGATTGATGGCTGATTGCCGGGCCATGGTGAGACCTCGCATTCGGCAACTGAAAACCGCAGGCTTCGATGGTATTGAGATTCATGGTGTCAATGGTTACTTGCTAAACCAATTCCTGAGCACGTATTTCAACAAGCGGGATGACAGCTGCGGCGGCTCACTGGAGAACATCCTACGCTTAACAGTAAAGGTAACCGTAACTCGCGCCGTTCCCAATATGCAGGATAAGATTGCCGCGGCCAATCGCGTGTTCGATCGTATCAATCTCGGCGAGGGCAATGACTTCCTCCATTGGCTTGTGGAAGCTGGTGATCAGCAGCTAGACCCTGGCAAGGATTTCAGTCAGGGACAGCGATAAGACTTGGCGCTTGCGCTGTTTTTAGCACGGGCGCGTAGCCTAGGAGGCACATTCTTCCTTGACGAGCCAATTACTCATCTTGACGATCTTAACCGAGTCGGATTACTCGATACTCTGCGAGCCACCGTGCTCGAGACTAGTGTCCCTTAACAAAAATCCGTATAGATAATTATTCTGTCCTGTATAATCTGACAAACAGACACAGGAGAGGTGCTCATGGCGCGGATAGCTAGACCCCTTGAAGTGAGTGACTCTGAACGAGAGGAGCTGGAGTCGTGGTTGCGGCGACAACGCATGCCTGCCGCTGAACAGTTGCGAGCGCGCATCATTCTGCTAAGTACTGAAGGCCTTCCGGGCAGGGTGGTCGGTGACCGCGTTGGGGTGACCTCCGAAACGGTGAATAAGTGGCGAAACCGTTTTAAGGCGCGCCGGGTTGCAGGCCTGACTGATGCGCCAAGAACCGGTCGGCCTCGAACCATAAATGATCAAAAGGTTACTGATTTAATTAATAAAACGCTCAGGGAAAAGCCAAAAAATGCCACCCACTGGTCGACGAACCTGATGGCAAAAGAGGCCGGATTGAGCGCTATGTCGGTGAGTCGAATCTGGCGGGCTTTTGGTTTGAAGCCGCATCGCCATGATACGTTCAAGCTGTCTACCGACCCCCATTTTGTAGCCAAAGTTCACGATATCGTTGGCTTGTACATGAACCCGCCAACGAAGGCGTTGGTGCTGTGTGTTGATGAGAAGAGTCAGATACAAGCTATTAATCGAACTCAGCCAGCGCTACCCCTGTCCTTCGGGCACACGGAAACCAGAACACATGATTACGTCCGACACGGCACCACAACGCTGTTCGCGGCACTTGATATAGCGACAGGGGAAGTGATCGGCAGGCTTCATCGCCGACACCGAGCAACGGAGTTCCTGGCCTTTTTAAAAGAGATTGATCGCGCGGTTCCCCACGATATGGACGTTCATCTAGTCATGGACAATTACGGGACGCACAAAACGGCAAAGGTGCGCGCTTGGTTTGCCGCGAGGCCTCGCTATCACGTGCATTTCACGCCGACTTCAGCGTCCTGGATCAATCAAGTCGAGCGGTTCTTTGGGCTGATTTCAGAGCGCTGGATTAAACGAAATTCACATCGCAGCACGCGAGAGCTTGAGAGCTCGATCAAAGACTATCTGAAGATTTACAATGACGATCCGAAACCCTTTGAGTGGCATAAATCTGCCGATCAGATTATTGAGTCAATCGCCAGATTATCAGACAAACTCAATAAACAAACGGACTTCTGTTAAGGGACACTAGACCCGGACGCGGCTATTGATGGCGGCGCCCGCTACCTGGCTGACCGCCACCGTCGCCTGCCGGACACCATTCCGGAGCCTGATCGTACTTTCCTGGCAC
>Ga0307973_1001271_pt1 | contig 11273 bp, 10 predicted proteins | sample OrgLakmetagen782_FD_201837 | JGI IMG/M metagenome (GOLD analysis project Ga0307973, IMG submission 201837) | Saline water microbial communities from Organic Lake, Antarctica - #782 | ecosystem: Environmental > Aquatic > Non-marine Saline and Alkaline > Saline | place: Antarctica: Organic Lake...
CCAGGTCATCGAGGGTCTCGATGCCGGAATCGGCACGCGCCAGCAGGGTCAACGGCTCGCCATGGACCCGGAAGACGGCACGTAGATCCTTGAAGGCATCGCCCTCGAAGTTGCCGGTACCGTTATAAGCCTGATACTGGACATCGGACTGCACCACGCCCATGTCCAACTCGCCGGACTTGAGGCCGTTGATGTTGGCCACGGACCCGCCGGTGGAGGGCGCGTTGCACTTGATGTTGATGTTGGTGTCCTCCAGACGATTAACCAGACGACAGATCGACTGACCAACCACGTAGTAAACGCCGGTCTGGCCGCCGGTGCCGATGGTGATGAACTGCTCTTGGTCTTGGGCCATCGCCGGTGATGCAAACATAGCAGCACTCAGCAGGGTGCCGGCAAATGCGGCGGAGAAAGCATGGCGTTTCATAAACACACCTCAATAATTGTCATTATGGTCGGTAGAAGTTCGCGAGATCTGCACTCGGCGGATTTACCGACGGTTCAACATCGCTTGCTACTTTAGCGAAAAAATTACACGTGCGGAAAAACGCCTGCTTGATGAGGTCTGTTTCCCTTATTTCTCAGTTTAGCCGCGACTTACGTGAAGTAAAGCTTAATTTACAGACCCTAACGCCCCAAGGCCCAACTGTTTTGGGCCAGGTGCATGGCCTGTTTTACGTCATCGGTTGGAATATCACCCGGCTCACCCTTTTCGAGCGGGTCGTAGTGAAACACGTACAACCGCGAGGCGAACTCGGCCACCGGCAACGAGGCTTCGCCGTAGAGCTCGCCGTGGCCCTGGGTCGAGGTGACAATTCCCTGACCCCAGTTTTGCCCGCTGTCGTTATTGGGATTAAAGAAATAAACGCGCATAACCTCATCGGGGTCCAGCGCAAGCCGCTGAATAGTGATGGCGTGCCAGCCGAGAAAGCGCGTGGCACTGTCGGTCACGGCAATACCGGCCGGCTGAGGATTGATGACCGGAATGTTGCCGTTGTAAAAAGGGTGATAGGCGGCATAAAAGTCGCGGATAAACCCCTCAAAGTCTTTCAGGCTACCGGTGAAGATGTCGACGGCTATGCGAAATCCGTGGCCCACATGATCACCGTGGAATGCGGAGTTAACCCATTTGTGCGGATCTTCTCCGCGCCCGGCGCTGCGCCGGCCCATTTCGAAGTAGATGCGGTCGAGGTGCGGCACAGTCAGCAGTGAAACGGCATCTACATCCACTGGAGGCTCGCTGGCCAGCCCGGCGCCCAGATCCCGCGAAGAAATACTGTTGCCCTCAAAGCGCATCACCACTTCGTCGTCACGTGCCGCCCAGGCAAGAATCCGAAGCAGTTCCGCCGGCATGTTGTAAGCCCACATAGACAGGGCGCGCGTCGACTGACAGGTAGGGTAGTTGCCCTGCCCTATCCCCAATGGGCGCCCGAGCACATTGAGCACATCCGCAAGCAGAAAGCATTCCGGCGAACGGCTGCGCCCGAAGACGGCCACAATCTTCTCGGCTGCGGCCTCGCACAGCGACAGTCGTATTTGTCGCCACAGAGACGGCGCCACCGGAGGCGCGTAGAGAATGCCCCGCTCGAGCATCATGGCCAGGCCGTAGGCACACTGGCTGGTCTCGGGAAACAAGGCCTCGTCAATCAGGGTGTGAATCAACGCCGGGTAGCAGTGAAAGGCGTCGGCGCCCGTGTGGCTCAGGCCCAAAGCGGTGGGAATCAAGTCGTTCCAACGGCTGCGCAGGTAACGTATAAACCCCGGCATATACGGTGAAACCAGGCCGGTACTGTGCATGGCCTTGGCAAAGGCGATGGCCTCTCGCAGCAAGGTGGCATCGTCCATTTGTGCCAGCCGTTCCGCGTACACATCGAAGCCGGGGTCTTCGCGGCAGCCCTCGGTAGGGCTGAACACAGCATGGATCAGTTGCAGCGCGTCTTCGCCGACGTCGCCACCGAGCGCATCCGGTTTTTGCAGGCAGACGGCGATCTGCGTCACCATCTGTTTAACACCATCCACCTGAACCGGCCGTTGCGCCAGAATCCGCCAGACTTCGGCAACTAAATGCTCCAGAAGATTCTCGTAGCCCAAATGCCGGAGCAGAAAGTGATACAGACCCTGAACGGCGAAGCCGAGCCCATCCGGCCGCAGCCGGTCGCTCTCCTGAAGATCACTGACCACCAGATCCAGATTCATCGCCAGTACCTGGGCGAGAAAGTGATGGGCGTGTTCTGCCGAGATAGAAGGATGACTGTAATGGCCTTTAGCCACCGCTAAAAGGCGAATCTGGCTAAGGATTTCAACCAGGGTTACCACCGGTTCGCCATGGCGAATCGTGCGCACGGCCAGTGAGGGCACCAACGTCTGAGGATAATCCCAATCACTGCCACCAAAGCACCCGGCCGCCTCAATCGCCGGCACGCGCTCGTAGAGAGTTTCGAGGCCTTCGTCAGTAAACATCAAGGCCCGTGCCGCTTCGATGACCTCCAAAACGGGCGACACGCCCTCAGTCGCATTGATTTCGGCAAGGCGTTTGATGGCCGCGTCAAGTGACTTCGCTAGCTCATCTGACGCGCCGTTGTGCTGATTCACGGGGGTATATGTGGCTCTACTCATACTTCGTGATCCTCCGGTCAATCCCGGGACATGTCAACCTGACCCGGTTTCCACACGCACATACCTTGGGCGGAAAAGCCGCCATTCACTGTGCCGCCGGCTCGGCGCGACTGACCCGCCAGATGATATTGCCCACATCATCCGCCACTAAAAGCCCACCTTGCTTGTCGATAACAACGCCCACCGGTCGGCCCTGGGCTTTGTCGTCGGCATTGATGAACCCGGTGAGTATATCGACCGACTGACCATCGGGCTCACCATCGGTGAAAGGAACAAAAATGACTTTATAACCGCTGCGGGGTTTGCGGTTCCAGGAGCCGTGCTGGCCCACAAACATGCCGTTGTTGAATTGCTCAGGTAGCGTGTTGCCCTCGGCGGCCGTTAGCCCCAGTGAAGCGGTGTGCGGCCCGAGGGCGTAATCGGGCTTGATGGCCCGGGCCACTTTTCCCGGGTGTTGCGGCTTTACCCTCTCATCCACATTCTGGCCAAAATAGCTGAAGGGCCAGCCGTAAAAAGCTCCATCCGCCACCGATGTCATGTAGTCCGGCACCAGGTCACTGCCGAGCAGGTCACGTTCATTGACAGCAACCCAGAGCTCGCCGCTTTCCGGCTGCCAGGCCATACCCACGGGATTGCGTAGGCCAGTGGCAAATTCGCGGTGCTGACCGGTTTCGGGGTCGATTTCCCAAATGGACGCGCGACCTTCCTCATTCTCAAGACCGTTTTCGCCGATATTACTGTTCGATCCCACACCGACGTAAAGCTTGCTGCCATCCGGGCTGGCAATCATGCTCTTGGTCCAGTGATGATTGATCTTGCCGGCTGGCAGATCGGTGACTTTGGTGCCTTCGGCGGTGATGCGTGTCTGGCCCGTCTTGTAGGGAAAGCGCATGACGGCGTTCGTGTTGGCAACGTAGAAGTCGTTCCCGATCAGAGCCATACCAAACGGGGAGTACAGGTCTTTCAGTAGCGTCGAGCGTTTGTCGGCTACGCCGTCACCATCACTGTCCCGCAGCAGGGTAATCCTGTCGGCGCTGGGAACCGTGGCACCGGCATCTTCCATGATCATTCTCGTGATCCAGCCACGAATACCCTGATTACTGTCCGGGTTCGGCTGGGCATTGGTTTCGGCGACCAGCACATCACCATTGGGCAGTACATAGAGCCAGCGGGGATGTTCCAGATTGTCTGCGAAGGCGACCACCCGGGTTCCCGCGACAGCATAGGGTTTTTCGCCGGAAGGCCAGCCAGCGGCTTTGGCAATATTGACGGTGGGGATCAGGGATTCGCTCGGGCTGGGTAATGCCGGATCAGGGCCGATTCCCTCGGCAACGGAGAACTGGGCTGTATGTCCGCAGGCAGTAAGCGTGAGTATCAGGCCGATGGGCAATAACAGGTGACGCTGTTTCATACTAATAAACTCCAAAACCAGAATAACCAAAGCGTAGGCCGATTTCGCTGTCACCGCGAGAGGCTTCCGACGTTTATTGACTGACTTGGTACCGAAGTTTTCGTGCTCACTCAGGTTCGGGGTGTCATCCTGCGTTTTGGGTTTTTGCCATTTCTCAGTGTTCAGAAACGGCCGTTCACGCCGTGCCTGGCGCACCATAAAAAAAGGGAGGCACGAAGGCCTCCCAAGGACACACAATCTTTTTCTATCAGGCAGAAGCAGTGGTGGTTGTCTTCTTGGCCGGAGTTTTAGTAGCAGTCGGCTTTCTGGTGTTAACCTTATCCTTGGTAGACTGCGCTACGCTGGTTACATCATCAGCGGCGTCAGATACTGCGTCAGCGGCCGCATCGGTGCCTTCAGCCGCTTCTTTCTCAATTTTTGACAAGATATCGGCAGCAAAGCTACCCATACGTAAATTCAGGCTGCGGAGCTGTTCAAACAGCTTTTCACTGTAACCGTAGTAGTGCTCGCGTAATGATTTAAAAGTGTATTCGCGAGCGCCAGATTCCAATTTCTCGGCGTACTCGAAAGGCTTGGCAGAGAGCTTTTTCTGTTGCGCTTCTGCAGAATTGATGCCTTTCTCGACAATTTCTTGGATCTGTTGCTGATATGTTTTGAGTTTACCCATTTTGAATCTCCTGATTGCTAATGATCGCTTTGATTGAAGAAGGGTTAACCAAGCGATTTTGTCGACTAAAGTTTGTCGAACTTCGATCTCAGGACCAACAATACGGTGAAAAATTAGAGTGTTCATACTAGAACGCGAAAAATCGGAAAAGAAAAACAGTTTCATAATTCTGGATCGCGTTGAATCGAACGCTAAGCCGTCAAAAACTCCAGAAAGTGACTGTACAATCAAACGCCAATGACGAAGCTGAACCTTGCGCAGGGTTTCCGCCGCAACCAGGCCCATCTCCAACAAGAACAGCGAAAGCACCAGGGAGAACGCACCCGTTAACGGCGCCGTAACGCCATCACCCTTGTCGGGCCCGTAAAGAATACCGATAACCACGCCGCCAACCCCCGGGACTCAACCCAGGCCAACGCCACTGCGAAAGTACCCGCACTAACAGACCCATAGTGGGCGCAGAAACTGGCGGCATCCGCCACATTCAGGCGAACAAGGTAGCGGAGCATCGGGAACAGCACCAAAGGAATGGCAAAGCCCAACGCCATAATCGCCAGCACTTGCGTAATCAGACCCCAATGAAGATTGCCATGCAGCGCCATGCCGCCCTTAAGGCCTATGGTCAGCATCAGCAAAAGGCCGAGAATATCGTAAACGGCTTTCGGGATCGTCAGGTCAGAGCGAAGGGCTCCCGCGATTACTCCAAGCAAGAAGAACATCACGATGATGTCGGGCATGAATCAAAAACTCCGGTAAATCGGCATAGGGGCGATAGAATAACTAATCAAACTACGTGTCGATAACTTTTACACCGTGATACGGCTCACGTAGCCGAAACCTGTCTTACCGGTCTTCATGCATCGAATTTCTTAACACCTTGGTTTAGTTCCGGAACCGGCTTTTTGCGGGGGAAAATCGCCTGCTCATTTGGTCACTTAAAGGAAAAGTGCAATGAAAAAAACTAACTTGGCAATCGCATTAGGTGCCTTGCTCACTGTTTGCGCAGTTTCAGCGAATGCAACAGTCATTATTTTTGATAATAACAACGGTGGCACTGCCAAAACTGGTGTCGTAGAAGACGCAACGGGTGCCACTGCTGGCAATCCCAACTTCTACGGGCCCTCGTTAGGATTTACAGGGTTTTCTGTGAGTGGTGGCTACTCCAACAATCCGGTTAAAGCGCAAGCACCCGGTGGAAGTCGACGGACGTATCTGGTTCAATCGTTGTGTGATCCCGCATGCTAAGCGAAGGAATACATGACACTGTTTGAAATCGTCGCCATTCTATTGAGCCTCTCCGCATTGTTCAGTTACATCAATGCCCGGTTTATCGGTTTACCAACGAGTATTGCCATAATGGCGTTTTCGCTGGCCTTTTCGCTGGCTCTGGTCGGTATCAACCACCTGGGCGGCCAGGATCTGACCCGCTGGGCAGAGCAGCTGATTGCGCAGGTTGATCTGGGTGAAACATTGCTGAACGGCTTATTGAGTTTTTTGTTGTTTGCCGGTGCCCTGCACGTAAATCTCGACGATCTGGCCGACCAGAAATGGCTGGTGGCGCTGCTGGCGACTCTGGGTGTCGTGGTCACCACATTTTTAGTGGGATGTGCCATGTGGCTGGTGCTGGGCTGGCTCACTATTCCGCTGCCGTTTATCTACTGTCTGCTCTTCGGCGCCGTGGTGGCGCCCACCGACCCTGTGGCGGTGTTGGCCATTCTTAAATCGGTGGACACACCGAAAGCCTTGTCCACCAAAATTGCGGGTGAGTCCCTATTCAATGATGGCGTTGCCGTGGTCATGTTTATCGCCATTCTAGGCATTGCACAGGGAGACAGAGAGGCTTCGTTTCAGGACATTGGCCTGCTGTTTCTGGAGGAAGTGGTGGGTGGATTGGTGTTGGGCTTTGTACTGGGGTGGGTGGGGTATCACCTGCTGCGCCGACTCGACAATTACCAGGTCGAAATTCTGGTTACCATTGCCCTGGTGGCAGGCGGCTACGCGCTCGCCAGCCGGTTGCATATGTCCGGCCCGTTGGCGGTGGTGGTCGCGGGGCTGATGATCGGCAACCATGGTCGACGATATGCAATGTCGGAAAAAACCGAGCAGCAACTGGATACGTTCTGGGAGTTGATCGATGAAGTGCTGAACGCCGTCCTGTTTTTGCTGATTGGCCTTGAAGTCCTGATCGTCACGTTTGAATTACCGGTGCTGTTGGCCGGACTTGCAGCGATTCCGCTGGTGCTTCTGGCGCGGCTGGTGGCGGTGGGTGTTCCTGTGATGGCGTTAAAACCGTTCCAGGAACATACCTCAAGCTCCATTCTGGCGTTAACCTGGGGCGGCCTGAAAGGCGGTATCTCCGTTGCATTGGCATTGGCGCTACCCGCAGGGCCGGAGCGGGATCTGATTCTGCCGATGGCCTACGTGGTGGTGGTATTTTCCATTCTATTTCAAGGCTTGACGGTGAAGCGGTTTTTGGGGCGCGCGGTGGCTGAATGACCGGCCGTCTGTGCGGAAGTGACACTGTTGGTTTCTGACGGGCGATTGTCAGTTAATCGTGTGGTGAATCCTTAAATAAATCTGTTCCGATTTCTGATTTTTACCGCCCCAGTGCCAGGCAGCCGGTTTAGGAGTTAGCCAGGCGGGGCACCAGGTGATAGGCCGCTTCCACGGGATCTATGTTCTGTTTCGCACGGTAAATCAGGAATGCAGCCACGGCAACGATGACTGCGATGATCAAGAATTTCATTGAACACTCACCTTGGAAAATTCGGGCTATTTTACGACATTAGCGAACGCCTTGGTGGCTCAGGCACCTGGGTTTTCTACGTGCCCGACTCTTTTGCTTTCTCGAAAGCCTCGGGATAACGCCGTTTCATTTTCGCCAGCCGGTATATGGTGATGAAGTTAACGATCAGCACCATGGCTTCCGCCAGCGTGCCGCCCACCGAACCGATGGCAATATTGTTCAGCATCCAGGCAACCGCGGCGGCGGCCAGCATCAGCCGCATGGAAATGCCCCTGAGCATGAACATGCCCAGGGTGCCGAAAATAGCCGCCGCAATGGCGAAAAAATCTACCGGACTGCGCCAGGTCAGTAATGCAGCCACCAGATTCACCGCCAATACCGCCAACATCACCTGCCAACTGCCCTTATAGCGCCGCGCCAGCATAATGCGACCGATCACCAGCAAGCTCAGGACCGCCGCCGTCCAACTGCCGAACAGAGCGAACTGCAGCGAAAAGGCCACATTCGCCGCAATCAACAGCACCATCAGCCGGTCATCGTGCTTGCTGGTAAAGCCGACAATGCAGAAGCCCAGCGCAATAAGGCCGACAATCTGGCCCGTCAGGGCGGTGTAATTCATTTCTTCGAACATCATCAAAGTCTACGGCACAGGCACTATTGAGAGAAGCCAGCAAGAAAACCCGGACCTGCATTACTTCTGAATTCTGCAAATTCACGCAACGGTGTCAAGCCAGCGCGGCCCGCACCTTCTTGCCCAGATGCCCCATGTCGACCCGACCAAGTACCTGCGGGCGCAGCTCGTTCATCACCCGACCCATGTCCTGCATTCCCTGGGCATCGGTTGAGCTGATGGCCGCACGGATCAGGCCATCCAGGTCGTCCTCAGTCAGGGCGGCGGGCATAAATTCCTCAATAACCAGCATTTCTGCCCGCTCGATGTCGCCCAGCTCTTTGCGACCGGCATCGTCGTATTGACTGGCGGAATCGCGGCGCTGTTTGAGCATTTTGTCCAGCACCTTTAGAACGTCGTCGTCATTCACCTCGCGGCGTTCATCAATCTCGATCTGTTTGACCGCTGCCTGAACCAACCGCAAGGTGCCAAGCCGAAATTTTTCCCTATTCCGCATCGCGTCTTTTACCGCGTTGCTCAGTTGTTCCTTGAGTGATAATTCCGCCATTGTCGGGTTCCTGTTTCATAAGTTAAGAGAACTAGTTTCGCATTAAACGAAGAAGTAGGTGAGTTTGTCATCACCAAATTAGAGGCTGCAAAGACGTCGACAAATCAAAACCCAACGGCTGCCGAAAGCTCATGGCCTCTGGGGCAAACTTTTCAATATTTCGTCCACGAGCAGGGTGCAGTCGACCTTCTTAGCGCTGGGCATGGACAGCGCCATGATCCAGCGGTGTTTACCTATTGTGCTGGGTTTCTCGGGAGAGAAAGGGCTGGTTCTTCATTGCTTGGCCAGATGCAAACTCTTTGCGCGCCTGCCAGCTGAGCCTCCAAGCCCTCAATACAAACGATCGATATAAGACTCGTGGGGCTTCGCCGTACGGTTATCGTCATGCGCCCATTCGCGCGGAGGCAGATCCGGGACTGGCGGCAGATCGCGACTATAATCGAATTGCTCCAGCAGGTTGCTGATGCAGTTCAGCCGTGCATGGCGCTTGACGTCGGCATCCACCATCCGCCACGGCGCGTACGGCAGGTCCGTATAGCGCAGCATCTCGTCTTTGGCACTTGAGTACTCGGCCCAAAGCTCGCGCGACTTGAGATCCATCGGGGAGATCTTCCAGCGCTTGGCAGGGTCGGCGGCACGCGCCTGAAAGCGCTGTTCCTGAACTTCCTCGCTGACCGAGAACCAGTACTTCAGCAGGATAATGCCTTCCTCGACAAGCATGTGCTCGAATTCGGGGCAGGTGTGCATGAACAGCGCGACCTCCTCGGCCGTCGCGAACCCCATCACCCGTTCAACGCCGGCCCGGTTGTACCAGGAGCGGTCAAACAGCACCATCTCTCCGGCCGCCGGCAGGTGGGACACGTATCGCTGAAAATACCACTGGCTACGCTCGCGATCAGACGGTTTGCCAAGTGCGACCGTACGCACAATGCGAGGATTCGTCTTCTCGGTAATGCGCTTGATGGTTCCGCCTTTGCCAGCGGCGTCGCGTCCCTCGAATAAGACCACGATGCGCAGGCCTTCGTCGGTAATGGTGCGCTGGAGCTTGGCCAGCTCCTCCTCCAACCGGGCCAATTCCTTCTCGTAGATTTCTTTCTTCAATATACCGTGCTTATCGTAAGCATCGTCGCTGAAGCGGCGACTCGGCGACAATAGCTGCATGCGGCCTCTCCAGATTGACTGCCCGACTTTGTAAGCCGTGAGCTTACTTAGATTACAGAAATGTGACAAAATAAAATACGTCATAGACATCTTGCCATACCAATGGTTTTGCGCCCTGACTGCACGGAATCAAACCTGCGCCAACAGCGGGGAAAGGTAAGCCAATGAACTACCGCCAACTCGTCCTCGCCGGAATACTCAGCCTTCTGGCTTTTGCGCTCTGGGCGAGCCCCGAATTCAAACAGATTGCCGCCGGGGTTGCGATCTTCCTGTTTGGCATGCTCTCGCTCGAGAACGGGTTCCGCCAATTCACCGGCGGATTCCTGGAGAATGTGCTGCGCCGAACAACAGATACGATTCCGAAGAGTCTCGGTTTCGGCATCGTCAGCACCGCTATCATGCAATCCAGCTCCCTGGTATCGGTCATCACGATATCGTTCCTGAGCGCCGGCCTGCTCCCCCTGATCACCGGCATCGGCATCATTTTCGGAGCCAACCTGGGCACCACAACCGGCGCGTGGCTATTCGCCACCATCGGCATGAAAATGAGCCTTTCGGCCTTCGCGTTGCCCATGCTCGTCTTTGGCGTGGTGCTGAATTTCCAGCAACCCCGCGCACTGAAAGCCGTCGGCGCGATTCTGGCCGGTCTGGGGTTTCTGTTTCTCGGCATCGATTTCATGAAGGAGGGATTCGTAAGCTACCAGTCGGCGGTCGATCTGCGTGAATATGCGATGACGGGCATCACAGGACTGCTCGTTTATACGGGGCTCGGAGTTCTGGCGACGGTCATCATGCAGTCGAGCCACGCAACGCTGGCTTTAACCCTGGCCGGCCTGGCCACCGGCCAGATAACCTACGAGAACGCGCTCGCCCTGGCTATCGGTGCCAATATCGGCACAACGGTGACCGCGCTGACCGGCGGTCTTGGCGCAAATATCGCCGGCAAGCGACTGGCAGGCGCCCACCTTTTGTTCAATATGGCGACGGCGGCGATCGCCTTGATACTGATCGAGCCCCTGCGCTGGTCCGTCGACTTTCTGTCGGCGCTCATGTCGATCGCCGAAGACGATTATACGGTCAAGCTCGCCATGTTCCACACCCTGTTCAACTGCCTGGGTGTCGCCGTGATGTTGCCACTGATATCGCGGATGGCGAGCGCGCTGGAACGCTGGTTGCCGGAACGAGAAGAGGAATCCGCGGCGCAGCCGAAGTACCTGAACCCCGCTGCGATGGACTCCCCCGATAGCGCAAACGCAGCAGTCCGCCGGGAAGTCTGGCACCTGTTCGACCAGGCCTTCGTCATCCTCGCCCATGGCCTCCACCTGCACCGTGAACAGATCCGCAACTGCGATGACCTGGAAGCAACGGTGAACTACTCGTGACTAAAGCCACGAGCTTCTGAAGGACAAGAATTTTCTCTCGTCCGTCGAGAATTCAGAGCATCACTGATTACCGCCTGAATGCCAGGTCTTACACAATCTCCGCTTCCTGAAG
>Ga0307973_1001277_pt1 | contig 11210 bp, 4 predicted proteins | sample OrgLakmetagen782_FD_201837 | JGI IMG/M metagenome (GOLD analysis project Ga0307973, IMG submission 201837) | Saline water microbial communities from Organic Lake, Antarctica - #782 | ecosystem: Environmental > Aquatic > Non-marine Saline and Alkaline > Saline | place: Antarctica: Organic Lake...
AACTTCTTCAACACGGCCGCTTTACGTTCTTCGGAATAACGTGGCATGACTGCTCTCATACCGCCCAATCTGACATGAATTTAGGCGAAATCGCCAACTGGACAACTAGGCTGGCAGAGGGGGGTAGGCTCAGGAGCCGGATTTCTCAAACTTTGGGTGGACCTAATATGGGGGTAGGGGCAAATTGCGAAGAGTCTGGTCGGTATATTGGAAGGGCGATGTCTCATAGTGCCAGTCCCACCATTCGGCAGGTGGCGCGTTCGTCTGGCATCCTCGCCGGCGTTGAGTCCCGATCGTTCTGATCAAATAACTCGTAGCCAATATCCGTGCACGCCGGGTCGCAGATAAGCGTAAATCACTGCAAAATAGGCAAGATTTGTCCTACACAGGCACGTGCATGGCCATACCACTGATAATTTGAACGTCTAGGGAGAATGAGTGAGCTTTTTCAGGTATTCAGTGCTGGCTTTGATGCTGGCCTCTGTGTTCCAACCAGTTGCCGCTGAGACTATCAAAAAGACCTCATCGAACATTTGCCATCCGCCTGCCAGCTCCTACTACAAGCGCACCGAGAGCTTCAAAGCTTTTGATTCCGTTGAGGAGTGCCTCAAGAGCGGAGGTCGGTTACCAAAACAACTGGCTGACCAGTACGCTCGTCGGTTACTTGAGGAGAGCTTCGATGAGTACCAGCGCTCTGCTTTCGGCCATGGTTGGGACGATGCAGATGGTGATTGCCGGAACAGCAGAATGGAAGCTCTCATTTCTCAGTCAACGCGGCCGGTGCAATTTGCCGATGATGCAGGTTGCCGGGTAACTCGCGGGCGGTGGATTTCACCTTTCACTGGGAACGTAATTACTGACGCTTCAAAGATCGACATTGACCACGTTGTTCCTCTTAAATTCGCTTGGGATCACGGAGCCGATCGATGGCCAAAGGAAAAGCGTGAGCGATTTGCAAACGACCCAATTAATCTTTGGAGTGTGGAACTTTCGTTGAATCGAAGCAAAAGCGCTCAAGGACTGACGGACTGGCTCCCGCCTTCGGGGCAATGCCAATATATCGCACGGTTCATCCGAGTAACGAAACTATATGATCTAGCGCTAGAATCGGATGAGATCAGCAGTTATAAAAAGATGCGACAGCGTTGTTATATCCAGTACCAGTGAGTTATTTCTCTTTAGCTGAAGGCAACTGACAACGTGTGAGCCTTGGGGCTAAGCATTACAAAATTGCATGGTGGATTGACCTGGGCCGCATTGGCCTGAGGTTTACTTTTGAGCCCCGTTATAAATGATGAGGTTACTGCTGTTCCAATTTCGGGAGAGTTAGTTCATTTTCTGAGTAAATCTGTAGATTGTTGATAGTAAAGGTTAAATAAATATTTGAGCCTATTTCTAAGCTTTGATTTACACTCCAAAAACGGCACTTTTTGGGGCTATTGGCTTTGGTATTCTATTCTGGAGTTTGAAGAATTATTTTTTTTGTTATTAAATTCATTAAGTTACGGGCTTTGGAGTCAAAATTTCTTTGAGTTCGATGTTGAGTTTCTGATTTACAATCCCGAAATTTTCTAAAGATGCCAAAGAAACTTCTTGAGCAGATAAGTTGAAGGGCATCATTCGGTGGCCGCCGAATCTGCGTTGGCGACTTTGATCTTAGGAGTGAAGATCGCTCAGGCACCTTGTAAACCTGGGGTTCTTGACCCCTAAAAGTCGTCACATGACTAGATTCTCCTTTGCCAAAGTCATTGCGAGAGCCATCGCCTGCTCGCTGGACCTGCACGATAACCGCTACGGCGCAGACACCGTGATCTATTCGAGGTTTTCGGGCTCAAGGCGCTGATGACCCCTAGGGAGGGCGGGTTCGACGTTGCCGTTGATCAGAGCTTCGGCCCAATGCCGATGGACTGCCTGACCCGCGCCGCCGCCTGATCTGCATCAGATCCGCATCTGAACCTTACCGTCCCGCACCCTTACCTCAAGCACCCGCATCGCTCGCGTCGCGGGCGCGGTGACGGGCCTTTAAGTGCATGAGTTAAAGGGCTCATGATCTTTTCCAAGAGCGCAGTCGATAGGACCGTTGATGCCTCACATGCGGTGTTCGAAACGGCGTAAACCGGCTCATAAGAATTTTCTCAGCACGATCAAAGTGTTTGGGGTTGTTAATGCTAAGCAAATCAATGAAACTCGGTCAGCGCTTGTTTTTTTCTAAGTGCCAGTGCACTCAAGTGAGCCTTGATTTGTAGTATTTACGGCTTTATGCAGCAACTGAAGCAAGGACAGCCAAGTGATATCTCTAGCTCAAGGCGAACAAGCCCTCGCCGAACTCATTGATTCTCTTGCCCCTGAAACTGATTTCAACGAAGCGCAAACCCGTTTACACATCATCGACAGAGTCCTCTTTGATTGTTTGGGTTGGTGTCGAGATACAGAGGTAGAGATTGAGAAGTCTGAGGATCAAAAGTTTACTGATTATGAACTTGGTAAACCGCGTCGATTGGCAATTTTAGAGGCGAAGCGGGAAGGCGTTCAATTCGAAATACCGGCTGGCACTTCTGATAAGCTTATCACTGATATCCGATCCATTCGCCGTGTTAGTAAAGAAGCGGAAAAAGCTATTGATCAAGTCCATTTATACTGCTCGCAGCGTGGAACTCCAGTAGCAATAATTTCAAATGGACAACAGTATATTGCATTTCTTGGATCCAGGCAGGATGGCGAATCTGTTTTAGATGGTAAGGCAATTGTATTTGATAGTCTTCAACGCCTTAAAGAAAAATTCAATCTCGCATGGCAACTCCTATCATCCGAAGGAATAAAAGAGAGAAGAATTAATCGATATCTCGTTTCGGGTGAGACTCAATTGCCGAATAAACTCTCCGCTCGGCTGATCAACTATCCGAAAGCCAGGTATAAGAGTGATATTCAGTCAACTCTTCGTTCCTTGTCTGATTTGTTTCTTCAAGATGCTGTATATAGTCCCGAAATAGAGCCCCAGTTTTTTCAAGAATGTTATTGTGAGAGCGGCGCGCTATCTCAGTATGCTCTCCTAAGCAAGAATATCTTAGAAGCAAGATACGCATCATTGTTTAGCGAAACAGAATCCACGCCACATTTGACAAGTGTGAAGACTAAGAAAAAAGACAATTTTTCACCAGATATACTATCAGAAGCTATTGCTAAAAGGCCTATTGTACTTCTAGGTGATGTTGGTGTTGGAAAAACATCTTTTATTAAAAATCTAATTTACAATAGTGCGCATGAAGAATTCAAAAACGCGCTGTATATCTATATTGACCTTGGCTCAAAAGCGGCCTTGGCTGAGGATCTTCAAATTTTTGTTTTGAATGAAATTGAACGACAACTAAATGAAAAATATCAATTGGATCCGTATGAAATTGGAATAATAAAAGGAGTCTACGCTTCAGAGATCAGTAGGTTCTCGAAAGGTATATGGGGTAGCAAGAAGGAATCAGAGCCTGATCTGTATGAAACTAAACTAAACGAAAAACTTGAAGAACTTGGAGCTGAGAAAGATCAACACCTGAAGCGTGTCATTAATCATCACTCAAGAAGCTCTCATAGGCAAATCATCATCAGCCTAGATAATGCTGATCAAAGAGAGTTTGAGGTACAGCAAGGAACATTCGTAATAAGTCAAGAACTTGCCCAAGATTGGAATGCAACCGTTTTTGTCTCAGTGCGTCCGCAGACGTTCTTTCAATCCAAACGATCTGGAGCGTTAACCGCGTACCCACACAAAGTATTTACCATATCGCCTCCCAGGATAGATAAGGTAATAGAAAAGCGATTGATTTTTGCTTTAAATATGGCAGAGGGCACGGTTTCTAACGACACCTATCGAGGATTTGAAGTCAATGCACAAAGCCTTGCTCTTTTCTTGAAGGCCTTACTGTCTTCATTAAGAGATAACCCTGAGCTGTTAGAGTTTTTATCCAATGTTACTGGCGGAAATATAAGAGCAGCGATTGAGTTTGTTACTGGCTTTATTGGAAGCCCTGGTGTAGATGCGGAAAAGATAATAGATAAGATGGATAGGAAGGGGACGTATAGAATTCCTGTTCATGAGTTTACTAAGCAGGCCCTGCTAGGGGAGTACTCTCATTACAGTTCAGACACATCTATTGCGATGAATGTTTTTGATGTCTCACATTCTGATCCTAGTGAACATTTCCTCGTTCCGATTGTATTAGCTTTTTTGAATTTGGTCGGGGATCACCGAGATAATGACGGATTTTGTTCAATAAGCGTACTGTTTTCTGAATTGCAAAACACAGGTTTTACGAGTGTCCAAGTTGAAAAGGCTTTGAGGCGGTCTACTAACAAAAAACTAATTGAGACTTCTCAAAGGGTAACATTTGAAGAAGATGTGAACGGGACTCTGGTTGGCGATATGCCAAGCTCTTTTAGAATTACCTCGGCTGGTGCATACCACCTACGCCGTTGGATGGGGCAATTTTCATACTTGGACGCGATGTTATTTGACACTCCAATCCTAAGTGAGTCTGTAAGGGGGAAGATGTCAGAAAATTTGGAATCTTTTGCCATTAATGTGAGGTATGAGAGAGCTAGCGCGTTCAAAAACTACCTTTTGGGACACTGGCATAAGTTTTCCCAAGCACCAAGCTATCTCGACTTTGAAGAACTTCTTGAAGAAGGATCCGAAACGTTCCGTCGGGTTAAAAGGGCAATAGATAAGAATCGCGAGGAAGCGTTTTCAAAATGATTCATAACGCTTGCAGCACGCTCGCCCTTGGAATGGATCTGTAGGCGTAATGAAAAGGGCCTCGTCGTGTCTGTAAGCGTCCGGCGATCCCAACCAAAACAGAGCTTCTCGATACTGTTAAGAGCCTACAGTTTTTATCAACGAACACAATCAAAACACTTTTGACTGAATCGACTGGGTTTAAAATTCGGAATATAGAGGAGGAGATAATTGTTTGAAATATTGGTGCCAGGTCTCTCCCTGGCGCGTCACACCACTCGGCAGGTGTCGCGTTTGCCTGGCATCCATGCCGACTATGAGCCCCGGTTGTCTTAACCGAAATGCTCGGGAATCACGTTACCATTCATGCCATTTATCTCTGTGAGAGATCTCTCAAATTTCCGTAGGACAGCTCCGTTTTTTTAACATAATTGAGTGTCTATTTTTCGTGGGTTCAGTCGGCAGTCAGGCTATTCTATAACCATATTTGACATGGAAACTGGCCCGGCTCCGGTAAAGTAGATGGGGCCGAACTTACATTTTTTGCTTATGGTGCTGTAAGCGGCCCCGGTGTGTGCTCACTGCCATTCGTAACTGAACCTTACAGTACATCCAATTTTGGCAAACGCTTAACGATCTCCTGTGTTTTCAAGCTCACCGTAATCACTCGCAGAAACAACTCAAGCGGGCATCGAGGATTGCTCATAGTGTCAATCGCCCAGTCATTGGAATCATTGACGATTCCGGAATTTTTATCAGTAGTTACCGCCTGACGCTCCATTACCCATTCCAGCGCCGGTTTCCCGTTAACGACATAGTCGTAGGCTTCCTCTGGAATGTTCTCAATGGTGATTTTGCCATTGTAGATGACCCTAGATTTATCACCTTTTTTGGCAAATTTAATCTTGGTCACGTAGAAGTCAGCATCGTCTCCGCCCTTGACACTCTGTTCGGTTATTTTTAGGCCTTTCAATGAACCGTTGAGTCTTGCCTGGGTGTTCAGTGCCACTGATTCATAGTTGAGGTGCAGCGCTGCCAGATCGCGGCCCGTTTGGGCAATAGCAGCGAAATCCGCATATGTTTTCATCCGAGGAATACGGGGAAGTTGCTTAACAAGGTTGTCGGCATAGCGCTCGCGGTAATCCTCACTGTGCAGCAGACCATAGGTGTAATAGAAGATGCTTTCCTTGCTGACGCTTCGTCCAGGGTAGGCCGACTGAAAGTGTTCCAAGGCTTCAGCCGTAATGGCGTCTTTGCGCTGGTATCCAGCCTCGCCATCTTGGTTGAACATGTCCATTTTTTCTTCTTGTTGTTGATACAGGTAGAGTGGAAAGCACTGCGCGTCACCTACCAAGTGCAGATCGGGAATAACATCGCTAATCAGAAGACTGAAACCTTTGGTTCCCGCAAGCGTGAGGCAGATCACCAAGTTCTCGCTATCCTGGTCAGGAAACATATCGGGCAGGCGCGAAACGCGCTGATTGTAAAATGAGCAATAATAAGCCCACTGACGGTGAAAAGGTCTATATAGAGACTTTACTTTTTTCTTCTCATCAAACGGCTCGAAATTTCCTCGTTGTAGCTTCGGAACAATTCCGCTATGCCAGTTTATTTTTGAGTCATCATAATCGATAAAATCAACCGCTTTCTCAGCAGTATTGGCAGCATGATATCGATCCATCTCTAGCTTGTAGAAGCCAATAAATATCTGCATGTTTTGATCAACTATTGATGCAGATGAGTTGTATATCCAAACATCACAGTTCGATTTCAAACCATTAGCATAGCTTTCAAAAATGGTTGTCGCCGCTTTATCCTTCTTGTCACCCATTCCGATATAGGTGTCAAAATTCGGGTCCCGCTGATTCAGCCAGTCTCCAAATTCATCTGGCTCGATGGTTTGCCAGTCTTGCTGCTGGGTTATACCCGTAATACTGCGGAACTCTGAAACAATCTCCAGCTTCTGCTCACGGCTCAGGTAGTCACCAATGTCATGGAAGTAAATCTTCCCATGCTCGTTGGATTCTGGGTTCTTGACCAGGATAGAGATGGCAATAGGTGCACGACTACCAGAACCAAAAATCTTCCCACCCTCCTTACGGGACCGCTCTCCTGAGGTTCGCTGATTACCCCTCAAGTGAAACACATACAGATTGCTGAACTCTTCAACCAGGCATCGACGTAGACCATCAGCGGTGTTGGCTTCTATGAAGCCACCATTGGTGACGAAGCCAATTACGCCACGATCCTTGATTCGGTCGGATGACCAGCGAATAGCGCGGATGTATGAGTCATACAGGGAGTTTTTGTTCGTAGCTGCTGAGTTAGCTGCATAAGTGCTACGAATCCGCTCATCCAGTTTGGAGTACTGCACATTAGCATTATTGTCGTTTGCTGATTCTTGCCCGGCTGAATATGGAGGATTGCCGATGATGACGCGTATATCTAATTCTTGCTGCCGCTTGCGTCGGGCGCTGTTTACTTCGAGCAACTCATCGACCAAATCGGCCTTCTCACCCATCTGGAAAGTGTCAGTCAAGCAGATGCCATTGAACGGCTCATAAGCAGGCTCAAAGATCAGATCGTCTTGTTCGCCGCTGACATTAGCGGTCAGGATGCCGTGGTAGGTTGCCTCAATATTAATTGCGGCAATGTAGTAGGCCAGCAAGACAAGCTCGTTGGCATGGATTTCGTTCTTGTATTTCTCGGGCAGACGATCTTCAGGAATGATACCGCTCTGAAGCAGGCGGGCAATGAATGTACCCGTGCCCGTGAAGGGATCGAGGATATGGACATTCTCGTCAGCCATGCTGCTGTTGAACTCAGTCTTAAGCACGTCTTCAACGGAGTGGATGATGAAATCCACCACCTCAATGGGGGTGTAAACGATGCCGAGTCGTTCTGTCATGCGAGGAAAAGCGTTACGGAAGAACTTGTCATACAGCTCCACCACGATCCGCTGTTTACCTTCAGCGCTGTTGATACCTTCGGCCCGCATCTTCACAGATTCATAGAATGACTCAAGCGTGCTGCGTTCCTTGTCCAGATGGTGCTCATGCAGCGTGTCCAATAACTGCTGCATCGCCTGGGACATAGGGTTATTCTTGGCGAAACTGTATTCTTCGAACAGGGCATCAAACACCGGCTTGGTGATCAAATGCTGAGCCAGCATCTCGATGATTTCTCCATCTGGGATGCTGTTGTTTAGGTCATCACGTAGCTCACCGGCAAACGCATTGAAAGCTGCGATCTCTTCGGTGTGGCTTTCGTCTTCCAGAATCGCCTTGATTCGGTCGATATGGGTGTTAGCAATCTTGGAGATGTCATTCGCCCAGTCTTCCCAGTGGTGCCGGTTTCCGCACTTTTTGACAACTTTGGCGTACAGCGCACGCTCAATATCGCCCACCTCGAAAACCAATTCGGCCTGCTCTGATAATGGATTCGGGTCTTTCGATCCAATAGAGCCCCTACCATGCGCCTGCGACGCTTTGCGTTCCTTCTTGGACTTCTTGGCCGCTTTGGGAGCCACCTTGTCTGTAACGGCCACCACTTCCATCTTAGAGGGCATACTTCCGTTGAACTCAAGCTTGTTGATCATGGCATCAAAGCGGTCATCGTGTGACCGCAGTGCGTTCAAGACCTGCCAAACAACTCTGTAGGTTTCATTGTTGTTCAGCGCCTCTTCCGGCTCGACGCCTGCCGGAATTACCACCGGAAGAATGACATACCCCAGCTCTTTACCAGGGGCTAGTCGCATCACGCGCCCCACAGACTGCACCACATCAACCTGGGAGGAGCGTGGCGTAAGAAACAGCACAGCATCCAGTGCCGGGACATCGACACCTTCAGACAAGCAACGCACGTTGGATAAGATACGGCAGGTATTAGCTTCAGTGGTTGCCTTCAGCCACTGAAGCTTGGCCTCCTTCTCACTGGCATTCATGCTGCCATCCACATGCTCGGCGTCACAAAGCATGGTCAGGGCTGAATCAAGTGGGCCATCAGGGTCTTTTTCGCGCACTGACGCGATTTCGGCTTCCTGGTACTGTGCAACCACGGCACCAAACATTTCAGAAATCAGCTTGGAACTGACCTTGTGGTTTTTGCCCTTGTACTCTCTCTCAATAACTTGGCAGAAGGCTACTGCCCGCTTCATGGGATCAGCCTGTTGACCGGCTACCTCGAACAAGCCCTGCTTTGAAAGCGCCTTCCAACAGCCCACGATCTTGGCTGCATCATCCACTTTGAGCGAGTTGTCGGCGTCTTTGAGCAGGCTTTGCAGTCGCCGGTTAACGTGTGCTTCTTCAACCGCCAACACGATGACCTTATAGTCCACCAATAGTTTTCGGGCGACTGCTTCAGAGAAGGCGATGACGTACAGCTCTTCACCGTACAGTGACTTATCATCCATCGAACACAAGGTGACGTTTTCGGTTTTCTTGGCATCGTCGCCGTAGATGCGGGGCGTCGCTGTCATATAGAGACGCTTAGTGCCCTGGATATAGTTGTTATCGTGTATCCGGACGAACGCGGACTCCTCTTCGCCTTCGAAGGTTGCGCCTGTAGTTCGGTGAGCCTCATCACAAATGATCAGGTCGAAGGCTGGAATAGGATTGTCGCGGATGGTCTGTGCTTCGTTCAAAACACCTATCGAGTGATAGGTTGAAAATACGACGGTCATAGCATCATCAGCATGATGGTCAGCCATCTGCTTTTGTAAAGACAGGGCATTGGTGGTTGCTGGATATTGTAGGTCGCTGATACCGGAAATCACCCGATCATCATCCGTGCTCTGACGCTTACCCACATCACTGTCCGAACAGACGGCAAAGCTCTTCAGCGGAACTGCTGATTCTTGGGTCCATTCCGTCAAGGTTTGGCCTAACAAAGAGAGGCTGGGCACAAGGAAAAGAACGCGCTTCCCTCTACCTGTCATTTCCTCAGCGATCTTTAATGAAGTAAACGTCTTACCTGTACCACAAGCCATGATGAGCTTGCCGCGATTTGCAGTTTTGAGTCCAGATACCATGCCTTTCAGAGCATCGATCTGATGTTCACGTAGCTGCTTTTGAGCCTTCAGAACAGGTTTGGTGTCCTCGTGGTACTGCGACCAGTTGATGACACTGTTTTCAAGATTGTGCAGATCAATTTTGGCTACCGGTGGGTTTTGGCTCTCCAGCGAATCCTGAGCATTGGCAGTCCACTTGTCTGTGGTAGCGACGATAATGCGGTAGCTGAAATAGCTTTTCCCTGACGCAGTAAAGAAGCTATCAATATCACTCTTTCGGATAGAGTAATCTGGGGAGTAGTTCTTGCACTGAATGGCATGGAACTGACCGTCACTTGTGATTGCTACCAGGTCAATCCCAGTGTCCTTCTTCGTACTAACGCCAAGGACTGTGCCGTGCTGATCAACCCAGGCTGAATATGACAGCACATTGGCGTACTGCTCTTTGTAGAATGGTTCCGTTTTGAAATATTGAACCATCAGGTTTTCGAAGCTAGTTCCCTTGTCACGCTCGGACAGGGTCATTTCTCTGAATTGAGACAGCATCGTTTGGAGGGCAGTCATCATCATTCCTTAATTCATTTGTCTCAGCAGCAGTCCAGGACTACCAATCGTTGCAATCTTATCTGGGCAAAAGTCCCAAATCGTTAGCACTTAATTTAAATCGAATATCCTTCACACTTTAGAGAGGCATTGAGCGTCGTCCTGCTAACCTTGAAACGCACCGCCACCTCAGCCTTCGTCATCGTCATCGTCGGATCAGAAAGCATAGCAGCCGCCTTTTTCACATCCGATGCAGACATAACTGGTCTGCGCCCCCCCATCCGCCCGCGAGCGCGAGCTGCGGCTAATCCAGCTTTCGTCCGCTCCCGAATCAGGTCATGCTCAAATTCAGCGACGGCTCCAAAGATATGGAAAACGAGCCGACCGCCGGAGCTGGTAGTATCAATCGATTCCGTCAGCGATTTGAAGCCAATCTCGCTGTCGTTTTCAGAAGGTGGTTGCACAGAATATCAGTAGTCCCCTCCACTGAGTATTCAGGCCTCTATTTAACTATGACGATCCAGCATATTTGAGATCGACGATATATGTTCGTTCAATTCCAGCGGTATCAATTAAGCGTCACAATAGAGTACACCCTTAAGGAATAGTTTGATGTGACACGGAAAAGTGTCACTATTGGGTGTAAACTTATTTTTGTGACAGTATTTTTTTCTAACCACCCTAATGTGACAAAACTCTATGCCCCTTATTGGATATGCACGCGTTAGCAGTGCCAGCCAGGATCTCGACATTCAAATCAGAAAACTGACCGAGGTAGGCTGCGAGGTCATTCGGTCCGAGACGGTTTCTGGCGCTTCGCGCGATGGGCGAACCGAGCTAGAGACTGTGCTTGAGTTCTTGCGTCGAGGTGATGAGCTCGTCGTTCATCGCCTCGACCGTCTGGGTCGCTCTACCCGTGACGTGCTGAATTTG
>Ga0307973_1001283_pt1 | contig 11178 bp, 7 predicted proteins | sample OrgLakmetagen782_FD_201837 | JGI IMG/M metagenome (GOLD analysis project Ga0307973, IMG submission 201837) | Saline water microbial communities from Organic Lake, Antarctica - #782 | ecosystem: Environmental > Aquatic > Non-marine Saline and Alkaline > Saline | place: Antarctica: Organic Lake...
CATGATATAATTACCACGAATTTTAGGTCGGAAACAGAGTTACCGTAGTACCCGGCTAATGTTTTTTGTGGGCCTATAGCTCAATTGGTTAGAGCAGCGGCCTCATAAGCCGTTGGTTGCCAGTTCTTATGAGGGGTGATGTAAAAAGTGGTATTTGAAAATTAATATTGATACAATTATAGAAGTTTCGGGTCCATAGCTCAGATGGTTAGAGCACTCGACTCATAATCGATTGGTCGGTGGTTCAAATCCACCTGGACCCACCATTTTATCCTTTAAAAACAACGACTTACAGACAAATCAGCACCAGTCATCTCCTCAAAAAATCCTCATAATTTAAAGCTTTCAAATCACTATCGTCCCCAGTTTGTTGACGATTTTGCATAGCTTAACCATAATCACATGATGTGACATATGGAAAAGGCTACGGTATATGAAGAATTTTATACTGATTGAAGCTCCAGCAATCCGAAGGGAGACCCATCTTCTTTTGCACCTGGACACAGGTATTGCAGATTCGGATCGCGAATTTGAACCCTTCTCCTACTACTCACGCTGGCTTGTGAGGCGGGGATACTCTCGCAACACGATATATGTATATTCCGAGAACGTAGCCCGATTCTTGGATTACCTTCTAGAAGCCTCTAAATCTGATGCTCTTCAAGCTGAAGACCTCGATTTCAATGACGTGGTGTATAGCTATGAATCATTCATGCTGTTTGGGAAAGACGCCTCAAACCCACTTGCGAAAGAGTTAGCCGAAAGACTCGGCAAAAAAAATCGAACCTCACCAAATTCACTTGCTCAAAATATTCAGGCTTCGATTCAATGGTTTATAGAGATATACCTGTTGAAGCAGGCTGAGCATGGGAAAATCGACCCATTTTTTGGATTTTTCTTCGACAAGAACACCAGACATCGAAGCAATTCCGAAAAAGCAAAAATTAAAGAGAAATCGTGGCTGGCCGGAACAATAAGAGATAGCTTGAGTCAGTTAGTACCTACGAAAAGCAGTGAAGCACTGTTCCCTGGACTCCAAAGAAGAAGCAAAAGAACAAAGTCGAGTCAATTCAAAGTCAAACCCTTCCCAATCGAGTTTTCAGTGAACTTGGTTAGATCTAAAAAACCAAGAAAAAGCTCAAGATTCTATCGTGATATGGCCTTTTACTCTTTGCTAGCAGCTACGGGAATGCGAACTCATGAAGCTCTTCAGCTGCGTCTCATCGATCTAAAAACTGATGATGATGGGAGCAAAAGCATAGAACTGCACTCGCCATTTAGTCGTTTAACGACGGGACTCACTGAAGATGAATACTCGCAGCTCGCGTGGAAAGGGAGAGAGACATCAAAGACATTCATGATAGAGCCATTCGCATCTATCTTTTGGGAACATCTTAAAAAGTATCTAGAGCTAGAGTACAACCAGCGTGTCAATCACGATTTTATCTTTCAAAAAAACAACAGCAGACCTTTCTTTACATCAGACCGGAAAAGCCGTAGTGAAACGTTTAAAGGTTATGCTCTCAGAGCGGGCGTAAAAAACATCGATAGCATTCGGATTCATTCACTTCGTCACATGTATGGAACCTACATTCTTAATTACATCCCTGTTCCAGGAAATCGCACGCCAGGACTCCCGATTGTCTACGTCCAAAGACTGTTAGGACATGCCTCAGCGTCTTCTACTGAGCGCTATGCAAAACACGATGAAGATGTACTCGATGCCTATATCGAGCATGCCAATAAATATCTGACCGGAAAAGGCGAAGATTCAATAGCCGAGACAAGAACAAATTTCCATCTGAGGCAGATCGAAATGATAAGGGTTGAGTTTTCACAAAGCGGAAGAGGTGCGGCATGATTAATTTAACCAACAACATTCAGGTGACCAAAGAAGGCAAGGAACTGTCGTTGGCTGTGATCAACGCGGTCGAGAACGCTAAACAGTGTGTAATAACCCAATTCTTTGCTGGTCAGCGGCCTTGGCCGACGCCTAATCAAATTACCGCTGGCTCCCAAAATCGCTTCAAACGAGCATCAATCATCAAGTTTTTCCACCAGCACGGTGATCTGTCAATTGCACCGGAATATAACGAGAAATGGATCGAGGGCCTTTATTCTGCCGCAACAAAAACCCCGAAAGCAGAACTCATTCTTCGATTAATCCCAAATCAAACCAACCCTAAGTCGTTAACAAACAGAACCTTTTCGATTCTATTCAAGCAAGATGCCATACTCATCCTTCATTTTTTATGGTTTGAAGGAGCTGTGTTATTACCTGCTACTTTACAGCGCCCAGTGACTCGGAATGAAGAAACCGGGGGCCAAATCTTTGAATACGCGGCAAACGACTACCCTGAAACATTAGCACTTGCAAGATATCCATTTATGGGGAACATTCGAAGAAAACTTGTAAAGCTCACAGATTTTCTACCATCGACTTCCCACGATAATTTCGACTGGTACGCTTGGAGGTTTATTAGAGCCACAGATTGGCACGTGGTTGAAGACATCAATGTTGACGATGTAGTTGCCTACTTAAAGGAATTCACCGAGAACAGTCGAAAATCCCAAGGGATTCCAAATTATCCCATTTCCCCGAAAGCCATACTCGGTTGCTTCAAGGAAGCGTTTCCAAGCCGATGTAAATTTTCGATGGACGACCCTCAACTCGTGAATACGAGACGCCTCGCCACGGAATCTGCCATTCAGAGTGGCTCATTTTATGTGCCCGAGAGTTTGGGAAAACATAAAAAACACTGGCTGTACTTTGAAAGAAAGTTCTTAAAACGCCTCAAGACAAGGGGGGTAAACTCGTGGAAAGGGAACGAGAAAGAGTTGGGCATCCTTAACGCATTTCTGTTTGAAGAAATTCCCTCGAAAACGAGTAAAAGTGATGTCCCAATGCCAGCAGAGTTTTCCAGACGATATATTGAGGATCTGGGCGAGCTTCCGAATATAATCGACTACGTTCAGAATGGCCGTAAACCATCCACAGTTCGCAGTATTCTCCTCACGATCAACCAGTTCTTTGACTATTTAGAGAGCAACTCAAACACTTACGAAGAACTTAAGGATTTTCGTAACCCGTTATCATCTGCCGTTGATTTCCCAATCCTGTCGAACTCCAACTCTACTTCGAAAGCCGTTTTTGTTGCTGAGCACTTTATTCCACTTCATCAGTTCTGCTATGCGATAGAAGCGTTCGGGTGGTTTCTCGCAGAAAACATCTATGAACCTGAGTACGCTGGAAACAGGGCCTGGAAACAGCGGAAGATCAAAAAATACTTCGACAGCGCTCAAATGACTTACAACACGGAAGACCTAGGTTTTGTTCCCTTGGTGTTCCTGAGAAACCCTGAATTTGATGAAAAAAAGCCTTTGTCAAAGAAAAATCGTAGAATGAAGGTAACGCCCATCTACTTTATACCAAAGGGCATCTTGCCTCTGAAGCCAAGGCGTTTAAAAGGGCACCTTGGCTTTACAAATTTTCCAACTCTAAATCATATTCAACAAACGGTTGTTGCACTCGAAACAGGAATACGGAACGTCCATATTCGATGGCTGGACAGAAGAACCTACGATAAGAATATTGATCGATCGTACCCTCTGCCGCCAATTTGTAATCTTTGGGTTAACACAGACAAAGCCCATGGCGAGTGGGGAGCCCGAGTATCTCGGTCAGTTATTGAGATGTTAGATCGTCAAAAACAGACTCATGATTGGCTCGAAGAGCCCGTTATCCATGAAGAGCAGTGGTACAACAACTACGATGAAACCACCACATTTGGAAAAATTCTTACCCTATTTCCACGAGGACTTTCATCGGGCACGGGCCATGAAACCAAACCTGGTCCCTCCACGGATGCAGCCCATAGCAAAAATTTTAGAAGAACAGTTTTTGCGTTTGACCTCTTCTGTCGATATTCACTGGGTATTAAACCAAGCAATAGGATGCCTGAAGAGTTTCGAGAAATTGATTCAGTTGACACGATGGAGAACTATTCCCGTGTTCTTGAACTCTTCAGCAAAGCTAAAAAGCTCATTGAGCACACCCCTCACTCGTGCAGAGCTTCGGTTGTTAGCCACTGGATAACAATACTGCCGCCGAACATTATTGGCGATTACATCACCGGTCACTCAACGGTGGAACACGTTTTGTTCTACGCAAAATGCGACCCCTCGTTTCTCAAACGCCACGAAAAATACCAAAAATTAGCATTTGAGAACGGTTTCACCTGGGACGAATCAAACATCAGTTCGATTAAAGCTGAAGACATCAATTCAACTCTTCACCGGGCATTTACGGAAAATAAAGAAGGGGCCGTCCATGACTTTGGAGCTATCTCATTTGAACGACCCACGAGTAAGGGAGATATTCTCAGCGGTATCAGGGAGTTAAAGAAACAACCACTTGATGCAATTTCTTTCCATGGGACTCATATTTGTCCATTTGCAGATCAATGCCCCAAGGACGTCATCGATGATCTGAACGCCATACCAGGTGTAAGAATGCCCTGCGGTAGCTGTTACTACTCGGTAAAAACCGTTGATCATTTGCCCCGAATTTCCGGCCATGTTCGCTCACTAATTGAGGAGTCTGCGGAACTTAAAGACTACATCGATGATGCTAGGGATGGAGGCGCGGACCTTAAAAGCCTTGAGTCAAAAGCGCAGTATCGAAAGTTCTTGGCTGATGAAATCTCGGCATGGACAGTCACAATGCTTTGTCTTGATCAAATGTATCAGGATATTCAGAGTCGAGATCACTTTCTGGTACAACAACCTGAAATCGTGAAGGAGCAGCTCCAGCGCGTTGTAGTTGATGATGTGGGCTTGGAAAATCTGATGGCTCGCGTTGCAGAAGCAAAGACACACTCCGAATTCTTTACTCCTCGACTAAAAAGCCAGCTCAAACTGGCAAGAGCAAAAATCCTAAAACGCAGCGGGGATATACACCGTCTTCTCGAAGACGAACCAAAGGGATTCACGCTTTTGGACGAATTCAGGGGAATCATTCGATCAACCTGCGAAACTCTAGGCCTCAACTTAAAACAGCTCACCGAAGAGATCGACAAGCCAGCGTTAATTAATTTTGGGGGCTCTGACAAGGCTCTTAAACTGATTTTCAAAGCTGAGGTTGACTAGGATGGCGAAAGGAGCAAAAAAAGGCGAAAACCGCTTCTCTGGCGCTCAGACGAAATTGCAAAATTTTCGCATCGGGCGGATAAAGTCACATGTGATTCCTAAAATTCAGGCCTTAGCCGGAAAAATATCAATCGTCGGCATTACTCCATTTTGCAGGCTTTGTGCTGATATTTACAATGAAGATCTGCCGATCAATGAGAAAGAGATTGGGTACAGGACAATCGAACAAAATACGAAATATTGGGAGATCCTCGGCACACTATATTACAAGTACTGGAGTTCAAATGAAGAAGTAAACGCTCACAAAAAGCGAATACTTGAGGCCCTCACAACTCATGAATCAAACGGACTGAAGCAAGAAAACAAACGACTCAACCAAGAGATTAATGCTCTACGTGCTGCGCTCAGAGCGCATGGTGCAGAAGAAAACCCACACGCGTTGCTATCCGACAACGCAATATTTGATAGTGGTGCTGATTTTGATCGAGTCTGTCGTGCTTTAAAGTTAGTTATTGATTCCAGTGAAGATATTTTCGAAGTCCATGAAAACGAAATGAAAATCACCAGCAATCTTACCGACTTAAATCCCGACGAGGGGCTAGTACCAAAGACTTTAGCAGAGCCATTCATTAAGTGGCTCCAAGAGCGGCAAAAGAAGATAGAGGGCGGCCATGAGTAAAAAAACGCCCTTTGAACGATACGAAGAATACGTTCAAAAACTTGAACAAGAAGGCCGAAGATTTCCTGTAAATCAACATGGGACAGTTAATCACGCGAAAATTGCAGAAGACTCCGGCACTCGACGTCAATGGTATACCGAAAGCGCAAATAAGAAATTCGGGCCTGATAACAAGGCGCTCGATGCAATTATGAAAGCCGACGTGAAACGGATAGGTACTGATATTGTTGCTCCAAAAGACCCCGACGAAGAACTTTCAAAAATCGCGGATAACCGGTCCCGTGAAGCAAATCAGCTTCGACAAATGCTGGAGCAAAAAACCAAAGAGAACGAGCAGCTTCGCACAGATAATCAAATACTTAGGGAGAAAATTCGAGTTCTCGAAAATAGCGTTTCCGAAGCAGAAAACAGCGCTGAAGAGATGCTTGATTCCGGCAGGCGCTTTTCACTATGAAGCACTTTGAAGGTGTTATTCAGGTTAACTCCGTTATGCCAGGTCTCATCGGCGGCGCGGTATTTTCAGGCCGATCAACAGGAGAACGGCGTGTAAGAGTCTGCAAAGCAAGCTATAAAGTCTTAACTAGGACACCGCAACCGGGAGAATGTTGGAACATATCTGGATGGGAAACCAAAGTTGAGAACTTTAAGAGCTTTATCACCGTTGAAAAGTGCCACATCGTTAATCTTCCGGCGGCTGCTTACGTTGAACGATTACTGATCAAACACCCTGCGTTTAGGGGCTTGTATTTTGGAAAGGCAAAAGCCCAGAAGTTAATTCGAGAGTTTGGCGCAGAAAACCTTGTGCAAACGCTGAATGCTGGTAAAGCGGATCATATAGCCGAAGTGGTGAGTTCCCAGATTGCTGAGGCAGTCGTTAAAGCCTGGCAGTCCCTTCTGAACGAAATTGCGACGGCTGAATTCCTGATGGAACATAACTTTGAGCCCGACCTTGCCAAGAAAATCATAAAGGTCTGCCGGACGGATACGGTCGAACGTCTAAAGCAGAATCCCTTTGGATTAATCGCGTTCAGAGGCCTGCACAAGAATCTCTGGAACGCTATCGACGCTACAGGCCGAAAGCTTGGAATAGCCAACGATGATCCCAGGCGGCTGGTTGGAGCCGTCGAACATGTATTATACGAGCGTTTATCGGATGGTCATACCGCATGCCCTGTAACTGAATGCATTAACCTTGTTTCCCGAACGCTCAATAACCGATCTCTCGCCCTACCCGCCATTCAATGCGCTTTGGATCGAAAAGCCATCTGTACTACGCAAGTGGATGGAGAAACGTGCGTTCAGCCGTTGGGTGCAGCGATTATTGAGGGACAGCTCGAATCGAGAATTAGGCGGCTACTTGCTGGTCAGCTTTCGATTTTTTCGGGGAGTCCGGAGTCAATCAAGGCGAGCATCAACCAATACGAGGAGGCGGCGGTCAGAGCAATGGGTTATTCGCTCACGGACCAACAAAAGTCTGCTGTCAGCATGGCCCTATTAAATCGTATCAGCATTATCACGGGGTTTGGCGGCACCGGTAAAACCACCGTATTGAGAACAGTATCCAAAATAGCACTCAGCCAGCATCGACCTGTCTGGCTTCTCGCACTGAGCGGAAAGGCAAAGGAACGCGCTCGTGAAGCAACTGGGCTTGATGCGTACACGATTCACGGATTTATCCACGCCGTTCAAAACGAAAGCTCACCAATTTCGGTCTCCGGAGAACCATTAATCATCATTGACGAAGTCTCGATGGTGGATATTTCGCTAATGAACAAGCTCCTGAAACTATTCGACAAAAACAGCTTTTCTCTACTCATGGTGGGCGACACAGGTCAAATATCGCCAGTCGGCTTTGGGTTGTTCTGGCATAAGCTCGCGAAAGAAGAAGCGGTGCCAGTCACCAAGCTGACCAGGGTTCATAGAACTGCTGAGGAGGGTGAACTTCATCAAGTCGCCATGCAGATCCGGGAAGGAAAACTACCTCAATTACCCGTCTGGAACGGCGAGAGCGAAGGGGTTTATTTCGTGCCCTGCTACGCAGCAGGAAAAGCCTTAGCAGCAGCGCTTCATGAGATAAAAACTCAGTTACCCGAAGCACAAATCATCACACCGCACATGTCAGCCCGGATGGCGGATTCAGGCCACAGCATCAATGAGCGACTGCAATACTCGTTAACTGAATCATTTGAGCGTTCTGGAATAAAAATGGGCTCCTACTGGATCAAGGTAGGAGATCCGGTCATCGTCACTCAAAACAGCTATGAACATGACCTCTACAATGGAAACACAGGGGTTATGGAAGACCTCATTGAGGAAGATGGCCAAATTTTCGGAGTTTTCTCCTTCGGAGGTCGAACCTACTCATTCACTCGATCAGATTTATGGACGCTTGGCATTCAGCTCGCCTATGCCATAACCATTCATAAATCCCAAGGAAGTGAGTATGACGTCACAATAGTCTGTTCAGTGGTGCAGAGCAGCTTCATTGAACGAAGTATGATTTACACTGCATTAACCCGATCAAAGAACCTTTGCTTGCTCGTGGGTGATCAGGGCATCGCAAGAACAGCTGTGGCGAAATCGAACCGAAGTGAGGCGCTGTGCGTTGGGTTTAGCCTGTAACCCTACCCACTACTTTAAGGAGTCAAGGGGTTGGTGCGGCCCGCAGGCGAAACGATAGTGTAGCCGAGGACTCGGCCCCTTGACGCCGCTTCGCCTCAGCACCCTCGAAATGGGGTTGCAGTTCATCTGCAACCCCTGCCACACGGCGAGTGGTGGGGTCTGGGGCGCTGCCCCAGGGAGGTCGATATGAGGGAAATTAAGCCACCGCATTCCTTCCGTCGCTTTTAGCTTCCACGACTAAACTCAAAGGAGCGCCAAATCAGAAGCCTCGCTCAACTGTGAATTTTTCTCTTCCCGCAGACCTTTGGGTCAAGGTGGGTATCCATACAGGATGACTTTAAGCGTGGATCATAGAGGTAAGATAATTATATGTCAGCGATATGTCGAAATTTGAGGATTACATTATTATACCGTTTTATAAGTGCAAGAACGCCCGAAAACTGTAAACATGTGGCGGTCAAATTTTCAAAATTGCGAAAGGTGCTGCCAAGCTACTGTTAGGCGCATACTCGAATCATCATCGAAGGAGTAGTATGAATATATTAAAGTCAATCTTAAACACGTTGAAGAATCAGAAAACAATTTCAGCCAAGAATATCCATAGTGTCGTCACTAAAGCGTCTTGTACGGGTTTGGGAGGGTTTGTCGATCTCAATAATGATCTCGGATTGTGGCTTGAAGAAAATAAACAGCCCGAGCCGGGACTACTAATGCCGTATTTTTACGCCAGAAGAATAGCGGCGGCAGGAATGTTTGCTCAAGGAGCAATAAGCAGCCAGGATTTTGATAAAATTGAATCCTTATTTTTTAATTTCATGGCTCAAGTCGGAAACGAAATATCGAAGGAAGAACAAATAAAATTTCAAGAAGAGTCTTTAGATTCTTCTATTGAACTAGCGGAAAAATATATTGTAGGTGTAACGAGAAAATCGACACAGCTATTAATCTGTTGTGCCAAGCAGGGTTTTTCGATACGTGATGCGTTATTAGAAGGACTCAATGTCGATGGCGATGAGCTTGAAGAAATTATTGAACCGATAATGTGCAGGGATTCGATAATGAAGTCTGAATACTGTATGGGTTTCTTTGCAGTAGGCTGGTGCCAACCAGGTGACGATTTTGAATATTTATCAGAAAAGGTCATTAGCTACTTAAGAGCAACAGGGTTCGATCTCAGTACTTCAGTCGAATTTAGTTCAAACGAGGTCAGTAATACTAAAAAGCCTCATTTTTATATCCGAGGGCTATCTGGAGAGAAGCTCACCACGCCAATCCACATACACGCTGATTCATTTGAACCTTCTTTTACGGTAGATCCGAGCGCCGTTCTAGGTGCCGGCAACTATTGTAATGCAATCGGAACATTTCTTGTCTCTCTCACCGGCGAAAACTATGGACCCAAGGGCCTTACTTGTAGAGTTTCTAGTGTCAATCACACCTTAACCCGTCGCGGAGTTATCGATGGTGTGATTGCTCATATTGATATGGTTAAAGATATCGGGGAGGGGCCAATTGAACGAGTGCATGTAGAGTTGCGAGAAGATGGCAGTATCGTTGGGAAAAAAGAAGGAATTAATGGGTTTGAAGAAGTTGACCTTGATGAGGTATTTTTCTCTTATGGAGACACTGTCTATCTAGATGGTGACGGTAACCCATTTGATGATATGAATAAACCGCAGCCTACAGAAAGACAACAGAACTTCGCTCGTTATGAAGAAGAAAATAGTTCATCAGATTTTCTTGATAGCCTGCTAAATAATTAAAAATCATCTTAAAAATAGTTGTCTTTGTAACCGATCAAGAATATGCGCAGGTATGATGATGAAAATTGAATATGATAAAAGCCTTTACAGGGAAATTGCCAATTATCCCATCAACGAGATCATCCAAGTAGAAAACAGAAAAGGAAGAAGAAGCACTATACACATAACAAATATTACCAAATTGTCGTGGCACGAATTGCAGCTATTGATAGCGGATGGTTCTGATGTTTTTTCTAAAAAAGTCCTTCTTTACAGAAAATACACCAATAGTAATACATTAGAGAGCATTCCCCAAAAAGGTGTTGCACTGACGTCAGAAGAAGTATCCGAAATTAATAGTTATGTTGAAATATTCCAAGATAACGAATTTTCTAAGCATACGGAGGTCAATAATTACATAACAGATAATGACTTATGGGATGAGTTTAAAACCATAAGATCTCTAAATAATCACGGAAAATATAAAGAAATAGAGAGTATCCAGCCCAAATATTTTAAGGTGGTTTGCGAGATTCTTAAAATTACAGGTGAAGGTGGGCTTTCTCTAGATTCATACACGCGATACTAGCGAATGCGGCTAACAAGGCGTTGGTCTGCGACAAATTTTCTGCTACGCTTTAAATTTGTCGCAGAGTGCGGCGTTATAAATATCTTCGGGGAATCAGCTAATGAACAGCTATGACCTGCAAGCATCGACAATGCATCTAAAACTTTATGTGGAAAATTCCATAATTCATGAGCACACAAATGCCACATCTATGTTATGATTATAGATATAAGGTTTTTGGATACTCAACATAGCGCGTAAGCCCTCGTATAAGCGAGATCAAGACTCTTTAAGGCCGGACGGACAGTCACCGACAGCCAAACTTTCTATACCACATAATGGTTCAAATCTGGCTAGGCCCACCACTTTTCTGAAAGTTACATCCCCAGATAGTGTTGGTCACCCTCTCTAACAAGCTC
>Ga0307973_1001284_pt1 | contig 11177 bp, 9 predicted proteins | sample OrgLakmetagen782_FD_201837 | JGI IMG/M metagenome (GOLD analysis project Ga0307973, IMG submission 201837) | Saline water microbial communities from Organic Lake, Antarctica - #782 | ecosystem: Environmental > Aquatic > Non-marine Saline and Alkaline > Saline | place: Antarctica: Organic Lake...
ATCTGGGGTGACCCGACCAGGGCTTTCGGTCGCGCGACACTCGAAGGCGGCGATATCATGCCCGTGGGCCGCGGTCTGGTTCTGATCGGCATGGGCGAGCGCACGTCACCGCAGGCGGTGGGGTTGCTGGCCGAGGCGCTTTTCGACGCGGGCCGCGCGACCCGCGTGCTGGCCTGCCAGTTGCCGAAATCGCGCGCCGCGATGCATCTGGATACGGTCTTCACCTTCTGCGGTGACGAGGTGGTGACCAGCTTTACCGACGTCGCCGCAGAGATGCGCGTCTTCGATCTGCGCCCCGGCGAAGGCAAGGCACCGCTCGAAATCCGGCGCAGCGATGCTCCGATGTTCGAGGTTCTGGCCGAGGCGATGGGGTTCAAGCGTCTGCGCATCGTGCCCACCGGCGGCGACGACGCGTTCGAGGAATCGCGCGAGCAATGGAATGACGGCAACAACGTGCTGGCGCTGCGACCGGGCGTCGTGGTGGGCTACGACCGCAACGACGACACCAATGCCGCCCTGCGCGCCGAAGGCATCGAGGTGCTGGAAGTGCCGGGCGCCGAGCTTGGCCGCGGTCGCGGCGGCGCACGCTGCATGAGTTGCCCCACGATCCGCGACCCGGTCTAGGAGGAACCCATGGCCTATAACCTGAAGAACCGCCATTTCCTGAGCCTGAGGGATTTCACGCCCGACGAGATCGGCTTTCTGCTGAAGCTTTCGGCCGATCTCAAGGCCGCGAAATACGCCGGCACAGAACGCGAGTTGCTCAAAGGCAAGGAGATCGCGCTGATCTTCGAGAAGGACAGCACCCGCACCCGCGCCGGCTTCGAGGTGGCCGCGCATGATCAGGGGGCGACCGTCACCTATCTCGGTCCCTCGGGGTCGCATATCGGCCGCAAGGAGACGGTCAAGGACACGGCCCGCGTGCTGGGCCGCATGTTCGACGGGATCGAGTATCGCGGTTTCGGTCAGAAGGTGGTCGAGGAGCTTGCCGCGCATGCCGGTGTGCCGGTCTGGAACGGTCTGACCGACGAATTTCACCCGACGCAGATCCTCGCCGATTTCCTGACCATGCAGGAACACGCGCAGAAACCCTGGCGCGACATCACCTTATGCTTTCTCGGCGATGCCGCCAACAACATGGGCGACAGCCTGTTGATCGGCGGGGCCAAGATGGGCATGGATGTGCGGCTTTGCGCGCCGCGCGCCTGCTGGCCCGACAAGGCCATCGAGGCCGAGGCGCGCGAAATCGCGAAAGAGACCGGCGCAAAACTGCTGATCTCCGAGGATGTGGCCGAGGCCACGCTTGGCGCGGATTTCATCTACACGGATGTCTGGGTGTCGATGGGCGAACCCAAGGAGACATGGGCCGAGCGGATCGACCTTCTGCAGCCCTACCGGGTGACGGCGGAGGTCATGGCGGGAACCGGCAATCCGCGCACCCGTTTCCTGCATTGCCTGCCCGCCTTTCACAACGCCGAGACCGAGATGGGCGCGCAGATCGAGAAGGAGTTCGGCATCTCCGAGATGGAGGTGACCGACGAGGTGTTCGAAAGCGCGGCCTCGATCGTCTTCGATCAGGCCGAGAATCGCCTGCACACCATCAAGGCGGTGCTTGTCGCCACGCTAGGGAGCTAGGGCCGTGCTTGTCGTGATCGCACTGGGCGGCAATGCGCTGCTCCGCCGGGATCAGAGCCTGACCGCCGAAAACCAGCGCGAGAATGCCCGCATCGCGGCCCTCGCGCTGGCCGAGGTGGTGCGCGCCGGCCATGATCTCGTGGTCACCCATGGCAACGGTCCGCAGGTCGGGCTGCTGGCGCTGCAGGGCATGGCCTACAAGCCCGACGAGACCTATCCGCTCGACATGATGGGGGCCGAGACCGAGGGCATGATCGGCTATCTCATCGAACAGGAGCTCGAGAATGCGCTGAACCATGACCGCACGGTGGCCTCGCTGCTGACACAGGTGCGCGTCGACCCCGACGATCCCGCCTTCGCCAGTCCGACGAAATTCGTGGGGCCCGTCTATGAGCGCGACGAGGCCGAGCGCGTGGCAGAGCGGCACGGCTGGTCGATCGCGCAGGACGGCAAGAAATGGCGCCGCGTCGTGCCATCGCCCGCGCCTGTCGAGATCCCCGACCTCAAGGTGATCCGCCTGCTCTTGCTGCATGGCACGATCGTGATCTGCGCGGGCGGTGGCGGCATCCCCGTCATCGCCAATCCCGACGGGAGGCTGACCGGTATCGAGGCGGTGATCGACAAGGATGCGACAAGCGCGCTGCTCGCCGATGGGCTTGGGGCCGACGCGCTGCTCCTGCTGACGGATGTCGACGGCGTCTATCGCGGCTTTGGCACCGATGCGAGCGAACGCATCGAGCGCCTCGCGCCGGAGGAGGCGCGCGCGCTCGATCTGCCCGCTGGCTCGATGGGCCCGAAGATAGAGGCGGCGGCCCGCTTCGCAAACGGCGGATCATCCCGGATGGCCGGGATCGGTCGGCTGGCCGCGGCGCTCGCCATCCTCGAGGGGGACGCCGGAACGCGTATTGCTGCCGCGGAAAGCGACTGAAGAAGAGCCGAGGATCATGTTCAACGGATCACTGCAGACACCGATCCGGTCTGCTACAAAAAGCGATAGGTCTGCGCAGACGCAGGTTGGGGCACGGTTTCTTGAGACAAGTTCAAAGCGCTGAATTTCCATCGAAGACAAGACCAGCTCGACATCTGACGCGACCCAGGCCACGGCCCCGGCGGCGCCGGCTTTTCGCTGCACGTTTGACGCGCATAACGTGGTGACAGGTGTCTGTGCCGACTGACCCGCCTTTGATCTCCAGATGGCCCGGTATGATCTTCCGATTTCCTGAGCACAGGGGCGGACCGCGTCAAATGGAGCGCTCAGAAACGTATCTTTTTCAATAAATTGAATACTCTTCATTGTGTGAACTTAAAAATTCATAATCCTTTTGGATGTCATGACTCGGCGAAACAACAGTAGAAATCGCCGTGGTACCTGCTCAGATTTTCAGTCAGATCGAAGACAAGTGCACCGAAGGCCTTGTACTCGCCTTGGCGTCTGAAGACGACGGGGCGATCATGACGATTCAGTGGTGTAACAAAGCCTTCACCAAAATAACCGGGTACGACCCGTCCGAGGTCTTCGATAAACGCGGCACTATCCTGATCGGTCAGGATATGGAGCAAGGCGTTCATCTCCACATCATCGAAAAGCTGATGAATTGGGAAAGGTTTTCGATCAAGGCGCTGAATAACCGCAAGAACGGTGAATTGTACTGGCAGCGGATGATCTGGACACACCTGTCCGATCCGGAGACCGGGCATCACTGGTGGCTGTGTTCCATCATCGACCTGGGGGACCAAAGCACCGAGACTGACAGAAAGACGGCGAAAGTTCCGGTGCTGGCAGATCAGGATAGCTACAAGAAAGTCGTCGCCCAGGTCGACCGCCTGAAGAAAGAGAACACCCGCCTCTACGCACTTGCGAAAGCAGTGGCCAAGGACGCGAACGAGGACGCGCTTACCGGACTTTCAAATCGGCGGCATTTCGAGATGGAACTGAGAAACTGGATCAGGAACCTCAACGATCATGGCACGGAATTTGCCGCGCTGTATATCGATCTGGACCGGTTCAAATTCGTGAACGACACGCTGGGTCATGAAGCCGGAGATCGTCTTTTGCTTTCCGTCGCAAAAATGTTGCGGGAGTTGACCAGTGACCAGGACCTCGTCGCCCGTCTCGGAGGTGATGAATTCATCATCCTGAAGCCGCTGGTCAAGAGCGCGCTGAGCATCAGCAGTCTTGCCGACGAAATTGTCCAGCGCCTGCAGTCACCTTTCACCTGTGACGGCAAGTCGACATCCTGCAGCGCAAGCGTCGGGGTGGCAATCGCAAAAGCCGACATGGACGATCCCGAGCAGGTGGTCGCGGATGCCGATTCCGCGCTGTATCACTCGAAGTCGCTGGGAGAGGGACGCTGGTCGTTCTTTACCCCAGAGATGCATGCAAAGTCCGTCGCGACAAAGAGTCTGGCGTCGGACCTTCTGGGCGCCTGCGAACGACATGAGTTCATCCCGTATTTTCAACCCATCATCGACGCAGGGACCGGCAAAATTGCCAGCGCCGAGATGTTGGTCAGGTGGTCACATCCGACCAAGGGGATCCTGACACCCGCGGTATTTCTGGAGACCGCGTCGAACATGGGACTGCTCAAGAGGATTGATGAAATCATCTTTTCCTGTGTTCATGGCGCTCTTTTACGATTTGACCAGGCAGGTGTCGACCTTCCACGCGTCGCGATAAATGTCTCGGCCGCGCGGGTGGCCGATCCGACCTTCATCCATGACATCAAGAGTTCCGGGATCAAGCCGGAAAGACTCACCGTCGAAATTCTCGAATCCGTCTTTCTGGATCGTATAGGCGACGTGATAAGGTGGAACATCGACGAGCTTGACGAATTGGGTGTCACCATCGCACTCGACGACTTCGGAACAGGCCATGCTTCGGTGCAGGGTCTGCTGCAAATCCGCCCCTCCATCCTGAAGATCGATCGTCACTTCATCCAGCTTGTCGAGACGGATCCCCAGGCCCAACCGCTGGTCGAATCGATTATCGGTATCGGCAAAAGTCTTGGCATGCAGGTGATTGCCGAAGGCGTGGAGACGGAAGAGAACGCCAGAATCGTGAAGGACATGGGGTGCGATTATCTTCAAGGTTTCTTCTTTGGAAGACCGATGTCCGAGGACGATCTGTGCAAGAGGCTCATCGAGACTGGCGGCACGTTCTGGTCCGACGCCTCGCTGGGCGGTAAAAACACGATGTCGCGAAGGGCCGTGTAAGCTATCGGACTGCCCGGTCTTCAATAACGCAATGGGCGAACATCGCCCGGCAGTTTTCAAGCAACCCCGCCTCGCACGTCGCGCCCGGTCACCTAGGACGTGTCGGCGTGAGACACCTTTCGCCGCATTCATCCTCGGCATCGGTCGATCTAGGCGGCGGCATTCCGTGCGAGTTCCATCGCCCGGAACAGCGCTTCGTCGACATTGTTCGTGGGGTCGTTGACGACACAAACCTGCCTGCGTCCGGGTCCGACTTCAAATACACAGGAGACATACGCGCCATCCGAAATTGCGGACGCGCACGGGATCCATCTGCCGCCAGGACCTTCAATGGGGCTTCCTCTGCGCACATTGACGGTGCCTGACGGTGCGCAGGATACCGAAGCCGTCCTTTCAAAAAGATTATCGAGACACATATCCACCACTCCTTCGAACACCGATATCCAACCTGGATTCGACAATTTTAAGGCTTCGTCAGAGTGTTTGCCCCAGATATGCCGCACTTGGGCCAGCCAGCAGCAGCGACCCGCCTCCGGACGCGAGGCCGAATGTCAGTTTCGCCACACGAAACCTTTGAAAGATGTCTTAAAACAACCTTTTAAGGCGATATCACAGCACAGGATCAGATGCGCGCAATTCTATCCAATTTCCTTAATTTCGCCACGTCTCTCCGATTGCTCCTTTTGGGCGCTTCCGTCTCGACCATGTCGCCGGATCACGTACCGAAACATGCGTGGCTTTCGCCCTGAAAACGAAATGAGCCGCAGAACCGCGAACCTTCATCGGAGCTCTGTCACACCTTGAGTGTGATGGAGACTGTCCATCACGGAATCCCAAAATGCAGACGCAGACAAAGCAGGTAAACTTTTCTGCCAATCAAGAGCAAAGCTAACGTCTCATTAACGAATTGGTGGGAGCTTGAGCTTCCGAGAGGGACACGAAAGGTCAGATGGTCATGTTACCGAGTAAACTGTACACAATGACAACGAATGTATCAGGAATCCTTCGTCACCTTGAAGAGTCGGGGATCCGATTGGAGATTGGCGACGACTTCGCAAAATACCGGACCTACCGAAGACAACAGCTCGATCGCGGCCCGATCTACGCGATGTTCGATGTGGCGAGTTCCTATGTCGACAGTAGAAACGGATTCTGGGTCTGCGCTTTCGATGCCAATGACGAGTTGATCCATACTCAGGCAGTGCGGATGCTCGACCTGTCGGGGATCACACTCGGGACACATCTCGATGACCACCGCCACAAATACATCACGCCCGACACGACGCCGGACCCCGACCAAACCTTTTATACGGGTCCCGAAGCTCTGCACGCGATTACGGGAAGGGTCTGTTATCAAGGCGATTTCTGGCTGCGCGCGCGTGGTCTTGGCGGTCCTCGCAGTCAAGGTGCGACGGCACTCCTGTCGCGCGTTTTGCTCGAACTCACGGTGGCAAGCTGGGAACCCGGTTTCATTTTTGCGCTGGTCCCCAAAAATCTCGCCGCGAAAGGCGCGCATCTTCGCTATGGATATTGCCATTGCGAACCCGGCCGATGGATTGGCCCGGACCAGCAGGTCACCGAGGAGGACTACCTGATCTGGATGGGCGTCAACGACATGGCCAATCTTGTCGCGAGCGCACCACAAGGCCTGCAACTCGCGACCGGCGTTTCGGCGGCGCGGCCCAACCTCGCTTCTTTTGATGCAAATGGACATTTGAATACAACTGCAAATGCCTGATCGGCGATAGGCTTCATGAATTTCCAAACATCCAGACTTAACAAGACCCGCGCGGCGGGTGTCGCATCACGCATGGCTATTTTTGGGCCGATTGCCGCGAATGTCGCCTTCGTGATGGAGCTGACGCTGGTACCGCTGCTTCTGCCCGCCATCCAACGTCAGTTCGGACTTTCCATGGGCGACCTGGGTTGGGTCTTCAACTCGTATGGGTTCGCGGTTGCCATAGGTGTCCTGTTCGGGGGCTGGCTGGGCGACGCTTTTTACACGCGGAAGGTGTTTGGGGGCGGGGTCGCTCTTTTTGCCGCGGGATCGCTCCTCGTCGCCGTCGCGGAAAGTTTTGATGCTCTCATCATCGGGCGTATCCTGCAGGGCTTCGGTGCTGGGATCTTTTCGCCCCTTGTGCCTCTGCTTCTGACGCGTGCGTCACCGCGCAAGCCAGGACGGATGCTCATAATCTGGGGGAGTATCGCGGGGTATGTCGCCGCCTTCGCACCGCTCCTTTATGGCAACATTCTGGCCGGGTATAACTGGAAGCTCGCTTTCGTCCTGAACGCAAGCGTCGCGATCATCGCATTGGTGATCCTGAGCGGATCGACCCTTGCGGCCCGGCGAAAGCGCCCCATCCATGCGAAAAGGAACTATCGGGAGCTTTTGCGGGCCCGTGACCTGTGGATAATCTTCGTCTATGTATTCTGCACTTACGGCAGCATCACGTATTACCTGTTCCGGCTACCGGTCTGGCTGTCGAACAATCAGGTCAACGAGGCAAGCATAGGTCTGGTCCTGTCCGTCTTGTGGCTGGCATTCAGTATCCTGAGCGCTCTGTTGAGGAATCTCGTGGATCGGGCCCACATCAAAACGATAATGATTGCCGCACCGATTCTCATCATCTTCGCTTTGCCCCCGTTGTTCTACAACGAAAACCTTGCGCTCGTCGTTCTGTCCTCAATTCTTGTTGGTTGCGGTCTGGCCTGCAGCAATTCACCGTCGACGCAACTGATATTGCGGTTCGCTCCGAAAGGCATGAGTGGCGTCTCGACCAGTCTTGACATCACCTTCGCTCGAGCGGGTGGCATCGTGACAGTTTCTGTCCTCGCGAACACGCAACCGACCCACGCCGCAGCTGTCGTCTGCATTTTCTGTCTGCTCGCGGTTTTCTGCATGCTTACTGTTAATAAAAGGCTCACCGAAGGCAAATAAGCCTTGTCTGGAAACATGCGCGTATAAAGTGGCTGTTCAACGCATCCCGGTTTTATACGCAAATGGTGGTCCCAGCTGGATTCGAACCAGCGACCTCTCGCTTCGGAGGCGAGCACTCTATCCAGCTGAGCTATGGGACCTTGTTATCCAGTGCATTCGCGTGCGGTTCTTGTGCAGTCCCGCTTTCATGCACTGGTATATACTATACCTTTTCAACGTGTTGCAACCTTGGAACTTCGCCTTCGAAGGGCAGCGCTCTCTCCGGCTGGGTCATGGGTGCGCCGCGCGTGTTATAGCCTGTCGCGTGGCACGCTGCAATGGGGCGTAACCAACCCCCTCACGGCTTTCGGCCCTGCGCCAGCATGGTCATTTCCGGTATCATCGGAGCGATTCCGACATCGGCGAATCCGGCCGCTGAAATCGCCGCCTGCAGCCCGCCCGCGTCCAGCGACCGCGCCTCGGGGGTGAAAGCGGTATGCTGCAACTGCCAGAGCGCCGCCAGCATCGGGCCGGTGCGGTCCTCGGCGACGATGAAATCATGGATCAGCACCAGCCCGCCGGGGTTCAGGATGTCGAAGGCCTGCGCGAGCAACCGGTCATGCGTGTCACCCGGAATGCCGGAAAAGAGGTAGGACATCAGCACCACGTCCTGACCCGCGGGCCATGCGGTGTCGAGCGCGTTGCCCTCGCAATAGGTGATCCGGTCCGACAGCCCCGCCTTGTCCACATAAGCGCGCCCGAGCGCCGCGACGTTGGGAAATTCGAGCACCGTCGCCGTCAGATCGGGATTTGCGCGGCAGAGCGTGATATCAAAAGCTGCCGTGCCGCCGCCCACGTCGAGCAGCTTGCGCTTGCCTGCAAGGTCCAGCGACCTGGTCAACTGCCGCGCGGGGCCGAGCGATCCGGAATGCTGGCTTTCGGAATAAAGCCGCGCCTCGTCGGGGTCCGAAAACCAATCGGCATAAGACGCGGTCGCGGTCTTTTCCATGTCGCCGGTCAGCGCGCCTTCGAGCTGTTCCATCAGCGGGTACATCTGCCGCGCGACCTGCAATCGAAGATAATCGGAAAAGTCGTATTTCGCGCCGCTGACCAGAAAGGCCTGCGCCGCCGGGGCATTGGCGAACCGGCCATCCTTGACCGACACCAGCCCCATGCCCGCCAGTGCCGTCAGAAGCGTCGTGGCGCGATCCTCGTGCACGTTTGCTGCGGCTGCCAGGTCAGCAGCGCTTTTCGCCCCGTCTGCCAGATGGGTGAACACGCCAAGCTCGAGCGCCGCGAACAGCGCCTTCGAGCCCATGAACCCGAAGGCGATCTGCGAAATCTCGTCGGCTTCCGTCAAAAGCGGCATGGTGGTCTCCTAGATTGTTTCGAAGACCCCCATCATGCCAAGATGTCGCGGCGTAGAAAACCACTATTCCGCAAAAGGCACCGCCCTGCGCCGGCGATGCCCGGTTTTTCAGCCTTCAGCCGAAAAGATCATGCGCCAGATCCAGCGCGTCGATCAGCGTGTCGACCTCGGCGCGGGTGTTGTACATGCCGAACGACGCGCGGCAGGTGGCGGCTGTGCCCATATGCTCCATCAACGGGCCACAGCAATGCTGACCGGCGCGCACCGCAACCCCCTTCTTGTCGAGTATGGTGGAGATGTCATGCGCATGAGCCGCCCCGTCCATGGTGAACGAGAATATCGCCGCCTTGTCGGGCACCGTGCCCTGCACCGTCAGCCAGTTCAGCCCGGAGAGACGTTCCTGGGTGTAGCGGGTGAGATCGTCCTCATGGGCCGCGATTTCGGACATGCCGACGCCCATCATGTAGTCGAGCGCCACGCCCAGCCCGATGATCTGCACGATGCCGGGCGTGCCGGCCTCGAATTTCATCGGCGGGTCGTTGTAGATGACGGTCTCCTTGCTGACCTCGCGAATCATGTCGCCGCCGCCCATGAAGGGGCGCATCTCGGCCAGCCGGTCGCGATGCACGAAGATCGCGCCGGACCCCGAGGGACCGTAGAGCTTGTGCCCGGTGACGGCGTAGAAATCGCAGCCCAGATCGTCGACATCCACGGGCAGATGCACCGCCGCCTGGCTGCCATCGACCAGCACCGGCACGCCGCGCGCGCGGGCCGCGTCGCAGATCGCCTTCACATCAACCTTGGTGCCTAACACATTGGAAAGATGGGTGATCGCGATCAGCTTGGTCCGGGGCGTGATGGCGTCGATGACCTTTTGCGGATCGAGCCAGCCGCGCGAATCGACGTCCACCCATTTCAGCGCGACACCGTGGCGTTCGCGCAGGAAATGCCACGGCACGATATTGGCGTGATGCTCCATCACCGACAGCAGGATTTCGTCTCCGGCCTCCATCCGCGGCATGGCCCAGCCATGGGCGACCATGTTGATCCCCTCGGTGGTGCCGGAATTGAGCACGATCTGGCGCTCGTCCGCGACGCCGAGGAACCGCGCGACGGTGCCGCGCACCGCCTCGTATTTCTCGGTCGCCATGTTGCTGAGATAATGCAGGCCGCGATGCACGTTGGCGTATTCATGCGCATAGGTGTGCGTGACCGCGTCGATCACCACCTGCGGTTTCTGCGCCGAGGCCCCGTTATCAAGATAAACCAGGGGTTTGCCGTTCACCTCTCGCGACAGGATCGGGAAATCGGCGCGTATCTTTTCGACATCGAGCATCTCAGCCCCCTCTCATTGACACCATCCCGACAAGGCTGAGCAATGTGCTGAGCCCGATCGCCATGGCCACGAACACGAGCACCATCACGCCCGCCGCCTTCAGCCTGTTGTCGAACCGATGCGCCGCATCGATGAAACTTATCAGGATGTAGACCTCCCAGATGGCGGCGGCGAGCATCACGAGCGCGGCGAGGCCCGGCACTCCGAGCGCGAGGATCAGGACCCCCCCCTGCACCAGCAGACGCAACACCTGCCGCCACGTCATCAGCACAAGGATATCCGACAGCGCCGCCGCACCCCCCAGACCCTGCCCGACGTAATAGAGCGCGATCACGGTCAGCGCCAAGGCCCCGAACAACAATGTCGCAAACAGGATCGGCCCCTGAAACGCCTGCGGCATCATCCCGGCAGAGCCGTCCGGGGTCGGACTGAGCTGCATCGACAGCGAATAGACGATGGAATTCAGGATCGCCATCAGCGCCAGCCCCATCCACAGAAAATCGGATGGCAGGCGCATGTCCATCAGCCGCAGCGCCGCCTCGCGCGGTTGAAACAGGGTCTGCCGCAGCAGGTCGATAGCATCATCACGTGTCATGTTCGGCTCCATTCCGCCTCATAAAGGCCCGATAGCCAGAACCAGCCGAAAACACCACACCAGATGATTCCGACCAGTTGCAGGCCGGCACCCGGTCCGACGAACCCTGCCA
>Ga0307973_1001292_pt1 | contig 11105 bp, 11 predicted proteins | sample OrgLakmetagen782_FD_201837 | JGI IMG/M metagenome (GOLD analysis project Ga0307973, IMG submission 201837) | Saline water microbial communities from Organic Lake, Antarctica - #782 | ecosystem: Environmental > Aquatic > Non-marine Saline and Alkaline > Saline | place: Antarctica: Organic Lake...
GGCATACATTTCATTGTTTTCTATTTCAAAATCAGATACACCCACTTGATACCTAACAAATTCGCTATTTATCTCATCATAGTCGTCGTTACCATCATAAATAACAAAAAGATTGTCTTCTAAATATTCTATAAGAGGATACCCAAAAGAAAAAGCAAAATAAGGGTCATAAATATTGGCCAAATCTTCGTTAAACTTATTCTTTATTCCTAATCCAATCACGTTACTTAAAGACTCTTTTGAAGTAAAAAGTGTATCAACTATTGGAATATTTATATTTTTCTTTCCATATGTATAAACCATTACACCGTCTGCATAGTCTGTTTCTATATTTTTGGCAATCTTTGAATAACTTCCTGCGGGTCTTAGTGTCTTGGCGTACGCTTCTTCGACTATTTTTTTGCCTACGGGTAATGGCATATACTTTATTGTAGGCGTTAAGAGACTAGACCAACTGATTTCACCATAACCGTCGGTTTCTCCTGTTTGTTTATATATTCTTACTCTAGAATAAAACGTTATTGATTTGACGTCATAAATCGGGTACTCTGTTTTAAAGTAAGAATCCTTGTAATTCCATAAAACATTATCGGTTCTAGAAGATGAAAAAGCACCGTATGCGGGCTCGTAGGCAGAGTTCATACCCCCACGTTCATATTTAGACACAGCGTTCATGACATTTGTTTCCATATTGGTTGAGTAATACTCTACATTTCTATTAAGCGTGCGTTCTATAAATTCTTTGTCTACCTCTTCTTTAATATCGTTGAAGTAGTTAAGTTTTAACTCATTTTGTGATGTTAGATACACATTAGCGTTTAGATATGACGCCACTTGGTCTAACGCTTCACGTAGCGTGCTTTCTTTAAACACCATTTCAGGTGCTTCTATTGCTTCAAGTTCTTGTTTAGTATCATCTGGGATTGTGAATAATTTCTTATCGATAGGGTAACTAATCTCTAATTCATCAATTGTTATAATATCGAATTCGTCGATTGTTCTAATTGGTGTAACGTCTCTAATTATTTTAACCACGTCATATAGCGTATATTCGCCATATGTTGAATTTTCGGAAATTGGTTGAGTAAATGTCTTACCGTCGATTGAAAAGCGTTCCAAGTACTTTGTAGGCTCTATGAGTTGCAACTCATGTTTGTATAGCAAGGGGTTTTTACTTTGAACTGTAACATTGTCTTCTGAAATCACCAAACCCTCAATAAGAGAGCCTTTATCGTGAAAGCCAACCGCTGTGAACGGTGGGAACGCGGTGCTTAATTCAGTCCATACAAGATCAAGTTGCCCACTATCAAGTTCTTCGTCAAGGTTATTCACCCATGACAGTCCGTCTGAGGTTTTGGCTGTATAATCTTTATGGTCAATCAATACATTAATCATAACTTACCGCCACCGTTTCTAGACCCGCTTGCCGTGTCGTTAAGACTTCGCATGCGTGCGTTTTCTGCTTTATAACTTTGGTTCCTAATACCCATTTGATGGTTAAATGATTTATACGCCACTTGAGATGCCGCATATACAACACCAAGCCCACCAAACATGGCAACGCCAACAGCCATCTTAGCAAGATCCATTTTGTCTTGTAACTGTTGTTGTCTTAGTTTTCTACCTGTGTAAGTACCTACTATTTCATTTGCTTGACCCGCAATTCTAATACCTACACCAAGGCTTGCTATTTTACGGAATGAATATTGCATAACTTGTTGACCGTTTTTACCTCTTATTTGTGCTTTCCTACCTACAGTTTGTGGGTTACCTACGTAGGGGTTATCGCTCATTTCATCTCCGCCCTGTCTATACGGAAGAATGTATTCTTTATTAGTTTCTCTCATAAACGGTTACCCCTTTTCTATAGGTCGTATTTTGATAAGAATGATATTGAAAACGTAGCCATTGTATTCTTAATGGGTGCTGCTGAGAATTCATTGACTACTACGTCATATTTCTCCTTGAATGTTGGGTAATAGATTTCCATTTTATATATTTTGTTTTGTTCTACATCTATGGATGCATAGTTTTTAGATATGTTATTTAAAACCCTTTTGTTTTTATGATAAAAAGTTAAACTATTACCTATGATGTTGCTTCTGTTAATTGTTTTAGATGTTTTTGAACCTAACGTTTGTGTACTGTCGGGTTCGGGTGCAAAACTGTGTGTCATGCTAAGTGGGTAGACTTCTTCTCCATCGAGGAAATATCTATAAAAGTTTCCTGGAAATATATCTTCTCCATATGTAGCAGACATAACAAGTTGAAACTGTTGCATATTTATTCCGTCTACGCCTGTAGGATATTGGTTGCTAATTGGTGTCAAAGCACCCATACCAAACATGATAAGGCCTTTTTTACCAAACTCATTAGCACCATAACCTTCGCTAGATATAATTTCATAGTAATCATTTTCCACGTTGTTTTCAAGTGTGGAAAAGTTATTTATAAGTAATTCTTCATACACCTCGCTTTCCGTGTCTCTAAATCCAATATATTCTATGTATCCTAGAAAACTATACAAATCCATAGTGGAAGACATAGGGATTCTAATTTTGTTGCCTTGGTTTTTATTTTCTCCATTAACATAAAGTTCCATTCCTGATGTATAATCGTTAACATAAAAATCATAATACTTTTCAATTTCGTAATCAAAAGAAGCTATTTTTGTATCACAGTCGCATATTTCAACTTCAGTTTCTGTTTTCTTAATTACAAATTGCCCTCCATCAATTTCAACGCCTTCGACAATGGTTTCTGGTACAGTGTCGTTGAAACTTAGTGACATGTTAAACGAGTCAATTCTTTTTGTTCCTTTATCTGGGTCATATTCAATGGTGATAGATTCATCTTCAAACATTTGCCAAACCGTATCGCCTACTGGGATAGGTAGTGTTGAGTGTTTTCTCCTAAACTCGTCTAGTGCCTTATATACGTTTTCCGTATTCCTTTGAAGTAGTACGTTATCAACGTGTTCTCTTGATGTGGGTATTTCAAAGTTTATAACAATGCTAGCATTTAAAATTGTATGATTTGGAACCTCAATATAGTCACCGTCAATGTCACTGATGACAACAGAAATGAAAGGGTCGTATTGCACAGCGTATGAGTTGGTACTTTCTATTCTTTGTTTGAACGTTCTTGGTAAGTCTGCGTTATAGAGACTTACATTAAAATCTACCTCGTCGCTACTATCATTAAGTCTTTTTGATATGATACTTTTTATATCTCTTTGTAAATGTATCATTTGCCTACGTACCCTCTCTTTCTATTAACTATTTCCATTTTCTTAACACGGTTAGTTTTGGTTTGTTTTTTATTTTTTTCTATGTCCCTGTGAAGTGCATCATATTTGTTGCTATCGTCTTTTCCTAAGGCATAGGACCTTGCTAACATTCTGTTAATAATGGTCTCTGCAAGTCCAATATAGTTGCGGTTGTTTTGGTTGTATCCTCTGCCCTCTTGGACTATCTTAACATAGTTTGCAATAGACTTACTTACGATAAGGTCAAAACCATCAACTTTAAGCCTACCGAATGTTGCGTGATGTTTTAGAAAACCCGTATCCACAGGCGTGCTTCTTTTTAGCAAGTCTCTAGCTCTTACCATGTCTCTTATCATTGTCTTGCTAGTATCCATTATCTTCCTTTGTTAAGGTGTAGACGTTTGATGGCGGTGCTTTTGTCCCACGGAAACAGAAGGGTAACCAAAGAAGCATATTCGTTCTCTCTAAGTTCTAACTCGCTAAGACTGTATGTTGTTTTATATCTAGGTATAAAAATCTTGTCTCCACTTTTAAATGGTAGATTATCTGTTGTTTCAATGCTAATAGAGGTGTTAGTTATCTTTATACCCGATTGATTTTGGCTTGAATATTCTCGATATTGACTATCGTCATATGTATTAAAGTCAAACATTTTAGGGGTAGAAAATTCGCCACTATATTCATCTTTTTCATAATAATACCCATAATGTTCTTGAAGTACAGGCATTAAGTGTTCGTTATTCATCTAAACCAACCCAGTACTCGTTAATGTATGTAGATTTAAGAAGATAATTACTTTGGCTTAGAACGTCAATGGCGGACTTAGCAATTCCTCTCTCGCCTCTTTGCTCGTTGAGTGGGATAACCTTACCTTTTCTAAAATCAATACCAGCCATATCTTTAATCATATTACCGCCACTTCTTAGTGAATAGCGAATTTGATATAACATAGCCTTCTTGATTAGTTTTCTTTCTTCATCTAGATTTTCAATAACGTATTTCTTAGTAGGTTGTGTTTCTTGTTTCCCGTGTCGGTATATATAGTTGTAAATATCGTCACTTGCCTCATAACATAACTTTTTTAAATAGTCGCTTTTACCTAACTCGACAATGAGGTTTTGTGGCATGGCTATTTTATTTTTAGGGAAATCAGCGTTTAAAACATACTGCTCCCACGTATTATCATAGTACATATCCTTGTCGTCATACGGCATAATGGTTCACCTTCTTAATAAAAAATAAGGGGCAAGGATAAACCCTACCCCCTTTATAAATCTACGCTACTTCTTCTGTACCAAGTACATCAAGTAGAGTAGTAACCGATGGGTTTACAAACCCACTCTTTACAATAAGTGCAATAGATTTAGGGAAGAATACTTCTACGCCCCATCTAACGAGTGGTTGCATTTCAAGACCTTGACCACCACGGGTAGGTATTAGTTTAGTAGTATGGCTTACACCATATCCACGTCCAGTGCCCTCTGCGGCGGCTACAAATCCAATTACGTCGGATAATGAAGTTCCGCCTACGTAATCTTCAACTAGATCCCAAATAGTTTCAGCAGCCATGTGCAACGGAGTTTGGTTAAGTTCACCAAAGTACCCTGTTACTTCTGGTTTAATCTTGTTATATTCAAGACCACCTGCAGAACCGAATTCAAGTAGTTCTACTGCACGTGAACTTCCTACGGCAAAGATGTTTTTATCTTCATCGAAGAATGCACGTTTACCTGTTGAGCGGAATAGAGCAATACGTCCGCCAAGGCTGAATGCGTCGATATTGTGGTCTGGATCGCCGTCATCAAGTTGGATGCTCGCATCATAGAACACGTTAGTCATAGCGTCAGAAGCACTATCATATTCAACGATATGAGACGTATCGGATCCATCTGCAGCATAGTTAAGTGCGGCCGATACTTGTTTAGCGATTGTATATGCGTTTACAAGTTGCCTAACTCTTTGTTCAATACGTTCTGCATGGCGGTTGAGAATATCAACACCAATGACATCTTCCATAAGTTGAGGAATAATTTGAACTCTGTCAAATAACTCGTTAAGTTTGAGCAACCAAGAATCGTGTGCTGGTTGTTCTCCGTCAAGTCCGTTGAAAAACTTAGCGTTTCCTTGGGTACCGTCGGCACCGATAGTACGTGATTTAGCAGAAATACCATCGTGTTGAAGTACACGAACTTCTAGGACGTTCCCGCTGGTTTCATAGTGTTCATAAAGCCCCATACCGTCTTGGTGCATTACGGCTTGTACAATGTTAAACAAAAATCTTTTAGATAACTCACGGCCTGCTGCTGTACTGTCTACAGAGGGTGAGCTTGCTGTGGTATATGCTGGTGAAAGTGGCATATTTTATTTCTCCTTTATTTATCTTTTACTTAGTCTGTTTTTTACTTCATCCCATGATGTTTCGTTGGCTTCACGCTTATCATCTGGGTTACTTCCACGCTTGGCTCCGAAAGGTTTAGTACTTTCAAGTTTCTCTTCTATACTTGTGATTTTTTCACTTAGAGATGTAATAACACTTTTAAGTTCATCGTTTTCGTCACCTTGTGGATTTTCTTCTTCTTTGGGAGATTCTTCTTCCTGAGTTTCTACTTTTTTGTCCTCAGTAGGTTTATCTTCCGTTTCTTCTTCTTTTTCTTTATCCTTTTCTTTTTCCTGCACTTCTTCTTCGTCAGCAGATTCATATTCTTCAAGAGAATTATAAAGCTTCTCTTTTAGTTTTGGATCTCCTAAACCATCTAGTGCCTTTTCAAATTTCTTGTAATCTTTTTGCTTTGCCATGATTGTTACCTCTTTATATATTTTTGTACACTTTTGCCCTTACGCCCAATGAGAGCGTTTGACTCTAGTGATACTAACCTAATTATGGTGCTGGAAGCAGGAGTCGAACCCGCAACATCTACATTACAAGTGTAGCGCTCTAGCCAGTTGAGATATTCCAGCATAATGGTGGAGGTGATGGGAGTCGAACCCATGTTAGCGCATCTCACCGTTATCAACGATGGTGACATTGCTCTTACCATCACACCCCCGTAAACGGAGGAGTTACTCTCCGTCTTTTTCTTCTTCTGGTGGGTTAGGCGTATGCGTTGCTTGGTTATCAAACATAGCCTTTTCTTTATTCCCTATTTCATCTTTTTCTTGTTTCTTTACGTCTCGTTCTATCTTTTCTTCTGCTTCTTCTTTCTTACGTTCAATGATTTTATCAATCTCGTCATCTGTTTTATCAGGAAAAACGTATTCAAGTGCAGTTCTATCATCAATTAAATTTCTATCTTTTAGCGTAGTCATTTGGTTAACCATAGTGGACATGTTTGTTAATCCCATTTTAGAGAACTTAACAGTAATTGTATCTGGTTCAAATCCAAAATACTTGCAAATGCTATCTATGACAGAATTAATACTGCCCTCGTTAAGTTTTCTAATGGCTTCGATTGTTAGGGCTGTATCGTCTTGGTCTACGTTAATTTCATGTGCTGTAGGTTTCTCTGCGGCCGGTACTGCGAATGACGCAAGTGTTCTAGGAGATAGGTTTAGTTGCATTGCCATCTCTTGAAGTAAATCATTTCTAATGGTTGTCCAGTCACCGCTGCGTAAATTAAACTGAACAGGTGTAGGGCTTTGCTGCTCTGGGTCTACGTAAGGTATTTTAGCATATACCATATCATTCAATTCGCTAAAAGGTCTAGACCCCGTCTCGTGAGGACTTTTCATATGATCTGGTATTAGAACTTTACCTTTACCAAGGTACACATCTGTCATCTTCGCGTTGTAATAAAAATCGTAAGACATCAGAAGATGTATCATGTTTGAAAATATACTTTCTCCAAACGGTAGTGACGGCTGGAAAGAAGTTCCCTCTGTAGCTTTAATCATGTAAACTCCAAGGTCATCAAGTGGCATAGACTCCCACTCGTTAAAATTGGTTTTAGGAAACTCTTTTTTAAATTCGTCTCTTATATCATTTGGTAGTTGTGTAAATTTATAGTCAGCAGAATGAAAATTTCCCTTACCATAAGATACACCATTTGAGGTTCCACGTTTAATAGATAACCTGTACTCAGGTTCATCGTTTTTATTATATCTGCGTTCTTCCATGATGAAGAAGTTTGCATATTCTTTATTTCCTGCTACTAAATTGGTCTTTGTTTTGTTATCTACAAGACCGCTAAAGCGGATAATGTTTCCATCAAAATCTACGTCTACAAAATATTCGTCTTTTCTAAGTGGTTGAATGCTAGGTTCTCCACGTTTGTAACTGTCTAGTTTGAGAATGCTGTCTCCACCAGCCAGTGCCCATTCAAACGCTTGTTGAAGTTTGCTATCAAACCTCTTATACCTAAGAACACGCATGATTTCTTTCTTGGCCTCTGGGTTGTCTCCGCTGTCTTCGAACAAGAGTTTACCGCCTGTAATCTGCTTAGAAAACTTGTGGGCAATACTATATGCAATCCTAGTAGAAAACAAGGGAGAGTTACCATTGTTGTGGAAACCATTAACAAATCCGTCGTACCACTCAAACCATCTTCTTACGAACCAATTATAGTAGTTTCTGTATTGTGCAGGGACTGCGGTGTAGAAATCTTGCTTAGAAGGTACCGTATACGTTCTATACGGTTCAAGAGATGTGCTGCCTAGCTTTCTTTCTGTATGATTAAACGGGTTAGGAGTCGGCATCGTAACCCTCCTTTTCAATTGGATTGTAAAATCTTTTAGGTGTAGGGAAATATATATTGTCTTTGTTTTTCAAATAGAACACTGTGCCGTACGTTAAAGCGTCTGTAAGGTCATTTGGTACGTTCTTGTCAAATCCGTCACCGTTTTCATTCCACACAACCTGTTCAAGTTGGCTAACAAGTGGGTGAAGTTTGTACATGAACTTACCTGTGATGTAGTTTCTATATCCACCGCTATCTACAATGTAAATGAGGTTTCTACTGAAACTGTCTCTAATAATATCTGCCATCTGTACAACTTTCTTCTGAGAGTATACGGATGATTTTACATTATATGGTGCCCTATATGAGATTGTATTCATTAAATCTTGTGATACTGCGTTGCTATCAAATACCATCTCTACACGCATCCGTCTATTAACGTTCCATTTTACCATAACTTCTTCCATCCACTTGAATATTATGGGTGTAAGTTTATCGTTTGTAACGGGTCCATTCTTCTGCGGTTCGTGGTAGAAGTAGTCCACAACGACCATTTGACCGTTTTTTAGAAGTAGAATAGGTACAAGTGCTGTAGCGTCTCTTGTGCTCGCTGGGTCAGCACCGATGAGGAAGGCGTGAATCCCTACGTTCTTAACAAACACTTTAGCAAAATCTTCGTTGATTAAGTGTTGGCTTCTGTCAAAAGATGAATAAACCGCACCAAACAAACCCTCCGTCTCTCCTAGGAAACGGTGTTTAAACTCTGTAGGGTTTATCTCTCTTTCTGCCTCAATGCTAGATAATGCATGTCTGTTAAGTTTTTGAGCGATGTCAACATATGTTGTGTGAATGGTTAAATACCTATCATCATTATTTTCTTTGATACGGTAAAACTCATTAACCCAATGTGACGCCCTTCTCTTAGGGTTGAATAACATTAAAATATTAGCGTCATCTTTAATCTTACGTACGAACGTATCTAATGCTTCTTTGAGGTTATTCTCTGATTCTAATTGCTGCATTTCATCCACAATGATAAGAGATAATGGCTTTTTAGTAGTAAACCCCTTGGTTCGTTCAAGGTCGGCACCACCAATACCTTTGAAGTGAATTTCATTCCCGTTGATTTTGCTGACGATTTTTAGTGGTCTAGTAAATGTGTCTATCTGTTGATAGAGCGTTGTGCCCATCTCGTTGTCAAGTTCTTGTATCACGGTTAGAATCTCTGTATACATACTCTGTCTAAGGTCTGATGAATAAGCCCTGGTAACGGCTTGGTCTCCGTCTTCTCCAAAGAACTTACTTACGACATATTGTGCGGCCGCCTTTGATTTTCCTGCTTCTCTACCGCTCTTGATTAAAACATACGTCTTATCGCTTGTATATAATTGATCGTACGGTTTAAGTAAATCCATTACTCATCACTGCCGTCTATCTGTCCGTTTGCCTTCTGAATAATTTCATCTTGACTTAGTCCAGAATTTTTGACATTAAACTCAATCTTAGGCGGTATGTTAACGTTTATTTCACCGCTTTCACCATATCCTTTATCAAATCTCTTAAATGACATTTCATGGAATTTAGCGTTGTGCATGTTATCTTTTTTAGCTTCTAAAAACTCTTTCTGTGTCTTGGCTTGCATGTAACCGCCTGCCGTACTTGTGTACTCTTTAACGGTTGGCATGTGAGCAAATAACGCCCACTCAGATTTTGTAAGTTTAAGCACCCTGCGGATTTCTCCCATGTTCATCTTCTCGGTGAACTTCCAGTAGTTGATAAGCTCAAGATAGGGCTCTACATTTTCTGTATATAAAGTTCTAAAATAATCAATCGAACCTTTTAATTCCTTATTTTTAGCGTCTGTCTCTTCTATAAATTGGTCGTTTTTCATATATTATCCCTCGCTTTTCTACTCTCTGTCTAGTGCCTTCTTAAATTTTTCTTTCCTATCATTTGCATCGCGTTCTGCTTCATCTAATAGTTTTATATATTTATTGTATGCTTCGGTTCTAAAGACTTCAGGTCTCCGACGTTGTCCGATAATGTCAAACCCTCTGGGCTCATATCCTTTGCATGTCCTGTAAAGGTCTTTGTCAGATAGATAATCGCCTGTCCGTACGTCATATGGCTTACTATGCTTTCCTATGGCTGATACAAGGTAGCGATCTCTACCCTTCTTCTCGTATCTGGGATAAGGTGGATATAATTCAACTCCAAGCCATTTGCTTGTAAGTATGCTTTTATTATTAGGATTCATAACGCACGTGACCTCGTGCTTGTCTCTGTCTTCTTCTGTGATGAATACTTCGTTTAGTTCACAGTGTTCACAGTACCAAGCATCGTGTTCAAAGTAGTTGTCTCCTACCTTTTCCTTGGCTGATCCTGCATTATCAAAAACATAGTTTCCATCAAGTTCTTCTGATACGTAAACTGTTCTTTCCTTCATATTATCTCTCCAGGTAGTTCGTATTTTAACTACATAGGGGGGTTCCGTCTACCCATGTATAGTAAAAACAAACTTATATAGTTTATATTTTTTTATTAAATCTTAAATTAAAAGTACCAAAGCAATTTATTATCTGGCGAGTACTGATTTATTATAGTAAAGAGTAATTTGTTCATTTTTAGATTAGTAATTTGTTCATTGGGGTGGGTGGAGTGTAGTTACACTCTTGGTTACACCTTACCTGTTTAAATATAATTGACCTGGGTCCACACGGGATACCCAGGTTCAATCAAATAAATCTCTCTAAGGCAAAGATACTCTTATTATCACCCAATTACATTTTAAAGCAAATTTATGCATTTGTCAACTTATTGCATAGATTCACTTTATAATCCACATGAGTAATATTCGAACCGTTACTCCCGGCTAACCCTCTACTTATATTATACAAGAAATGTCTGTATTTTGGCAAGATTGATTAAAACTGTCACATAACGACGTGTGAATACTTGAAATAAATTGCCGATATTGTCGCATTTCTTCAATATAACATTAATAATATTGTACCGTAAGTCTAAACTGTTATATTAAGTTTTTATTATATAAATAATATTCTTTTGCTTCTAGTAGGCCGAAATATTTTAAAAAAACTGTAAGGGGGTGTACCGCAGAATCCCCCTATTTACTCCCATCCATACCGCATGCGAACCAATATTAG
>Ga0307973_1001297_pt1 | contig 11087 bp, 8 predicted proteins | sample OrgLakmetagen782_FD_201837 | JGI IMG/M metagenome (GOLD analysis project Ga0307973, IMG submission 201837) | Saline water microbial communities from Organic Lake, Antarctica - #782 | ecosystem: Environmental > Aquatic > Non-marine Saline and Alkaline > Saline | place: Antarctica: Organic Lake...
ATCTAATCCACCAGGTAAAGCATCGGTTATTAAAATTACATACCTAGCAACACCTGACCTAAATTGACCAAGTAAATTGTTATTTAAAACTTTATCTAATGCTATATCCATTGGTTCTGGAAAACCCACACCATTCCCTAATGTAAATACACTGTTGTTTATCTTATTTAATTGGGTATTAAACGTAGAGTTATTATTTATATTAAACATCTCCATTGCTGTTATATAAATCGTTGTATCTGCATTACTATTTAACGTTAATTTTTGATTATTAGGTAATTCATCATAATATATATTATTATAAATAGATGGAGGTGACAAATTAGACCATTCATCTACAATACATAAACCCAATCTATAATCATTAGTGTTAGTTTCAGTTTGAATAGTGTTAACCAAATCTGATACACCAGATTTAGTGTTTTCAATATCTTCACCCATACTCGCAGAGTAGTCAATTATAATAGCTACATCCATTCCTTCAGAACATTCAACTGGACCTTCGTATAAAATAGTACTTATACTTGCTGTATTACCTATATAATCTTCTACGGTAACGGTATAAGTACCCGCAGTTAAATCAGTAATTGTGTTAGTGGTAGATGAAGTACTAGTTGTAGAACCATTACTCCATGTATAAATGTAAGGACCTTCACCTGAGGTTACAGTCACCGTCGCTGTCCCGTCCAATGCTCCACTAGTAGTAGGGTCTGTAGATTCAATCTCTAATGTAAAGTCTTCTTCACAAAATTGAGAATCTTGTTTAACTCTCCACCCTAGGTTTGTTAATGGTGACAATAATTGATAAGGGACTACTTGATTCATATCCAAACTAGAAATCCTTGTTTCATCAATTTCTAAAAAAAATTGTATTGCCGCCTTACTCATACATTCACTTCCAGTGGGCATTTCAGATTGCAATTGGAAATACCCCTCATTAGCCACCATGTAATGAGCATCATTAAATGTTACTACTGCATTGAACTCTCTTGCCATTATATATCTTCAATTAATTTCAATCTCTTTTCTAATTCGTCAAGCTTACTTAATTTATTTTCTAAATACTTGTTCTTTTGTGATAATTCCTGTATTGCCTTAGCTTGAACAAATAGAGTTTTATACAAGTTAACAGCATCCCTTTCTTCTGTTAAAAACTCATCAGGTGAATCATCAGCCATAATACCTATTTGGTCCACCCCTTTATTCTCCTCCTTATAATCAAAAGTATAAATATCTAGGGAGTCTACTAAAGCTAGTGCAGAATTGTTAAAAGGTGATAAATTTTTCTTTAATTTTCTTAAAGATGATGTTGCTGATGTAGAATAAACTTTATCTGCTTTTATATTACCGTTTACATCTAATTTAGTACTTGGACTAGTAGTACCTATACCTACTTTACCGTTGAAAATTGAATTAGAAGTAAAAGTTTTTTCACCACCAATAGTTTCATTTGATGACTTATCAACATAAATAGATAAACTAGGTTTATTACTTAAATCATTATAATTACCTGAAAATAAATTAGGTTTACCTGTTAAATCTACATATGCACCTGAGAATAAAGTGGGTTTACCTGTTAAATCAGCATAAGCACCACTAGTTGCTACTGTAGATAAATTAGGTAAATTGCTTAAATCATTATAATTACCTGAAAATAAAGTAGGTAGGTTAAGTAAATCATTATAACCCCCAGAAGTAGCTACAGTAGATAAATTAGGTTTATTACTTAAGTCATTATAATTACCACTAAATACATCAGCATTATCCGCTTTACCATCTAATGCATTTTGTAAATTAGTTTGATTCGATAAAGTACCACTAATTTCTCCCCAAATTGCAGTTTGGTCAGTAAGTTGAGTATAACTACTACCATTCCATCTGTACATGTAACCTGTGTCTTCAGCAATATAGACAGAATCTACTAAACCAGTAGCTGGAAAATTATTAATTGTGGGTTCAACTATAGTATCATTTAAAACACTTAAATCAGGTTTATTACTTAAGTCATTATAATCACCAGAAAACAATGTTGGAGTATTACTAATATTATTATAGTTTAAATCAGTAAGTAAAGAACCATCACCAATAAATGAATCACCAGTTATAATTCCATCTACAGTTAAATTGTCTGTAAATGTTTTTAAACCACCAATAGTTTCATTTGAACTTTTATCTACATAAATTGTTAAGTTAGGTTTACCTGTTAAATCAGCATAAGCACCACTAGTTGCTACTGTAGATAAATTAGGTAGGTTAAGTAAATCATTATAATCACCTGAAAATAATGTAGGTAGGTTAAGTAAATCATTATAATTACCTGAAAATAAAGTAGGTAGGTTAAGTAAATCATCATAATCACCACTAGTTGCTACTGTAGATAAATTAGGTAAATTGCTTAAATCATTATAATCACCAGAAAATAAAGTAGGTAGGTTAAGTAAATCATCATAATCACCTGAGAATAAATTAGGTTTACCTGTTAAATCTACATATGCACCTGAAAATAAAGTGGGTTTACCTGTTAAATCAGCATAAGCACCACTAGTTGCTACTGTAGATAAATTAGGTAAATTGCTTAAATCATTATAATCACCAGAAGTAGCTACAGTAGATAAATTTGGTAGGTTAAGCAAATCATCATAACCCCCAGAAGTAGCTACAGTAGATAAATTAGGTTTATTACTTAAGTCATTATAATCACCAGAAAACAATGTTGGAGTATTACTAATATTATTATAGTCTAAATCAGTAAGTAAAGAACCATCACCAACAAATGATATACCTGTAATTGTACCATCATTTGATATGTTTAAAACTTCAGTGGTATTATTAACAAAAAATTGATAACCCGAGGCACCACTTTGTAGTCCTCGAAAAGTTAAAAAACCACTACCACTATTTCTTATAATACCATATTGACTACCACCTTCATTAAAAGTAATACCAGTATTAGTTGTTTTAAATTCGGTTGCTTTAGCAACACCATTAACATCTAATTTAGTACTTGGACTAGTAGTACCTATACCTACATCTCCTAAATGAGTTAATCTAAAACCTTCTAGGCTATTTGGGCCATAATTAAATCTTATTTTTCCATAAGAACCAAGAGTACTAGGTGTTAAAACCATATTTCCATTCGCAGAATCATAAGGCAAAAAACTAGAGTTATTAATACCTTCAAAGGCTTTACCCTTGTCAAGTTCTATACTTGCATCAGTAGTAAATTGACCTGTTATGTTTAACCCACCTTCTATATTAACAGGAGAAGTACCATTTAATGTTCTTAAATTTATACCACCCGTTTGTGAATCATACATTTCAATAAAATTACTTCTAGAATTTCCTCCAAATATTTTATTTCCATTATTCTTAAAGTGTAAATTTCCAATTATTCCTACCTCACCATTAAAAACAGGTTGGTCAATAGATGCCTTATCATTTAAAACACTCACTAAATCTGTTTGGTCTAGTAATGAACCTTGTATATCCCCCCAAGAAATACCTAATTCATCCACATATGCTAATCCCTTCCATTCAGTTCCATTGTGTATTGTTGGTCTGTTATTATCATCAGAATCGTAAATTAATAATCCTTCTTTACTTGAATTTGTTATACTACCAGTTGTCGCCCTATAAAACCTAACTGCCCCATTTCTGTATATCGTGAACGCATCATCTCTAGAACCGTTTGTGCCATTACCATAATTAACTAATCTATCAGTATCGTCATTATTAGGTATATAATCGGTACAGTATATACCACCAGAATGTTCACCAACACCCCTAGCGTAATTGTAATAACCTTGAACATGTGAATATTGACCAGTGGCTAGTGTCTTATATCCTTCAGCGTGAGATAAAAAACCACTAGCTATAGTACTCCTACCTTCAGCGTGTGAATATTGACCAGTGGCTAGTGTCGTATATCCTTCAGCGTGAGAGCCGTAACCACTTGCTTCAGTAAAATAACCTTCGGCATGTGAGTACGTACCACTTGCTTCAGTAAAATAACCTTCGGCATGTGAGTACGTACCACTAGCCGTTGTGTTAAAACCTTCAGCATGTGAACCAGAACCACTAGCTTCAGTAAAATTACCTTCAGCATGAGAAGCGAAACCACTAGCTTCAGTAAAATTACCTTCAGCATGAGAAGCGAAACCACTAGCCGTTGTGTTAAAACCTTCAGCAAATGAAAAGGCACCTGTTGCGCCCTTTGTTGTTGATGTAGTATCACTAAAGCTAAAATCTTTTGCATTTTCACCAATACTACCATAGTTACCAGCAACCCTATCTTTTAAGATATAACCAATACCATTACCTTCATCTACAGCTGTTAATTGACCTACATCATTTAAAACTAAACTACTTAAATCTGTTGTAAATGCTGATACGGCATTACTCATATTATAATAAATGGTATTATTATCAAATGTAGTTCCACTTAGGTAACTATCACTCCCCAATGCAGGTTGAATTATAAATGTTTTATTAAATCTTGAATCATTCATAGTTACGTTAATTTTCCATTAATTACGAGTGCTGAACTTGATGATGAATCATCAGTCGTTATTGTCACGTCAATCTTATCGTTAATACCTACATTAATAGGATTAGTTATCTCCAAACCACTAAACACTTCAGTATTATTAACTTCTATTATTACACTAGTCACGTTGGTTAAATTTCGTAAACTAATTAATTGAGAATTGAAATCAGAGCTAAAATCAAATGTTAGTGAACTATTGGGTTTAAAAGTTATATCATATAAAAATGTGTTTTGAGTTACTTGTTTAACCTTAAATCCACTTTTAGTTTTACCTTTTAAAATTTCTTTGAATTTGATGTTAGCTCTATTAATAGTAGGTATTAATTCGAAATCATCTTCATCTAAAATGTAACCTAATATCTTCATCTCAAAACTTTGTACATAAAACCTTCTTTTATCAAAATCACTTTTTTGACTTTCATCACCTATAGTCTCTAAATGTATTGGCATTGGATGTCCGTTAACTTTGATGTAAAATTGTCTAGAGTTAAAAGTTTTTTGTATTTTTTTATGAAATTTATTTAAATCTTTCATTCTATTACAAAACAACCTAACCTCATAATTTATATCGATTGAAGTTGGTTGAGGTATCTTATAAGTGTCAATACCCTTTCTTCCATCTACACTAGTAGGAACCTTCAAATAAGTGTATAGATTACGACCTGGTATATTCCAATTACCAGCTTGATTTGTACCCACTTGTAAATTAGGCTCCCTAACTATAGTAATAAAAGGCATTTTAACATTTTTATATTTATCAGAAAAACTCCAAGTCTTACTAAATTCAGCCCACTTTTGTATTGTTAGGAATAGAACGGGTACTTCCTCACCATCAACTTGTAATGATATTTCATCATCAACAAATTCAATAAAAGTTCTATCAATATCTTCAGTCTCTACACCTTTAGGTAGGTACATACCTTTATAATCAATATCATCTAAATACTCTTGCCTCCTCTCAGGCCCAGTACTTTGTTTAATAATATTAACATTTTTTCTAAATCCTTTTGGTAAACCTGACATTATGTTATTTTATTAAATTTAGTTAAATTATCTTTAGCCGATAATGGTTGTAAATTATTTAATGCGTTTACAACGTTTATCGGTGTGGTTTTATCAAATTTAGAAAGTGGATAAATATGGTCAATGTGCCATTCACCATGGTTATCCCAATTCATACCATCAATAAATTGCTTTTCTAAATGTTCTTTTAAATCAATCGCTGAATAACCTAATAAATAAATAGTGCGACCTTCTTTAACTTTACCTAATTTTTTTAATGAACTATGTAGTACACTTCTCCAAGTGTCAGCTATGGTCTTTTTCCTAGTTTTCCTTCTCTGTATCCTTCTTTTATTAGAAGAATTATATTTTTTTTGCCTTTTGGTGTTATCATCTCTATTCTTTTCGTATTCTTTAAATTTTTCTATATTATTTTCTCTATATTCTTTTTGATATTCATTGATTTTATCTTTATTTTCTTCTTTATAATTTTTAATTTTATCTAGATTGTTTAATCTATACTCGTTTTGCTTCTTAAGTAATCTTTCTTTATTTTTTAAATAATATTTTTTACTATATTCTTTTTTTTCTTCTTTAGTCATAATTTTATAATATTTATCTTCCGTTAAATTCATCTTCATTGGCTATAGTACACTCAATAATTCTATAAGCGCTTTTATAACCCATTATTGTGTGTTTATTGTCGTAGTTCTTTTCACCAGCGTTAGTTACACTAAAATAAATCATGTCAGTTTCATTAATTGGATAACCTACATAATCACCTACAGTAACGTCAACACCTAATTCGTTCAAATGCTCTACATAAACAATAAAACTTAAATTACCATCTTCTTGATACCTAAAGTTTGACTCATTATAAGTTAAATTCTTAGCTTCATTAATTGTAGGAGTGACGTATAACTCAACAGGTGGGTGGTAATTCAATTCATTAGCGTTAGCTTCATTATATATGTCATCAGATTGTGTCGTCTCTCTATCAACCCTATACAAAATAACTGTGAAGTTACCATCACCTTCCATAGCTTCTCTACCCATTTCAATTTCTAAATCAAAATCTTCACCTGAAAAAAACTTGTTTATTCTCTTAATTGGTATTTTTCTTTTTCCGTTACTCATGGTTAATCTATTAGCTTTAAAGATAAATATTTAACTATTAGTAAATCTGACGATATACTTGACTTTTTATTAAAAATAACTATTATAAGTAATATAATATATTGTTAAACACTTAAAAAATTGATAGATATAAATAATTTAAAGGGTAGGGGTGCAGTAACTTTATTGCAAACATACGAAGGTATTAACCCTTATATAAAGGAGTTAAAATCTAAGTTACTCAAAACAGGTAAAATAAGTTTAACTGAAGGGCAATCTCAGTACATAACTGATTTTCACGATACTCCACCTCAAGTCTTAAACAAGGTGGTTGAAATAAATCCATTATTGGGTAACTCTTTAAAGGAAAAAGAAAATCTATCTTTTGTTCCAGAAAGAATTCTAATTCAAGCCATGTTAGCTGACCAAGAAAAAACTTATCACGTATACGGTAAGCTTAAGAGGAATCAGAAACACGCTAAAATGTATTTCTTACCAAAAACTATGGTATTGGATGACCCTTATTTTACTGAGTGTGATTTAGATATTGACTGGGAGAGGTACGAAAAAATGGACGCTGACTGTAGGTTACCTTATGAGCACCAAAAAACTGGAATTGAATTTTTATCATGCAGAGATGGTGCTATTTTAGCTGACGATATGGGTTTGGGTAAATCGGTGATTATAAATGAGTTAGTTTACACACCAACTGGAAAGGTTAAAATTGGCGATTTAAAAGTGGGTGATTATGTAATTGGTTCTGATGGTAAAAAAACAAAAGTTCTTGAAGTTCACCCACAACCTAAAAAAGATTTATTTAAAATAACATTTAATGATGGATATTCTACTATTTGTTGTAAAGAACATATGTGGACTGTTATAGCAAATAATGGTAGTGTGAATAATAAAAATCGGTCAATTAGATACACTAATTTAACAATCGAACAAATGTTGGATAAAGAATTAGAGTTAGAACAAAGGGGTTTTGGATGGAATGAGAAAAGACCTTATAAGTTTAAAACATATTACAAACAACCTAATGGACAAAACAAATGGCAAATTCCAATTGTTAAACCAATTGAATTTGAAAATGAATATAAATTACCTATTGAACCTTATTTATTAGGTGTTACTTTGGGTGGTGGACATATCAAAAAAACGGGTGTTATTAGTATTGGCTTACATAAAGCTGATTTTGATGAAATATTTAAAAATCAATGTGTTAATGAAAGTTCAGGTGGTTTTAATATAAGATTAAATTATTTAAATAATTTAAAAGAAGAAGTATGTGCACTTAAATTAAATGGTACTTTATCTCACACCAAATTCATTCCAGAAATATATAAATATTCTTCAATTGAAGATAGATTAGCTATCCTTCAAGGTCTTATGGACACTGATGGTCATTGTATGAAATCAAAAAGTGGCAATTTTACTGGAACTGAATATTGTAGTGTATCTGAACAATTAGCTGATGATGTGGCTGAAATTGTACATAGTTTGGGTGGTATTGTAAGAAAGAAGAGTAAAATAGGTTCTTATAAAAATTCAGATGATGAAAAAGCTTATCGTTTAAATATTAAATTACCAGAAGGGATGAATCCATTTAGGTTAAAGAGAAAAGCTGATGAATATAACACACCTGAAAAATATAAGGTTGGTAGATACATTAAAAATATAGAATCTATTGGTGAAGGTGATAGTGTGTGTATTAAGGTTGATGCTGAAGACTCATTATTTGTTATTAATCATGGTATTGTTACACATAATACATATCAATCAATTATATCCTCTTTAGAAGTTGGAGCTAAAAAAGTGTTAATCGTATGTCCAGCTAGTGTTAAGATATCTTGGCAAAGGGAAGTTGAAAGCTTCGGTAAGAAAGCGATTATAGTTAGTGGTAGTAACTGGCCAGACGTTGGTCAATATACAATTATAAATTATGACATTCTAAAGAATTTTCATTCAACAGGTCCTCGTAAGAAAAATGAACCTTACTATGAGGATATCATGAAAGAAAATTACGATTTAGTTATCATGGATGAAGCTCATAAAATTAAAAACCCTAAAGCTCAAAGAACTAAAATAATGAACGACATTATAGAGCGTGGTAATATAGAAAAAGTTTGGTTATTAACAGGTACACCAATTGCCAATAAACCAATGGATTTTTTCAACCTATTAAAATTAATAAAATCACCATTAGGTGCTAACTGGAAGTTTTTTGCCACAAGATATTGTGATGCCAAGCGTTTCTATAAAAAACTTAAAAACGGTAGAACTAAACAAATATGGATTACTGATGGAGCGTCAAATTTAGCTGAATTAGGTATTAGAACTAAAAACAGTTTGTTAAGAAGATTAAAATCTGAAGCATTAGATATGCCAGATAAAACCATAACTACAATGTACCATGATTTATCTAAACGTGGTTGGTCAGAATACGAAAACTTGTGGGAAGAGTACTTAGAAAAAAGAGCTGAAGAAGGTAAACGTAAAACAAGTTCAGTACATAAGGATTTAGTTGAATTAGGTCTATTGAGAAAATTCATTGCGATGGAAACAATACCTAAATCAATTGAGTTAGCTGAGGAAGCTATTGAACAAGACCAGAAAGTTATTATATTTACAACATTTACTGAAGAACTAGAGGAGTTATCTGAACACTTCGGTAATAAGTGTGTTATACATAATGGTAGAATGAGCAGTAAAGCTAAGCAAGAATCAATTGATAAATTCCAAAATAACAAGAAAACAAAAGTTTTCATTGGTAACATAACATCAGCTGGTGTCGGTATTACCTTAACTGAGGCCACGGTTGTAATATTCAACTCTTTTAGTTGGGTACCAGGTGATAATGAACAAGCAGAAGATAGAAGTTATAGAATTGGTCAAAAAAACAATGTATCGGTATATTACCAGTTATTTAGAGGTACTATTTCTTTAATGATGTGGTATTCTGTTATGAGTAAACAAAAAAATATTGATGAGATACTAACTAAAGGTGATAAACACAGTGAAAGGATGGCAAATCTTTTGGGTGAGTTAAAAGAAAATGACTTAAAACTATGATTAGAATATATACAAGTGAAGAATGTGTATACTGTAATGATTTAAAAACCAAATTACAGAGGGGTAATATTGAATATACCGACATTGACGTGGATAATGACAAAAATAGAGAACATGTTGATAAATTATATGAGTTTGTTGGTAAACCCATAATACCTATAATCATCAAGAAACCCCATATATTAATACCAACCAGAAGTTTCAATACGATAGATGAAGCAATTGAGTTGATTAAATCATTAGAGTAGTATATTTATTATAAAAATAAACAATGGATTTTTACATAAATAAAGGAAGTACTTTACCTAGATTAAAAATGGAGTTAATTAACGATGGTAGAAATGATTTTGATAATTTTCACGATAGGTTACAGGATTCCATTATTACGTTCTGTATGACTGATGCTAATACAGGAATCAAAAGAATAGGTGGTAAAGAAGCTCTATGTATTTTAAAAGAACCAGAACCTGACAGCATTAGTGAAGAATACTACATCGGCTATCAATTTAGCGAAAAAGAAACTAGAAAAGCTGGTACCTATGTGGGTGAATTCACAATTAGATTTAATGATGGTTCAGGTAAATTAATCGTCCCTATAAAAGACGAGTTATACATCCATATCCTTGATAATTAAATTCCTCATATAAGTTGAAACACTTACATCATCTTTCATTAATTTTGAAGATAACTTAACATACAAATCATCATCAACTCTAAATTGTATTAATTTATTTTTATTCTTTGGTTTTGATTTCGCTTTTAATTTTGTATCTACAAATTCACCATGTATTTCTTGTCTAAATTTATCTTTTGGAATTATTTTTTCCATGTCATCATACCATTTTTCATTTGAAGTGAACCTTGGATTATCTTTGTAGTTAATAGACATAGATTCAAACATAGAATTATAATACAAGTCAAAAAATTTATTCTTTATTCCGTTGGGTGTTGATGTAATAATTATTTTTTTATGAGGTTTGATTTCACTCATAATTTTACCTAAAAAAACATTAAAATCGTTTTTATCTAAAAACGCCGCTTCATCCAATATTATATTATAATTAGGGTAAGTTGAATGATTATATTTTTTAATTGTTGAAACCTCCAAAATACCTTTATCTGAAAAGCATATTTTGTTTTTAAATTCACCTTTAATGTCAATATCCATTCTATTTAACATTAACTTAATTTTATAAATCGGAGCGTAAAACCCATTCATCGCTTTTTGCGTGGATGGGATGTAAGCGACAAAGGTAACTAATTAACCTTGACTTAAAATATACTGACTAACAGTATCTGGTGATGCCTCACCTATTGAGCAAACGAAATAACCTGCACTCCATAAAATGTT
>Ga0307973_1001300_pt1 | contig 11075 bp, 9 predicted proteins | sample OrgLakmetagen782_FD_201837 | JGI IMG/M metagenome (GOLD analysis project Ga0307973, IMG submission 201837) | Saline water microbial communities from Organic Lake, Antarctica - #782 | ecosystem: Environmental > Aquatic > Non-marine Saline and Alkaline > Saline | place: Antarctica: Organic Lake...
CATAAAGTCCTGATAATACACTCCCACACAAATTCCTAAAACTCTAAACAGAAAAAGAACTGCCTGCATAATCATGCCAAGAGCTTGCCTTTCGATTACTGTGAAAACCGAACTCAATGGCGAGGTTGAAAATGAAACGAGCATCCACAGTGCAAGCCAAGATGCCACCTCCCCTGATTGGATCCATTTCTCTCCGAAAACGATATGAAAAGACTCTGGGCCAAATAAGATCAAGAACAGTACAGGCGGTAATATAATCTTTATTAAAGCACGCTGAGCAGATATCACAAGTGGAGGCAGCTTACCGGCGCGAAAATCTATCGCGGCATTGGATAGGAATACTTGACCAACTGCTTGCCCTACAACCGTCATAGGAAGCGCGATAATCCGATGTGCTAGAGCGTACAAGCCGGCAGCTGTCGCTCCGAAAATCGATGCAAACAAAAGCGGCGGGAGCTGGGTACCCGCAGCGTTTAAAAAGCCGCCCCATGTGGAGAAAAGGGGGAAATTACGGTATCTCAAGGCGACAAACTTCATTTCCGCAAACGGAGGATTTTTCCAACTATCCCGGCAAATCACCTTCTTCGCTAGTGCGGACACCCCAACACTCTGGCCAGACACCTGCCCTAAAATCAAGCCAATACCGCCCACCTTGAATGCAGACATTTGTAACGCCGTAGTTACCAATTGCTGCCAAAGTTTCGTTTTAGCCAGAACAGGGAATTGTTTTAGTCGAACTGCCCAGTAGGTAAAAATTTGATAGCTTCCTGCGAACAAAACGCCCACCGGGAGCAACCATAGATAATCAGCCAGGGAAGGCACCTGAAGCAGTTCAGTCAGGCCTTGCCCCCAGAAAAGCACTGATATTCCCGCAAGCCCAGCGACTGTAAGCACGATTAGAAACGACAAGAGAGTTAGGGCGACAGCTTCTCGTTCATCTTCAGGCAGCGGTATTGCAAGTTCATATCTGAGGCTCGCAATTACTGACAGCAGGGACAAAATGCCAATGTAAACGGCCAGTACACCGAAATCGTCAGGGCTGTATAGGCGTGTCAACAAGGGCGCCGCCAGCAGAACCACAAGCTGAGCACTTGCGGTGCCGCCGACCAGTACACTTACCCCCCGAGCAAAGTTATTATTGGGTAGCAAGCGAGCAATACGCTGTTTCAGGTTGTTAGTCACGAACGAAGCGGGCCACTTATCCTGCAGAAATTGCGCGGACAATCCGATGTATCGAATCGCCCCGAAGGTAGGCATGCATAGGCAAAGACACGACCCTACGCGCAGCCTGATCACCAATTAATAGTTCAACTTTCGTATCCTGCACCGCCGGCTGGCGATTTAACGGTATGGGGTAGTGCACGGCAGTTGGAATACCCTGCTCATCCAGTTGTTTCTGTAAGTTTTCTCTATCAGAAACCTGAACGGTGTATTGTGCCCAGGCACTCTGGTTCTGGCTTTCGATGAACGGTAGGGATATTTCCGACTGCTTCAGGAGCTGCGCATACTGGTCTGCGACGGTCTGCTTTGCGGCAATTTCGTCGTCTAATATGTCCAGCTTGGGCAAAAGAATGGCGGCCTGCAAGGTATCCAGTCGGCTATTCACGCCTACCCGGATGTGATGGTAACGCCTGTCCTGGCCGTGACGGGCGATCTGGCGCATTACCGTGGCCAGTTCGTTATCGTTGGTGAAGATGGCACCGCCATCGCCGTAACAGCCCAGGGGTTTGCTGGGAAAGAAGCTCGTGCAGCCGATGCTGGTCAGGTTGCAGGATTTCTTTCCTTTGTAACTCGCACCAAAACTTTGTGCGCCATCTTCAATCACTGGTAGATTGTATTTTTTTGCTATCACATTGATCGCATCAAAATCCGCACACTGTCCGTAGAGTGAAACAGGGATTATGGCCTTGGTTCGGTGCGTTATCGCTGCTTCCAGCAGTTCCGGGTTCATATTGTAGGTTTTCGGATCAATGTCTACATACACCGGCCGCGCACCCAACAAAGCGGGTGTCTCGGCAGTGGCGATGTAGCTGAAGCCTGGCACGATCACCTCGTCACCAGGGCCAATACCAAACGCCATCTGAGCAATCTGTAAAGCGTCGGTGCCATTGGCGACTGTTATACAGTATTTGGCGCCTGTGTAATCTGCGAGCCTTTCTTCCAGTTCGGCTACTTCAGGCCCAAGTATGTATTTTCCATGATGCAGAACCCGGTGGATATTCTGCTCAAGCACTGGCCGGATCTGATCCTGCTGTGCGGCCAAATCAATAAAGGGAATCGCAGAACTTTCTGCAGATTGTTGTAGATAAGCTTCTGGGGTTGTCGTTTTCTCCGGATAGCGGGCACAAAGGTCTTGATCCCGCGTGAGCAGATTTATTGTATCGGCCGGGAAGCGATCAAGTGCAAGAACAAGTTGTTCATCTTCCGGATCAATACTGTCGAACACTGAACCTTCGCTGGCGAGCGCCGCGAGCCAGTGCTTATCCTGCGTGAATGCTTTAAGTAATTGCCTGGCTTTGTGCTGAATCTGCCGGCCAGTCATCGGGGGCAACCGGGCTCCCTGACTGCGCTTGAGCTCCGCTCGCATGACATATTCAAGGGTCTGCACACTTCCGGCATAGAGCCATAATTTACCCTGTTCTTCTTCACACTTGGCGATAGCCAGCTCAGCCTGCTTGTGGAAACCTTCCCTGCGTGTGCAGATATCGACAACGATATTAACGTCGAGTAGTAAATCCATCGTCGTTACTGCCCTTTTCTTAACGCGAAAGCCTGAGTACGGGCTTCTGACTTGGCGGAGACCGGCGACAAGGCGGCATCATCCGGCATCTCGGCATCCAGAATCTGATCCAGCCGTTCCCGCAAGCTTCCGGCGCGCTGCTGGACGGCATCAGACTGCTCTGCAATCGTTTCAGCGTTGTCAATTTCCTCATCTGGCACATTCACAACGAGCGTTACGCCATCGTGCTTGAGCTTTAGCGGTTGGGTCAGATGGAATTGTCCATCCCGGTAAATCAGCTCGACTTGCATGGTTCTATGCCTCCGATATCGTTACTTTGCCTTGCTCCAGGCTATAGTGCTTCCCGGTTTTGGCACAGACAGCTGAGCCAGTACCTGTAAGCGGCAGATCCAGTTGCTCGCCGAACTCGCTCATCCAGCCAATCTGTTTGGCGGGCACCCCCACCATCAGAGCAAAATCGGGAACATCTTTGTTAATGACTGCGCCCGCACCTACGAAAGCAAACTGCCCGATGGTAATGCCGCACACGACGGTGCAGTTGGCACCGAGAGTGGCACCCTTGCGAACGATCGTATCGCGATATTCATCTTTGCGCTCGACCAGTGAACGCGGATTATAGACGTTCGTGAAGACCATACTGGGGCCGCAGAATACGCCTTCCTCAAGATGAACGTTGTCGTAGACCGAGACGTTATTCTGAACTTTGCAGTTATCGGCAATTGTCACTTTATTACCGACGAATACACCCTGGCCCATAGAAACGTTCTTGCCGATTTTGGCACCGCCGCATACGTGTACGAAATGCCACACTCGTGAGCCTTCGCCGATTTGGGCGCCTTCGTCTACTATGGCGCTGGGGTGGATCTTTATGGGCATGTGTTTTCCTCTTTAGCTTGGGTGGGGTCTGACCCCACGGGGTCAGACCCCTTTTTAGCCTGCTGCTTCAGATTTTTAGGAAGGGGTGGTAATTACGCTTCAGGCCGATTGGGTCGGCGTTACGAATGTTGGCAACGGTTTCTATGGCTACCCGGTTTTCTTCTACCCCAAACCCATTGCCTGCGAGTATTTCTTCATAGCTTCTCGTATGAAGATCTGTAAAACCACTCGAAAACTCGACTTCTTTTCCATCAACCTGGATAGACCGATAGGTTCGTTGCCCTTTCTCCTTCGCTTCCCTCGGCACATGTCGATCATCTACAGACAGGAACCACCGAACTCTGGCCTTCTCATATTCAAGATAGCCTGCGGCTGTGGTTTCAGTATCGTGGTGAACAACGTTTTCCTGAAGTTCACCGAAAAGAAAATGCAGCATGTCATAGAAATGCACGCCAATGTTGGTGGCGATACCCCCGGACTTCTTGAGATCACCCTTCCAGGACTGCAAATACCAGTTGCCGCGCGCTGTGATGTATGTCAAGTCGACGTCATGCTTGGTGGCCCGCTTTTCCTCTTGCACTTCGTTCCGCAATGCGATGATCGCCGGGTGCAGCCGTAGCTGCAGAATAGTATGGATACGCTTGCCGGTATCTTTTTCAATATCTATCAGACCATCAATATTCCAGGGATTAAGCACCAGCGGTTTTTCACAAATTGCGTCTGCTCCGGAACGAAGGGCAAACCGGACATGAGAATCGTGCAGGTAATTTGGAGAACAGATCGACATAAAATCCACTGAATGACCAGAGTCCGCTCTGCGTAACTTATCGATGTGTCGGTCAAAACGTTCGAATTCGGTAAAAAAATCCGCTTCCGGAAAAAAACTATCAATAATACCGACGGAATCGCTCTTGTCCAAAGCCGCGACCAGGCTGTTTCCGGTATCCTGAATGGCTTTCATATGGCGCGGCGCTACATATCCAGCTGCCCCAATGAGGGCGAATCGCTTTTTCATTACTGCTCCCTTTAGATTCAGTCAATAGTTAGCTAACGTTGGAAATGCGCCAAAAATCCAATTACCATCCAGGTCTTTGCCGCCAGAAGCCGATCCAAAATGAGCCAAGGCCATTCTTTCCAAGACCTCAGCATCATATTTCATCATCCGGGCCCCATAGTCTCAAACGGGACCTCCGGGAGCCAGGTGCGCCCATTCCAAATCCTGAAAGCGTTCAAAACACTTGGTGTGAATGTAGATCTCGTCGCAGGGAGCCAATCCGAACGCAGGCGCGCCATCAACCGGATAAAGCAAGCTGTACGTGAGGGAAAGCACTATGATTTTGTCTACTGTGAAAATAGGACTATTCCGTTCGCGATGACAGAGTCCCATCGACTACCCACTCATCCCTTCCTCGACCATCTTTTCTTAGATTTTTGTCACCGACAGCGAATTCCAGTTTCACTATATTATAGAGATATATTCTGGCGGTTCCCGGCATATAAATCTATGCTCCCATGGGTCGGTCGCTTGGTTACGATTCCTTTGTATTGGTACGACTGGCTTTTTCATCAACGATACGTGCACACCTTGTATCTGCCCTCATTGGGAATGAGGCATTCCCTCCCCTCGACCAAAGGGATGAATCGAATCGCAGATCTGCCTCCAGGTAGCGCAGCACATTTGGTGAAAAAGGTCTCTGCAGACTCCAAAGAGGCTTTGAGCTTGCTATACGTAGGTGGCGTGGAACCACCAACCTACGACCTCAGGCCAATACTCAATGCTGTCAATCAGACGTCTTGTCGTTTAACGGTATGCTGCAGGGAGGCAGAATGGGAACGATTTTCGCATTTCTATCAAACTCTTATCTCCCACCGAACCGAGATAGTGCACCTGGCAGGAGATGAGCTGAAGCAGCTGTATGAGAGAAGTGATCTGATGATAATGCTACGCAACCCTAATCCCTATCTGGATTTTGCAGTCCCCGTGAAGATTTTTGAATCCATTGGTTACGAGACACCAATCATGACAACTGGCAATTCAGAGGCGGGCCGAATAGTACATGAAAGTGGCCTAGGCTGGGTAACCTCCCTTATCGAGGCGCCTAACTTACTGACCAGGCTAGCGAAGGATAGAACAGAACTGCAGGACATCACCAACAAGCTACGGGAAAGAAAGTGCCTTCACACTTGGGAGGCCCGGGCAGCTCAAATTTGTCGTGAAATGAGCGATATATCGATAAACATGGGGCCGTTTTGACCGCTCATACTACGTAAGCACTGCAGAACCCCAGGCAAATGACCTAATCGGCCAAATACTAGAAAAAAGGGTACTGAATGCCTGCGAGACCTCACTCCACACTCACATTCCGTGCAGACCTTCAGGGCCTCCGCGCAATTGCTGTTATAGCAGTGCTTCTGGCTCACTCAGGTGTGACTGGATTTTCTGGCGGCTACATTGGTGTTGATCTGTTTTTCATACTCTCCGGTTTTCTTATTACAGGTGCGCTGTGTGAAGAATATGAAAAAAATGCCAAGCTGAACATACTTGGTTTTTACAGCCGACGCTTGAAGCGGCTTTTGCCAGCCTTGGTTGTTGTAATCATCGTCACGCTGGTTGCGGCCTTTATTCTACTGCCAACTTTTCAGGCCAAGGCACAAATAGGCTCATCACCATTCGCTTCGTTGTGGTTGTCCAATTTTTACTTTACGTTCACTGATCTCGATTACTTTGCTGAATTAGGACAAAAAGACCTATTTTTACATACATGGTCGCTTGGCGTTGAGGAGCAATTTTATTTAACCTGGCCATTCTTGGTCCTTCTTCTCATCCGATTAAGTCGACAGAAAAATCACACAGGTTTTGATACCGGGCTTCGGATGATTTTCGGCCTATGTATGATTTTAGGCGCCAGCTTTGCCTTGAACGTATACTGGACGAAAGAGCAACCCCTTTTTGCTTTTTATCAAATGCCTTCAAGAGCATGGCAATTTGCATTGGGTGCCATCGTATTGCTTGCTGTGCGGCGTTTAGACATCCAGCGTGGCCACCACGCTAACGTGTTTGCAGGGTTCGTAATCTTGGTCGTGGGACTCGTAGCGACCGCACTATGCGTGAACCTATATCATGAGCAAATGGCTTACCCGGGCTGGGCTGCGATATTACCGTCCATAGCAGCTGCGCTTATCATACTTGCCGGGCACTGGCTTCCTGAAAAACAAAACCCACTCACATGGCGTCCATTGGTTTGGCTAGGGAATCGTTCCTACAGCTTGTATCTTTGGCATTGGCCCGTTTTACTACTTTTCGAAGCGTTGAACGGCCCATTGTCTAATGAGCTAACCATCATTGCAGTTGCTGTCACGTTTCTTTTAACAGAAATCACCTACCGACTGATTGAGCGTCCTTTTTGGAAAGGCTCACTTGGTTCTTTCGAGCCAAAACGAATCATACAAACAGGATCGTTAGTCATGCTGTTATTGTTGCTAGGGACTTTTCACGCCGCAAGACAGCCAGTTGAGAACAACACGGCCAAGACTGGAGATATTATCCAGCAATGGCGAAGCGATTATCCAATAATCTACACAATGCCATGTGACGCATGGTACTCCCACGACAAGGTACAACCCTGCGTGTTTGGTCCAGAAAATGCGGAGAAAACCGTAGTCCTGTTGGGGGACAGTGTTGGAGCACAATGGTTTTCGCTTGTTGCATCATCATACCTGCCGCTTGATTGGAGGGTGGTCGTACTAACAAAATCCTCCTGCCCACTAGTCGACGAATCGTATTTCTACACACGCATAAAGCGCGTTTACGAGGTATGCGATCAGTGGCGCACAAAGGTATTGGACCGCTTGGTTGAATGGCAGCCGGACGTTGTTTTTGTAGGTAGCGCTTCCTCGTATGGGTTTACTGATCAAGAATGGATATCGGGAAGTCAGCGCGTATGGAGCAAGATAAAAACATCAGGCGCTTACGTTGTCGTCATACCTGGTACTCCAACCATAGGAATAGATGCACCTAGTTGTATCAGTCGACACATGCAGAGCGGAGAAACAGAGTTAAGCAGTGTTTGTCGCTCAGATCAGACACAGGATGCCGCCTATCGAGTGTCATCCCTTTTGAAGCGTGCAGGGCCGATATGCCGAATGTTGAAGTGCTTGATTTAAATTCAAGAGTTTGCCCGTCTGGAATCTGCTCCGCGATGACAAATGATGGCGTTATGGTATTCCGGGACAGCCGTCATCTTACAGACAGCTTTGTCAGCATATTGGCACAAAAAGTCGGGCCACTGCTTCCTAAATCATCTAAGGCGAGCCGCAGCGGGGAGCTCGCCAAATAATTCATCGCATTTTCAATCGGACCGACTGAACGAACAAGGAACAATGCCCGACAAAATATTGCTGTAGGCGCTAGCGACGGATGCCCAATCAAATTTCTCGATCAATCTTTGACGGGACATCAGAGCACCCTGCCTATAAATATCAGGTTTTTTAAGGACCCGGACAATAGCGTTAGAAAGCTCCTTACTTGAACGCTGTTGCACAACGCAAACAGCGTCCGAAGCCACCTGAGTAACGTCCTTTACAGCAGGAATATCTGTAACGACAACGGGGCATCCAACGCCGAGCGCTTCTACCAGGACCAGGCCCAATCCTTCCTGGTCCCCGCCTTCAGCCTCGACGAAAGGGGCAACGAAAACGCTGGATTCTCTCCCGAAATCCGCGACTTCCTCTTGGGATTTCGGGCCCGTAAACTCGATATTGTCATTCACTCCAAGCTTAACGGCCAATTCTTTTAGCATTACGAGCTCAGGCCCGAATCCAACCATGCGCACAACAGCCTTTGGGAAGGCTTGAACAATTGCCGGAACAGCCTCAATTAAATATCGTGCCCCTTTCTTTTCGACCATCCGACCAACAAACAGAATTTGATGCTTCTTATTGGTTCGTACTGATCCGTCCGGCGCAAATCTCCCACTTAGATCAACTCCCATGGATTGTACGGTTATTCTCTCTCGCGGCACGCCAAGCGCCACTATCTCGCCTTCCATGGCATGGCTTACGACCGTGATAGCATCTGCGCTTTGCGCGACCTGTCGCTTTAGCCAAGTCAACGGCCTCGACCGAAGGGCAAACAAATCCGCACCATGACAGGTAATCAGATAAGGTGGAACGCGGACACCAATGCACTTCAAAAATAACAAAACGCTGCCCTGGGGAATCAACCAATGCGCATGAATCACATGCGGTTTAAATCGCTTGATCATTTGAAACGTTGACCAACAAAGACCCACGAAGAAAAACGGGAGCAAAAGCCATTTCCAACGAAAATTTTTGAGGTTGGTAACAATTCCCCCGTCATTAACGAGGGTTTCAAATTTAGCTGGCGCATACCTGAAGCGATGAACCTTAACACCGTCAAGATCCTCAAAAACCGCTGATTCAGAGGCATGAGGGCTAAGGACAGACACATCGAAGTCGCCAATAAGGCGCTTTGACAGTTCATGAACGAATCCAGGCTCGTGATCATCCTTCCAGCGAGGATAGGTCGATGTCAAAACCAAAACTTTCGGGCGCATTCGTTGACGTTGCGCCACTAACTCTCTCTTTGACCAATATCTCGGTACATTAATGCTGTGATCTGCTCTGAAACAAGCCCAACGAGAAAGATGGTGAGGGATGTCGTAAAAAGAAGGGCACTCATGTTGGTAAACCTTCCCGCGGTGGTAAACGTGTACCCGTAATAACCCAGCCCCAAGCTGAACAAGGCGAATGCTAGCGGCACAAAAAGCTTGAGAGGCGAGTAGAGCGTCCCAATCTTGAAAATAATCAGAAGAAATCGAATGCCATCCTGTATCGGTTTAATATGGCTTTTCCCCTCCCTTTGGCCAGCGTGAATGGGCTCATAGCTCACTGAGTAGCCTGCCCTGAAAAAAGCCATGGTTGATGTCGTGGGATATGAGAAACCGTTAGGCAAAAGACTTAAAAACTGAAGGAATTTAATTCTTCTGACGGCCCGGAAACCAGAGGTCAGGTCTTCAATTTTCTGGCCAGTCATATAGCTTGCGAGCCAATTATAAAATTTATTGGCAAGCCCCCTGCCAACACTCGCTTGCGACCCGGACTGCCGAGCCCCAACGACCATATCAAAACCTTGATCAAGCTTCTGTAGCAGGCGGTGAACATCATCCGGAGAGTGCTGGCCATCGGCATCCATAAAGAGAAGGATGTCTCCTGTTGCAGCTCTTGCCCCGCTCTTGATTGCCGCGCCGTTCCCCTTGGAATAGGGATGTCGAATCACTCTTGCCCCCAGCTTTTCGGCAATATCGCCAGTGCCGTCTGTTGAGCCGTCATCAACAACAATAATTTCTTTCAAGCCAGGCAAGGCCAATAATTTTTCTATCAGGGAAGGTATTGACCCGGATTCGTTCTTTGCGGGGATAACCACGGATGCTTTCATGTACGCTTCTACCTCAGATATTATTGTGACCTAAGCCGGCTTTGTTCTGCAGGCGGCTCTTTGGTGCCTGCAATATCATCTTCTACCACCCGGATAAAATGCTCGACTTGGTCCAGAGGGGGGCTGATGCTGCCCGACCCGCAACCTTTCCGAGCTGTAAACGCTTCCTGACGAATTCTGCATCCTCCAGTGCCTCTCGAAGGGCCAGCACTGGCCTTATACGCTGCGACATTCATTCTCATTCGGAGCGAAGACGGGCCCCCAACCCTAACGCCTTACCGGGCATCTCCAACCCCTGCTCTCTGGCCTCAACCAAATAGAACAAGCCCATGATAGCCGAGATGCGATTAAGTGAAATTTAGAATATTTCGTATTTTTTTCAGTCTATGACGTGACCCATATCAGAGCGAACAGTCTTTTGGAATTCGCGAATATTTTCTAGAAGCCTTTGGTTATCCGGTGACAGCTTCTGGCCTTGATCCAAAAGCATATCCTCGGCTTTCCTGGAATGCTGAAGGGCCTTACTAAAATTGCCAGAGGTTGCAAGGGAGGCCGCCAAAGACATCACGTATTCTGGATCATTAGAAACACTTGGATCAATGTTTATAGCTCCTCTAGTCAGATTCGGATATAACGCATAGAATCTGCCTGCGAGAGAATAAAGCACCTTAAGTGAGGCCCTATCTGTTTGTTCTACCATCGCGTCATTAAGATGTGCTCTTAATATTTCGTCGACCAGCACAGAATTTACCAGATCGCACCGATCATGCTCCAGATACTTCATTAGCTTTCGATAACCAAGGATCTGTCTCCCGTCAAATGGGGTAGAGCCGGCAATTCTCACAACCTCTTGACCATCTCTGTTCGCATCACTATTGACCGCGCAAGCAAGCATCACAGAGTGCAACCTAAGATAAAGGCTGTTCGGATTATTCTCAACGGCACGATTAATATACCTTTTCGCCTCTCCCAGCATACCTTGCGACAACAGCGCATTATAAA
>Ga0307973_1001315_pt1 | contig 11007 bp, 12 predicted proteins | sample OrgLakmetagen782_FD_201837 | JGI IMG/M metagenome (GOLD analysis project Ga0307973, IMG submission 201837) | Saline water microbial communities from Organic Lake, Antarctica - #782 | ecosystem: Environmental > Aquatic > Non-marine Saline and Alkaline > Saline | place: Antarctica: Organic Lake...
CGTCTGTTTTGAACCGATCAGAGAACTCTAGAAGATTTTGACCCTTAAATACGTCCATAATTATATATATTTACTACCACTAAGATAGGTATTTATATACTGACCTCTATAGAATTAATTCCAATAGGTGACAAGATCAAGAGCGTAGCGATCAAATCCTCAAATGAAAACCCGCCTTTTTACACCAAGGTGTTCAATTGTATTCGGGTCAAATTTCATTTCTAGAACTTCCTCCTTCTTAGCTTCTTTATTTTGATCTTCCATTATGCCTTAATTTGAAAATTTAATTTGATAAAAGACTTAGCTCCATCAATATATACTGAACCATAACCCATTTTGGAACCCGAAGGATTATCAAGTCGTGAAGCATTTTTTAAATAGTGTTTAAACTTATTAAAATCAATCAGATGGTAACAAAGTAATTCAGCATCTGGCTTAACAATGATTATACCTCCTACTACATCATATTTCCCAGACCAAACTGCTTTTGATGTCATTCCAAGTGCTGCTTCAACTAAAAAATTAACTATTCGATATTCATAAAATTTATGTCCTTGAGAAAGATCATAATTCATTGGGTTATCGGTTTTAATTTTATTTATAACGTCTGTTATCCTAGTTATTTTACTTACATATTTATCCAAAACTATATGTGCAATAATTTCAGGTAAATCACTATCTATTACTTGCAAGTTTAGCTTAAAAGTATCATCCTCATAAGAATCAAAGTGAACAGTATATCCTAATTCAGTAAGCTTTGCAATTCGTTTAATATACTTATGACCAGTGTTAACAGCATTTACTTCATTTAAATGGTCTTGAGTAATTGGGCCATTTGAAGCATCTTTGATTCTATATTTAATATTAGTAGTCTTATTGGCATTAAACAAAGTTGGATCACTACCTAAGAAAGATTTTATGCTAAATTTCTGTTCTGAGCTAATACCATGCACCGGATCATATATCAATATATCTATATCGCCTTTACTCTGAGATTTTTGTGCAACTTGAGTTATGCTTAATTTTTGGATTGTTTTTTTCAATCCCTCAGAAACACCTGATTTACTGGTTATTTCATTTACTAATTTTCTCGCAATTTCTTCTGCCTGAGTCTGAGGGAATGATAAAACAACTTTACCTGAGTCTGAATCTATAATATTGATTGAAGAACCAGAACTTAATTTGAAATTTAATTTTTTTCCAGAATCGCCTCTTTGTATAGAAACAACTTCAACAAAGGATTTTGTTTGTTTTAAATTTTCATCAGCTGAAAATAATTTTCCATCAGCGAGTAATTGAAAGAAAGTATATAACTCACTCCACTCTCCTTTATTCCCTCTCATTGTTTTAGAGTTTTAAGAATCTGTTTTGCCATAGCTTGAATAGCTGGGACGGCGACTGAATTGCCAAATTGTTTATAAGCTTGAGCATCTGAAACCACTTGTCTAAAGTTATCAGGAAAACCTTGTAATCTAGCCCATTCTCTAGGTGTCATTTTCCTTATACCCTCGCGATTTACGTCACTAGAGATATTAGTAACAGGGGTGAAATTTGTTAACCTATGGTCGCATAATAGATTTCTTTCTCTTCCCATACCACCACAAACTACAGCATTAGCGGTACCGTGTTCTGGAATAATCTCATAACCAAAGCCATTTCCTTTACTCGCATGCCGAGCTTTATGATTCTTTAGTGTATTTAAATACCTCTCTGATAAATAGTATTTAACCGAAACTTCTTCTTTTTCGAGTATATCGCTTAAGATTGGCTTTTTAGTAATTGTTTTAGGATATTCAAATTTTTCAATGCCCAATTCTTTTCTAAAACCAACAATAAATATTCTTTCTCTATTTTGTGGCACACCAAAATATTTAGCATTAACTACTTGAGGTTCTGGAACAAAATAGCCTAAATCCTCTCTTAAAGTATTTAGAATAGTTGCTAGAGTTTTTCCTTTATCATGACTTCTTAACCCTTTAACATTTTCTAAAAAAATAGCTTTGGGTTTTCTTTTCTTAATAATTTCTGCAACATCAAAAAATAAGGTTCCTCTAGTGTCTTCAAAACCTCCTCTTTTGCCAGCAATTGAAAACGCTTGACAAGGAAATCCTGCACATAGAACATCAAAGTTTTCAGGAATAAAACTCTTTGTGGTATCTTTTGTTATATCTCCAAATGGAATTTCACCAAAATTCGCTTCATAGGTTTGTTTGGAGTATTTATCCCATTCGCTAGTAAATACACATTTGCCTCCAATGTTCTGAAGTGCTAACCGAAAACCCCCTATCCCTGCAAATAAATCAATGAAATTAAATTTTGGCTTTTTAGGTTCTGGAAACGGAACATCGTTCTTAAAATTAAATAAATAGTATTGTAATGCTTCTTCAGCAACTTTATTCGTTATCCTTTCTTGAGGATTCTTATTAACTAATAAATCCTTGACATAAGATACAGCATCTTTTTTATAAAATTTTGAGACTCCGTTTTTATTGTTGTGCAAATAATGAGTAAATGCAGATTTTTTATAATTCTCAGCCTCAACCATCCTGATACTAAATGACTTGCCATTAATATCCTCAATACTGATTTTCTCTTTTAACTCCATTTATTAAATCTATATTCTTTATTACGAATTTACTGAGTCATTTTCAATTTTTCAACTTAAATAGCAAAATACTTCCCATTCACTTTTCAACAACAAAGTATTCACTAGTTTATCCATTTTAAAAAAAAGAATAATAGAAATTGAAATTGGCAAATATTCCACTCCACACACATTTCACTTCTCTTCTATCCTTCGTCAAACTCTGGACCGTTTCGTAAAAAGCGCATATACTCGCTCTCTTATATTTTATAAATAGGTACTCGTGTATCTTGTACGAGTTTGGCTATCGTCTAACCTTATTCTTTAGTTTCATTAGATTTTTAAAGAGTTTTTAGGAAGAAAAAACCAAAGAAAATTTGCTATAAGAACTTCGCTTTTACTCAAGTAAACTAAGTCTTCGACTCGTTCCTCACTTAGAGCTTGCAACGTAGAACAGTATAGAACAATATTCTGATATTTTGTAAAACAAGTGTATAGCACATTTTCTATTCTATTATCAATAATTCTGTTATAGCGGCTTTATGTCTATAACTGGGGATTGTGCCATAGCCATTTTACGATCCTATGTTTATTATAAATGATACCCAATAATTCTTAATTGAGTAAAATATTTCACACGACTTGTTTGGTCTTATTTACAATACGTTGTGGGTCATGAAACTTTTTGGAATGTTCTATCATGAAGATTCGTCGCAATGTCTGATGGTTAGTCGTGGCGCCCTTGCTGAGATTGTAGATATAATTGGTTATCTTTTATTAAAAAATCTACTCCTTTCCTTCCATTTTGGAGTTAATTATACTTCAGAAATAATAAACTGAGAAAAAAAATCAATTATTAAGCCTCCCATATTATGCTAATTATAGTTTTGTAATTCTTATTTGGAATACAATATTCCATATAATCTGAGTCTTCTTGATTTTCGTATAATTCAAACCAAGTTGAGCGTTTTATTTCTTGAGCTTTTTCATCTCCTTTATATACAAAATCATAATTAGCATCAACATATTCTTTTGCAACAGATTCTTTTGGGGGAGAAAGTTTAGTAATATCTCCTAACCATCCTTTTAAATCTGGAGATTTTCTCCAATATCTAACTACTCCATCAGAAATAAAAACAACTAATAATGGAAAAACATCTAAGGTTATCAATCTATAAACTACAGACGTTAAGCTAGTTTGAAATCTATTTGATATTTCCTTTATCAAAGATGGGCTAAAAGGTTTATATTCAATAAATTTTCGAAAAACAACTTCTGGCATTAATAATTCTGAAGCAAAATCGTTTGCTTCATATTCTTGTAATCCTCTTTTTGCTTGGTCTTCTACCTTAAACCAATTTAGAGTTTTAGAATTATCTGTGTGAATTTCTAATTTGTTGTGTAAAAAATAATGACCCAATTCGTGAGCCACTACATAGCGAATTCTTTCTGGATGAGTTATTGACGAATTGACTTTGATTATGGTTTTAGTTTTACCTCTTATTATTTTTCCATCAGCATTTTTTAAAGGTTCTGAAATAAAAAGTATACCAAAACCATTAACCAAATCTGAGTTTGTAAGTTCTGTTACTTCATCAAAACCAATTTCATTTAGTATTTCTTTAGCCTTATTCTTTCCTTTACTGTTCGTTTTCAAGTAACTCAATTATTTCAATTAAATTTTGGTCTTTAATTATCTCTTTTATTTCATCAGAACTTAGCTTATCTAATTTATTATATTGTACTACTAATTGATTCTCTTTAATGAGATTATTCAAATAAGCAATTGGTTTTTCTAACCCCTTATTAATTGCATCTTGAAATGATTCTGTTGCCTTAAGTAAAAGGTTTTCATTTTTTTCTTTGTTTATAGATGAACGAAGTTTAAACTTTAATTGTTTAATTAATTTATTTTGATGTTCACGATTATCCTCTAAATTAACTCCGTAATCAGATAAACTTTTGCGAATATCATTTATATCCCCAAAAAGATAATTTTCGGTAATACCTTTATCTATTATTTTTTTAAGCTTATCCATTTTTCTTTTAACTTGATAGTTTTTCTAGAAAGTCTTTTAACAGTATTATTTATCTCTGCAGTATCTGTATCGCATAATTCAGCTATTTCTTTAGGCTTATAATAACCAGCTAGCCAACATTCAAATACCTCTATTTCTAATTTATCTGCTCCTTGCTCCCTCAAAGATTTGAGTGCGTCTTGTGATATATCTTTAAAATCTATATATGGAGGTTCATCTTCCGTTTCAACTTCGTCCAATTCAATAAACTCATTTACTTCAATTAAATAAACTTCTTGTTCTGTAGATTGCAAATCTTCTTTTTCATTCTTTTTATTTTTTTGCTTTCTAAAGAAATTATATAAATCACTTCTCAATGAGCCAAAAATAAATTTATCAAAAGGAGTCTTTTCCTTATCCCAATTTCTAACACCTGTAGAAGCTTTAATAAGCACATTATAACAAAAATCAAGATAATCAAACCCTTCTCTTTCTTTTTCTGATTTATTATAAAAACGAGTTCGAACATAGTTCTCCATCCTATCTAAAAGTTCGTTTAAATCGATAGAATCAAGGTGTTCAAGAATTTCTTTTTTACTCGTTATGGCCATATTTCAATAGAGTATGCTCATTATTATTAAAAAATATCCACGTGAATGGCAAAAAAACAAAACTTATGAGCATTTACAATTGTAGGACAGTATAATAGATTACTCATTTTTTTATTGTTATGGCAAAATATGAAAAAGTGTGAGCATATACTTATAAATACACAAATATTAATCTTATAAATAAATAAAAATGGCTAAAAATCCACCAACAGGAGACAACGCAAGAAAAGGAGCGGTAAAACAACGTTCACAAGTATTAAACTCTAAAACAAATCTTTATGTAAAACGTGATACAGAAACTGGAAAGTTTATGGACGTAAAAACATCTGGAGGAAAATTTAAAGGCGTCAGAAGAGAAAAATAATGGAAAAAGAAAGATTAATATATACCATAAGTAGGTTTGATCATTATTTTGATAGTGTAAACAACAAGACTGCTGTATACATAGCTATTAACACATTTGTTGTTGGTTCTCTTATAACCTCATATGTAACTTTAGTAGATGATATTAGTTGTTATTCCGAAATATTTCAAGCTTTAATTTCTATTTCATTTCTGATAGGATTATCAACATTAATAATTCTAGTAAACGCGAGTATCCCTTTTTTTTCTAAAGATTCCAAATCTATGTATTATTTCGGCGGAATTGGAACGATGAAAAAAGATGATTTTGAATTATGTTCAAAAACGCTCACAACAAAAAAAGAAATGAAAGATTTAAGAAATCAGGTTCATACTCTTTCTACAGGTTTAACCACAAAATTCACAAAATTGAAATTAGCAGGCAGATTATTAATAGTACAATTCATCTTGCTAATACCAATTTTTACAATAATAATTTATAATAAATAATTTATAATAAATAATAAATAATAATATGAAAATATACGATGACTTTTTCAAAATAATTAAAGATGCTGTTGAAAGCGATACTTCCAACCAATTTTCTAAAGGATTAGGTTCTCCAATTTATGGTAGGACAAATGAGCAATTTAAAGCTATATTAAACAGAATCGAGGATAAAGAAATAGCATCAGAAATGAAAATGTTTTCTGAAGGTTTAGGCAGACCAGTTAATTATAATCAACAATTAGGTCTTCACCCTAGTTTTGCACATTTAAAAAAAACAGATAATGTTGAAGAACACTATATTGTATCAGTATTTATTGATATTAAAGGAAGTACAAACCTTTTCAAAAAATTCAATAAAGAAACTAATTTTTTGATTACAAATGCAATTATCAAAGCAGGAATACATACAGCTCTAATATTTGGAGGATATGTTCATAGACTTCAAGGAGATGGTATGTTTTTATATTTTGGAGATAAAAATACTGAACAAAAGAAAGCAGTTGAACTTGCATTACAAATGGTAAGTGTTTACACCCATTTTGTAAAAAATGATCTTAAAGAATATTTATTATCGCAAGGAATTGAAAATATCGGTGTGAGAACAGGAATTGATCTCGGAAAAAAAGAAGATGTATTATGGGGTAATTCTGGTATTGGTGAGATTAGTGAAGTTACAACTTGTAGCTTACATAGAAGTTTAGCCAGTAAAATGCAATCTTCGGCAATAACAAACGGAGTTGTTGTTGGGCAATTTATCAAAGATGAAATAGAAGATGATGAATACTTTTCATCTGTTACTTCTAGAACAGGAAGTGAAAACGATAGATACATATATAGGATAAATGATAGAAACTTCTATTATACTCAGTATGATTTCAAATGGGAGAAATTTTTAAAGAAGCAGAATTTTATTGCAACGGACTTATATGGAAACCCAACAATAAAAATTCCTTCATCAATAAAGCCCATGATAGGTCTTAAATCAATTGCCACTGTTAATAAACCCTATTTCAATGATAAAAAAAACAAAGCTGGAAAAGGATATTGATTCTTTTTGTGAAATTTACCCTTCCTTTAAATACTACAAAAACTATAAGAAAAAGTTTTGCTACGTAATTGGTGATTTAGATGTTTGTGATTTGGAAGCTAATTTCTATAATACTTTTAGAGTAAAAATTTTTCTAAACAAAGATAAATACCCCTACTCTGTTCCAATAGTTCAAGAAATATCAAAGTATATTGACCGAATTGATGACAACCACTTAGATGAAGATGGTATTTGATGTTTAGATATAGAACACAATCTTGAAAAGAATTCTAAAAAAGGAATCCATCTTACTTCTTTTTATAGAGAAAAGGTTTACCCCTTTTTTGTAAACTTTATTTTTAAACAAGACACAGGAAACTATGCCAATGGTGAATACGAACATTTCTTTGATGGTGTAGTGCAATACTATAAAGAAGAACTGGAAATTGAAGACTTACAAACTATAACTAAGATTATCTATTCAGTTGCCTCTAATACAATCCCAAACCGTAATGAAATGTGTTTATGTGGGAGTAGTTTGAAAATTAAAAATTGCCATTTAACTAAAATTATACCATTGAAAAGTTTATCAAAGGAAAGATTGATTTCAGATTTGATTAATTTTGAAAAAATTGTAAATACAAACCATTCCGCACACTTTACGACCAACAAGCAAAAGCCAACGCCAACGCTGTAAAAGAGTTTTTACTAGACCCTCTCCTATTTGATAAATAGGTGCTCGTGAACCTTATATGAGTTTGGCTCACGCCTAACCTTATTCTTCGGTTTCATTAGCTGAGTAGAGAAACATTAAAGAAGAAGAAAAAAAAATAAAGAAAACTACTACACCAAAGCGCCAGCTGTCCCATTCACTAAAAAAATCTTATGCCAAGTTAGGGCTGGCCCATCTTTTAAAAGGTAAGTCATTCCCTTTTTTATGCTGTCTTCTTACCGCTCTGTCCTGATTTACCAAAGTAAACTAAGCCTTCGACTCGTTCCTTGCTCAGGTCAGGCATCGCAGAACAGTATAGGACAACATATTGACAATTTATAAAACAAGTAGATAAAGCACTTTCGATTCTATTAGCCATAATCCTGTTGTAGCAGCTTTAGGTCTATAACTTTGGATTATGTCACAGCCATTTTAAGACATATGTTTATTATAGATGATAAGCTTGAAGGAGTCGTTATGTAAAATATCTCAGATTACTTGTTTGGCTTCATCTACACTACGTGTGGATTATTAAGCTTATTAATGTTTTTTATGTCAACCTATTTCAGGACTTGACGCTTATGTGTTTTTAATGAGTTACAGTCATCAATATCATTCTTATGAGTAACTGAATAGTCCATGGCTTTCTTTACGACGTCATTTAAAGAAATCCTTGTCATTAGGTAGTCAAACATTCGTATTTTTGCATGGCGTCTAATTTTAATCAGGAACTAAGATATGGTTATACCTAAACTACATTATATATCCCAAGGGAGCTCTCCAAAAGAACATCTCGAAAACATCCAAAAAGCTTGTTCTTATGGTGCAGAGTTAGTGCAATTAAACTTAAAAAGCCTTCCAAAGGATCCTGCGAGCATTTCAGAAAAAAAATATTTAAAAGTAGCTGAAGCTGCTAGAGAAACCACTACACATTTTCAAACCCGATTAATTATTAACGGTGATTATAAAATTGCAAAAACCCTTAAAGCAGATGGAGTGCATTTAGAACCCACAGATCGCTGCCCTACTGAAGCTAGAACGCATTTATACACTTGGCAAAGTATTGGGGGAACAGCAAATACCTTACAAGAGTGCGAAACATTATTAGATAAAGAAATAGACTATATCCATTTAGGTCCTTTTAGAGAAACCGCTAAAGAAGCTAACATTCCTCCAGTTTTAGGTTTAGACGGTTATAGAGCCATTACGGACGTCTTAAAAACCCAAATACCCATTATAGGCGTTGGCGGGATTACCACAGAAGATGTTACAGCCCTATTGGATATTGGTATTGCAGGTGTCGCAGTATCTACCGAGATTACTCGCGATTTTAACAAGATAAGATTATTTAATCAACTACTCAACGCCTCTTCAACAGCAGAACAACGACATACGTTTGAATAGAATTAGAACACTGTTTAAAAACCAAATATTTTATTCTTGATACTATTTTCACTCATAGAAATGAATAAAATAAACTAGCATTAATTAGTTGTGAAAAGCTCATATTATGTTGTTTTGTCTCATTGAGTATTCCGACTTTCTCGTCGGGATGTATCGAGATGTTTTTTGTTATCTGAAGAGTTTTCGATACGACTTCAATGATTTTTTTGACTTTTTGTCGTTTTTTTCTTTGCCTTCATTTGCTGAAACAGTTCTTTAAACAAGCCCCGGGCAATCAATACCTTCATAATCTCATTGGTTCCAGCATAAATTCTGGCGACTCTATTATCGGCATACATGCGCGCAATGGGGTAATCCCATATATACCCATAACCTCCAAATAATTGCAGGCATTCATCTACAACTTTACCGTGCATTTCTGTTGCTGAATACTTCGCCATTGAAGCACTTTCAGCAGTGAGTTTATGATCTGATACTAATAGTGTGCACCGATCTAAAAACGCTTGATGCACCTGTAATTGCGTAGCACATTCGGCCAATTTAAATTGGGTGTTTTGGAATCCCGCGATGGGTTTGTTAAAAGCGGTTCTTGTAGAGGTATAGGCCATCGTTTTTTCTATGGCTCCCTCTGCCCCACCAATAGCATTGAGCGCTACAGACAAGCGCTCTCTTGCCAATTCTGTCATCATAATTTTGAATCCTAAGCCTTCTTCTCCCAATAAATTTTCCTTAGGAACTTTTACGTTATCAAAAAATAATTCACAGGTATCTTGAGCTTTCATGCCTATTTTCTTGAAAGGAATCCCCTTTTCGAAACCTTCAAAATGGCTTTCCATGATTAATAAAGATACTCCTTCTTCCGCTGTTCCCACATTGGTTTTTACAGCAACTATAGACATATCACTCATATAACCATTGGTAATAAAGGTTTTCTGTCCATTGACCAAATAGTGGTCACCTTTATCCACCGCGTTTGTTTTAATCGCTTGAAGATCACTACCGCAGTTAGGCTCAGTCATACCTATAGATGTAATTATTTTTCCAGCAGCCATTAGAGGTAGGTATTTTTGCTTTTGAGCTTCGGTACCGTACTTTAGCAGATAAGGTGCAACAATATCTGAATGCAATGAAAAACCAGGACCACTGAGGCCTTCTTTTGCCATTTCTTCAATAAATAGGGCGCTAAAGCTAAAATCCAAACCACTTCCTCCATAATCTTCGGGCATATCGATACATAGCAAACCCAATTCTCCAGCACGTTCCCAGATGTCTCGGCTAACCATACCCTTTTCTTCCCATTCTTCTGTATGATCAATAATTTCATTATTAATGAAATCCTGAATCATTTTTTGCATCATTTTATGTTCTTCTGATGCATATATTTCGCGTTCTAATAAAACATTTTGTAACATATAAACCAGTTTATAATTCTTAAAAACATACTGAGCCCTCCAACATCCCTAAGATAGGTTAAAACAAACGAATTTCTTGACCTATTTTACTATGACCTTTCCTAAGGTTTGTTGAAGGTTTAGTAAACAGGAGATGATTAATTACCACAAGAAAGTTAAGAATGAATTATTTGATTTGCGTTTTTTAAAATGCAGTCGTTTACGAGAATTCCGCAGCTAATTAATCTGTAGATATTATTTAAACCAGGTATTGATTTGACACCTTCAAGTTCGTTTTGTCTCAGTCGCAAAGTTGATTTCGATATTAGCCTTCAGGTTAAGATGTTTAAAATTTATTTCACGCAAAGCGCACAAAGAAAAAAAGCAAAGTAGCGCAAAGTGATCATT
>Ga0307973_1001337_pt1 | contig 10843 bp, 12 predicted proteins | sample OrgLakmetagen782_FD_201837 | JGI IMG/M metagenome (GOLD analysis project Ga0307973, IMG submission 201837) | Saline water microbial communities from Organic Lake, Antarctica - #782 | ecosystem: Environmental > Aquatic > Non-marine Saline and Alkaline > Saline | place: Antarctica: Organic Lake...
CCTGCTGCGCGTTAAAGACCTGACTCGCTGCTTAAGACGCATGGAGAGCAACTTTCTTACAGGCAAAATAAAACAGCTGGAAATCGGTACGATTTCCAGCTGTTTTTTAGTTTACTCTCTTTACGCAACGACTTTTACCCCTATTGAGAAGCAAGATCCTTCGACGATTTTCATGGCTGCTTCGATTGAAGCGGCGTTGAGGTCGGGCATCTTTTCTTCTGCCACCTCTCGCACTTGCGCTTTGGTGATTGAACCAGCTGAAGAAGCGATGTTCTTGCTTGAACCTTTATCCTTGCCAATTTTCTTGAGGATGAGTCGTGACATTGGTGATACTTTGACGATGAAGTCAAAAGATCGGTCATCGTACACACTGATCACGGTTGGGACTACTTCCCCCATTCGTTCACGTGTCTGTTCGTTGAATTGGTTTACAAATTCACCGATGTTGATACCAGCTTGTCCTAGTACCGGCCCTAGTGGTGGCGCTGGTGTCGCTTTACCACCAACTGCCTGTACCTTAATTTGTTTTACGAGTTTCTTTGCCATGTGTTTGATTTAAAATTGTGTGGTGGCGTGGTCAGCAAGTCACTGCAACCAGATTCTCCCTTGGCAGGTCGAATCTGGCTAAGTGATTGCATAAGAAGTTTATAGTCGCGCCATAGTCGCTCCTTAAACCTTCTTAATACCAACACCACCTGAAGCCCCGCTACAATAACCAATATATTGTGTTTTGGCAAGAGAGATAGTAATCTAAATACAGACGTCCCCACAACCTAAGGAGTTCCAAATGGCGATGAGTTTCCAAGATATTCAATTTATGTTCTCTATTGGTGCATACCCCAGAGATGAGGAAACAAAAGAACCGTTTCGCATTCTAACAAAAGAAGAGAATGCTCAAGTTGACGAGCTGATGCAAGATCTATTGGGCACAAATTCACTAAGGGAGAAATCAGATGATGACAAAACGTAATGTTCTTGGTTTAGTCCGCAGCAGACGCTTTCAAGCCCAGCACGGTATCAAACCACTAACCCACAGAAAAAAGACCAAAAGACCCAGAATTGTTAAGAAAACTGGTTAACTGGGAAACCCTCGAGGATAAGCCGCCTGATAAATAGGGTGGTTTTTTATTTATTACCCTGATACAAAAAGGTGTAAAATTAGATGAAATACGCGGAGTCTAGGTAAAAAGCCGGCGACCGGGGCTAGTGCCCAGGGAGCCGTCTTTTATACCGTAGCGACAAAGTAGTTCGCTAATTTTAAACCTTTTTGACTTGGAGGAAGTCTAGTTCTACGGGAGTCTCCCGACCAAACATACTTACTAGCACCTTTACCTTTCCACTTTGTTCGTCGACTTCCCCGACCTTTCCTTCTAGGTCTTTGAATGGACCATCGGCAATAGTCACCAAGTCGCCTACCATCAAGTCCACCGTGTGTTTAACGTTTTCGCTTGTCATTCGCTTCATAAGCGCTTCGTATTCCCCCTGTGATAAGGGAACCGGCTGGGTACCACTTCCGACGAAACCAGTTACCCGCGGAGTATTTCGGACAACAAACCATGACTCGTCATTAACGATCATTTCTACCAGCACGTAGCCTGGGTATACCTTTTCTTCTTCTACCACTCGCTTACCACCCTTGACTCGGATCTTTTTTTCGGTTGGTACTACGACATCAAAAATTGAATCATTCATGTTGAGTGAATCAATTCGTTGCTTGAGGTTACGGGTGACGGCATTTTCGTACCCACTGTAGGTATGAATTGCGTACCAGTGTCGCTCTCCGTCGCTATGTTGTTTGGCCATAGAATTAGAAGTTGTTTACGATGTAGTTGATAATTTCTCCAAAGACGTAGTCAAAGGCTCCAGCGTACATAGCGGTCAATGCTGAAATCACAATCACCAGCGCAGTATAGAAAAGTGCCTGTTGCCTGGTTGGCCATTTAACTTGCTTCATTTCTGCGGCGGTGGCTTTAAGGTAGTTTGAAAATTGATCCATAAAAGTTTGTTTATAAAAACACCCGCTTGGGGTGCTGCTTGCGTATAAGTATACAGTGGAGCGAGAAAAAGTAAAGAGCGACACCCGTTGGTGCCGCTCTTTATTTAGTTGTTGTGGTGAGATTATTTATCTTCATCCAGAAACCTACTCTAGGGAAAGAGTAGGTTCGACTATAAATACATTATAGTCGCTACGCTCGTTAATTTACTTAATTTCGTAGGTGATGGTGACTCTAGCGATCGTTTGATCTTCACCCATTGGAAGCTCTGCCCCACCAAAGCCTGAGTCAGCCTTTTCATCAAAGGCCATATTACGTGCTTGGTACGGTTCTGGCATGTACCGTGAGTCTTCTTCATAGAAGCCGGTGATTTTGACTAACCGTACCCCGAGATCGCTAGCTAGCTTGTGTGCCTTTTCCTTGGCATCGATAATTGCTTGTTCGCGCGCTTGCGCCGCTAAGGCATCGGTATCGTCTACCACAAAATCAAGACCACTGATGTTGGTCGCCCCTCGCTCACCAACACCAGTTACGATGGCACTCGCATTTTCGGTATCACGTACCTTCACCTCAATTGACTGACTAACCTCAAACCCATCCTGGATTCGCTCACCAGGGCCACAGAACGTGCCTGGGGTGCAGATCCGTTCTTCAAACCGGTATCGAGGGAAGAGGTTGTAGTTGGTAGTCTTGATGTCTTCTTCTGCGACGCCTTGATCACGCAAGAAGGCAATGATCTCGTTTACGGCCGTTCCTGACTGTTCTTGGGCTGCCGCCGCATCGGCTGCTTCGGCTTGGACTGAAAAAGTAAACTGGCCGACGTCTGGCACTGCGAACACCTCCCCTTCACCGGTAACAGAAATAACTGCCGGATTAGTATCGAGGTATTGCATTTTTTCGAAGTTGAGCGACGCGTATGAACCGAGTGCCAGCAGGAACATAAACACCGTAAGTGATCCAAGGACCTTCATTGGTGTGGTTGAAAATAAATTATTCATAGAAATTAAAAGTGAGAAATAAGCTGTCTGATAATACTCCGGGCAGATCCTGCGATACCTTGATCTTCGCATACCGCTTGGTAGGCACTGATATCACTGGCGGCGAGCGTTGGAGCATTAAATAGCTCGTCGTCTAGTAAATAATACATCAGTGCACCCTCTTGCTCAATATGATTGATTCCAAGTGCGTGCCCAAATTCGTGCGCCAAGACCGCCACCAACTCATTATTGTCGGAGAATTTATAGACATTGATCTCTCCACCCTGGTAGTCACCTTGGGTAAATTCGTGCGCTTCACCGTACTCGCGGTTGTACGCCTCTACCTCTTGATTATACGTATCAATCAAACGGTTCCCTTCGGCACCAAGTTCGTTTAGTCGTTGCGCAAGAGTATTAAGCTCAGTTGCTTCACGTTGCAGACTGTTTGAAATCCGCTCAAGTCGCTCCCGCTCATCCTCTAAACCAGCGAATACTGCTGGATTAGCTCCACCACGATCGTTGATCTGCTGTACACGTTGATTATACTCCTGAAGCTCATTATCGTACGCATCACGTTCGGCTCTAAAATCAGCTTGTTTTGCTTCGTAGGTAGTTTGCAGCTGTGCGATCTCGGTCCGGAAGGTTTCATTTTGCTCAGCAATGGTATCGAGTCGGTCGCGGTCAGTTGTCTGAGCATTTGCGACAGCTTGTCGTTCGTCAAAGATGAAGTTAATTGTAAAATCTGCGTCGTCTGTATAGACAAACAAATCTTCATCAATTTCTTTCTCCCACAAATCTGCCGCTTCGGCGATAGCTGCCTTTGCTTCACTTTCGGTAATAGCAAAAGACGCACCAATCTCACCCAGTCGATATTCGATTGGGATTGGACATATATATTTAGTGGTGTGGTACCACTGCACCCCCGCTAGGGAGATGGTTAATATAAGCGCGAGTATAAATGAAAACCGCATAGATTCAGATAGCAAACCATATTTCTGCCCCAATGACAACGGCGCCTAGCGGGGACTGCGTAGTCGCGATACGTAGTCCCTGCTAGGCGCCGTCATTTCGAGTCAGAGAAATTCTGTGAACCCGATATAGAAACATATTCGCAAGAGCAAAAGCTCTTACTCCAATCACTATACCCCACTAAGAGATACCGTTTACAAGATTTCAACAGGTTGCGTGAAGCAACGAGTAGCACAGCTACGACTATGCTGAACGTAGGCAGGCGCTTAGCTAGATTCGACCTATCGAGGGGATGAATGAACAAACGAGCGTAGCGACTATTGTGAATTTAGTTCCGAATTCGCCCCTTCCTAGGGTGAATTCCTGGAACATTCAAATAAACTACATACTAGTAGTTGAAACAGAGAGAGGCGCCAAAGCGCCCCTTTCTTTCTACTCCTTCCCCTTCGCCTCGGTCGCAGCCAGCTTCTTGCGGACCATCTGTTGGGCGGCGTTCATGCTGTGCTGGTAGTAGAGTGCCTTGCAGCCACTCTTCCACGCGTGGATGTACAGCTGATTGATGTCTTTGGCTGGGACGTCTGGTGGAACCATCACGTTCAGCGACTGCCCTTGGTCGATTAATTTTTGTCGATCACCGGCGTGCTCAATCAATTTGGTTTGGTTCACTTCGGCAAAGGTTCGGTAGACGTCTTTTTCTTCATCAGTAAGACTATCGAGGTGCTGTACAGACCCGTCAGCATCACGGATGCTATCCCAGGTAGTTTTGTCGTTGAGTCCTTTGGTTTCAAGTAATTCTTCTAACATCGGGTTCTTGATCACCACCTTCATCTTGGCGACGTCTTTGATGTAGCAGTTACTCCAGATTGGCTCAATCCCCTGTGATACTTGGCCGAGGATAAACGCGGACGAGGTGGTCGGTGCGATAGCCATAGTGGTAGCGTGTCGACGACCGTACCCTTTCATCACTTCTGGCTCACCGAATTCTTTCGCCATCTCAGTACTGGCGGCAAATGAGCGTTCTTGCATCACTTGGAATACTTCTTTGTTAATTTTACCTGCCTCATCACTATCAAAAGCGAGCCCTTTGCTCTGTAGGAGTGAGTGGTACCCCAACACCCCTAGACCAAGCGCTCGGTTGGCTTTAGCAAAGTTATATGGTCGCTCCATGAATTTGAAGGCCAGACGCTTATCTTCATCCTCTGAGTCACGCCACGCTTCGAGCTTGTCGCAGAAGTTGGTCATAACTGCTTCGAGAAAGTAGGTCATGGTCTCGACCAGGTCAGTGTCTTTCCAATCATCGTAGTGCAGCAGGTTGATCGACGACAGACAGCAAACAAATGACCAGTCTTTGTTACTTGGCAGCATGATTTCACTACAGACATTACTGGCGTAGATTGGGAGCTCTTTGTCTTTGTAGACTTGTGGCCTGGCGTTGTTAGCGTTGTCGCTAAACATAATATATGGATAGCCAATCTCGCCCCGTCGCTGAATGATTTTCGCCCACACCTTTCGTTTATCTTCGTCACCTTCGATCATCGATTCCATCCAGGCATCAGACACGGTCACTGCGTGATTGATTTTTTGAATTGGGTTTCCTTCGGTTCCAATATCAAGGAACTCGAGGATATCTGGATGTTCTACCGGCAGGTAGGCCGCAAATACTCCTCGCCGTGTCGCCCCTTGGCTAACCACATCGAGAATTTTTTCAAACAGCTGCATGAAGTGCACCGGGCCAGAAGAATAGCCGTTGTTCAGAATATCAGCTCCTCGTGACCGCAGGTCTCCGAAGTAGGCTGAACACCCACCACCATACTTACTCATCATACCAACCTCACCCTGGGTATGTAGAATATTAGCCATGTCGTCAGCTACAAAAGAACCGAAGCAACTAATCGGTAGCCCTCGGTCAAGACCGAAGTTTGCCCACACCGGGGTTGCCAGAGAAATCCAACCCTTACTCATGTAGTCTTCAAATTTGTCAGCAAAACCTTTTTTGCCGAGAGTCTTTTCTGCAAACTCGGCGATGTAGCGCACACGTTCTTCAGTAGTCTGCCCGTCGACGAGGTACCCTCGAGCCATAAATGCTCGTGTGTTGTCATTGACCCAGTGCCATGGTTCTTTTTTCATACTATTTCTTTCTTACCGTTAGTTTTCTAATCGCGACGGACTTCTATTATTATGAACTGTTATGAATGTATTTTAGAACAAATCTTCACTGGTGACACTTGCCGAACGCTTATTGTAGTTGATTGATCTTTTATCAAAGAAATCAACGTGCTTGGTTGCAATCACTTCGTTGTCGAACCAGTCTGTTTCCTCTAGTAGTGCGTCACTCACTTCAAAGATCCGCGGCATACCGATTGCAGCCAAAGAATTGTTGAACCGGTGCTTGATAAACTCTTTGACGTTGGCAGCTGGTAGGAAGTCGAGCTCTCCGGCTTCGAAGATCCAATCAACCACTTTGCATTCTGCTTCGTAGGCTTCCTCACAAGCTTCAGTAATAGCTGCTTGTGTCTCGTCATTGAACCACTCTGGATGTTCGTCGCGGATGATGTTGATCACATCGATACCAAACATACCGTGCAGGTTTTCTTCTTTTGAAGTCGCTTCAACCGCATTACTGATTCCTTTGAAGACGTTTTTGTGCTTATTAAAGCTCATCATGATGAGGAACTGTGAAAATAGAGACACGTGCTCAACGAACAAAGAGAACAACATAATCGCCTGCGCGTACTCTTTGTTGTCTTTGGTCTGCGACATTTTGCTTACCTTGTTCAGGTATTCCATACGCCCGAGAATGACGGGGTTCTCTTTAATTTTGGCGAACTCACCATTGAGACCAAGGATATCGAGCAAGTGCGCGTAGGCATCAGTATGACGTACTTCTGATTCAGCAAAGGTGGCTCCAACGGCACTGATTTCAGCCTTAGGCATTTTTTTACCAATATCACCCCAGAAATTCTTCACCGCCACTTCAATCTGACCAATCGCCAACATAGTGTTCTTGATGGCGTTGCGCTCGACGTCATTGACGTCAACATGAAAGTTTTGTATATCCCCCGTAAAGTTAAACTCTGTGTGTACCCAGTATGAATGACGTACCGCATCGACGTATTCGTATAGTTCTGGATATTCGTACGGCTTGAGGTGCAATCGGGAAGCAAAGATGTCTCGCTCACGGAGCTTCTTGCGTTCGTTGCGGAAAATGATGTATGCCTTAGCAGTCACAAAATAATCCTTCTCCATCAAGGCTTGTTCCACTAAATCCTGGATTTCTTCCACCGCTGGGTTTCCGTCGATACATTTGTTAGCAATAGCACTACCGGCTTCGGCAGTACCGGCTTGCACACACATCGCGACCACTTTTTGGTGCGCGAGCTCGGCAACCTCGGTTGCATCTTTGCGATCCCCTTCATTTGTCTCGACTAGGGCTCTAGTGATCGCGTCGACGATCTTTTCAATGTCAAATGGTTGGGTGGAACCATCGCGCTTGCGGATTTGTTGGATTTTCATGGCTTGAATAAGGTGTAGTGAATGATTAAGCTCATCAGATACAGACGTCAGCTGTGGAAGAAAACGGCTTGCCGGTAGCAAGCTGGTAGCTGAGGTCTAAGTGTGATGAGAGTACTAGGAAAGACACACGATAAAAATTAATCGCGACCTATTATAATTATAATAGTGTGTCACCTCCGACACTTGAGCAAGCAAGGCTTTCTCTTGTGATAACTCATCTTACCATCTTTTTTTTCTGCAAAATCGCGAAAATAGCCAAAATAGGGTATATGCTTGTGGATAACAAATTAAGCGAGAGATGACCGTGGTTGCCTAGCCTAGGCAACCAGCTAAAGCTATTGTCCGGGTTGCTTTTTATCCTCAATCCAGCCATAGTTAACCTAGAAGCAACCCGCACATACATGGAGGACACATCATGCAGTCTCTACCCCAACAAGGGACAGTGGTACAGCACAAGACATTCGGTCACGGCTCAATCACAAAAATCCGACTGAGCGAATCAGAAATAGTTGTGAGGTTTAATAAACCCAAGTATGTCACGGTGACATTTGCTATCAGTGATTTTGATAGCTTCCTCACAATAGTTGACCACGAGGATACAGCGACTGATCCTGGCGACCGAGACAAACGCCGCCTAGACGATGCCAACAAAAGGTGTCTTTGAGAGCTAGAAAAGAAACTAGACCTAAAGGCAGCAAACAATAACCGCCTTTGTAGTCACTAGGGCGGTTTTCTTATAAATATTTATCGCTTCAAATTGTCTCGGATTTCCGTTAACAGTTCTATTTCTGTTGGACCTAGTGGTGCTGGCTCTTCCACCTCTTCTGGACCTTGGGCTTTATTGATGACTTTGATCACCATAAAGATCACAAACGCCACAATTGTAAAGTCGATTATTGACTGAATAAACGCGCCATACCCAAACACCGCCTCCCCCACTGTGTACGACAAATCGGTAAAATCAACCCCACCCATAAATATTCCAACTAGCGGAGTCACCAGGTTATCAACCAGCGACGTAACAATCTTTCCAAACGCTGCGCCAATCACGACCGCTACAGCTAGATCCACTACATTCCCCCGCATCGCGAAGGCTTTAAATTCTTGTAACATATATATTGTGTATTACTTTATTAAAATGAAGATTGCTCCAGTATAGCCCATCTACTGCTTATTCATCCATAATCCGACAAAAGCTGCGGTTGATCAGAATATCAGTCGAGCCAGGTAAAATCCAATCCCAGCCCCAAGCAGCAAGACCAGCAAGAGTACAATTAATAGCGATTCTTTTTGCATACCACCAGTATACCTGCTCCACCCTCGACTTTTTAGTCAAAAACCGGTATAAATATGCCCACGCAGCACAACAGCCAGCTGGTGTGCTGAGTAACATGGCGGCTATCGTATAACGGTTATTACTCCGGTTTGTGGTACCGGTAATCCGGGTTCGATTCCCGGTAGTCGCCCATCCTGAGATTCTTCATCATTTTGAAGGGTTTCAACCACACAATTCTTGTTGAAAATAAAGCGTTTTTTAGCGGTTCCACTAGCTAGTTCTTTATAGCTTGGGAGACCTTGGAAAAAGAGCTTGAATAACTGCTCTTGAAGTAGTGGATTATCCTTATTTATCAAGGCTTTTTGTGGTGATTCCACTATTTTTCTAGCGTAGCCAACTAATTCCTGCACATCTGCTTCAGACAGGTCCACAGTGAAGCGATATGCCTCTGCCCGCTTAACCTCTATTTGCTTCTCTTCCAACTGCGACTCAATCATTTTTCGCACAGGGTCACTGTCTGTTGCTACAAACGCCTTCAGCAGGGTTTCTTGTTCAGACTTGAGGAATGCAACACGTTCATTTAGAGTCTTTGACTCCTGTACAATGTCCGCCTGCTTCTGTCGCAATCGCCGCACCAAAACTTCCTCGACCACCTTCAGGTAATCAGGATGATATTCGACATCAGCCAGGAACTGTTCGACTGTTTGGTCCATTTGGTCACGAGCGACTGAGAATGACTTATGGCCACGCTTACAGTGGTATTGAGGGTAATATGTATTACGTCCTTTCGGAGCGCTTCCCTTTAGGGGCTCACCACACTCAGGACACATGACACACTTAAACGGATATTTCGGATTGTACCGTAAGCGTTGAAACACTGGCTTCTCTAATTTGTAGTCGTAAAGTACTTCCAGGGAACCATCTGGATACTCTTTCAAGTACACCTTGCCTCGATTAGCTTTATTCCATATATCAATACTGACCAACCCATCCCAGTGAGCCTTGACTGGTTTATTGTGTGTCCATTTTTCACAAACCATGCCAGCATAAGAAAACCGCTGACATATTTTCTGCAACAGTTTTACATCCATTTTTATACCTGGTGTATGACCAACAATTTCTGTTTTTCGTTTATTCCACTTCTTCCTGGTCTTTGTTTTAAAACCAAGCTCGTTGATATGGCCAACAATTTCCTGGTCGGTCATTCTACCCTCTGCTCGCAACTCAATTGCCTGTTTGAAAAAATGGGACCGGTCAGGGTCTGGTGCTTGAACGAATCGCATTTCTCTCCCCACCTGTACTCTCTTATTTATAAACCCATCATCTGGACAGCCGACATGAAATCCACGCTGGGTATATTGAATTTGTTTCGGAATAGTTCGTTGAAGGATTGTCTTTCGTTCAGAACGCGCGCGTTCAGCCTCTAAAGCCTCGGTTGCCTCACTCGGTGACTGGTGACTCCATTCATAATCTTCGAAGCCAAGCGTTTCCATCTCTTGCATGTTTTTCGACTCTTGGATAATGCCAAACGCATCCAATAACAAAACGTCGAGCTGAGCTAACTCTTTTTTCATTTCCTGGTAAGGTGCAGCCCCTTCTCGTGTAAATCGGTCAATCTGGTAAATGATGTAATACCCTACTTCACCTGGATGTTCTTTAATGTACTGAATATGCTCATCATATACCGGTCTTCGTTTAGCACCCGAAGCAATCTCAACGTCCACACCACGCAACAAAACAATCCCTTTGCGTTCTGCATAGGACGTAATGATATTTACTTGGTTATCTAGGCTCCCGCCAGCGATTTGTTGATGGCTACTAAGGCGACCGCTAGCAAGGGCCGTCTGTGGCCGCTCACGTTTCATAAGTTGAGTCATTATACTTTATTCATTTTGGTTATTCATCTTCTCCCTGATGTATGACTCCAAGATTGTATCTGCTTGAGCATCTACCAGGTCTCGAAACACACTTAAAGACTCTTCAGGTACATCGACCTCAAGCTCTGCAAGTATTAGTTTAAATTCATCGAGAGTAGTCACTATTTGGGAGAAAATTACTGGTAACAGGGTTTTTAATGCCCTATACCCTAATTATCTCTCGCTACTTGTGACCGA
>Ga0307973_1001346_pt1 | contig 10795 bp, 8 predicted proteins | sample OrgLakmetagen782_FD_201837 | JGI IMG/M metagenome (GOLD analysis project Ga0307973, IMG submission 201837) | Saline water microbial communities from Organic Lake, Antarctica - #782 | ecosystem: Environmental > Aquatic > Non-marine Saline and Alkaline > Saline | place: Antarctica: Organic Lake...
TACAAGGGTCTGGGCGAAATGAACCCCAATCAGCTTTGGGAGACGACGCTGGATCCCGAGGCGCGCACGTTCCTTCAGGTCAAGATCGACGATGTGGCCGAGGCCGACGATCTTTTCACCAAGCTGATGGGCGATGTCGTGGAACCGCGCCGCGAATTCATCCAGTCCAACGCGCTCAATGTTGCGAACCTGGATTTCTGAGCCACAAGACGGCTTTCGGTGCCCCTTGCAGGCGTGACGCGGGGGCTGCCCCTTGACCCTGCGGTCGGTGAGCGCCTTATCGGGTGGGTGTGACACGAAACCGGAGGGTCGGCATGGCCGCGCAGGATCACGTGACAGTATTCATCGACGGCATGCATTGCGGGTCGTGCGTCGGGCGGGTCGAAGCGGCACTGCGCGCGGTTGACGGGGTCGGTGATGCCTCGGCCAATCTTGCCTCTGAATCCGTTCGGATCGACATGCAAGGCGGCACCGACCTGCACGCTATCGCCGAGGCGCTGGAGCGGGTGGGCTATCCGCTGCGCCGCCAGACTGCGCGGCTGAGGGTTTCGGACATGTCCTGTGCGTCTTGCGTGGGCCGTGTGCAAAAGACGCTTGCCAATGTGCCGGGCGTTCTGGAGGCCGACGTGAACCTCGCCTCCGAGACGGCCACCGTGCGCTATGCCGAGGGTGTGACCCGACCGGGTGACCTGATCGCGGCGGCGCGGAAGGCGGGATATCCGGCCGAGATGACAGTCGCCGGCGACAGCGCAAACAGCGCGGATCGCAAGGCGGACGAGGCGCGGCAGATCTTTCGCAAGACGGTGATCGCGGGCGTGCTCGCGCTGCCCGTCTTCGTGATCGAGATGGGCGGTCATGTGATCCCCGGCCTGCAGGGGCTGATTCACGCCACGATCGGCCAGCAGGCAAGCTGGCTGGTGCAGTTCGCGCTGACCACGCTGATTCTGGCCGGGCCGGGGCGCATGTTCTACGCCAAGGGGTGTCCGGCGCTGTTGCGCGGTGCGCCCGACATGAACAGCCTTGTCGCGGTCGGCACGGGGGCTGCGTATCTCTATTCCGTCGTGGCGACCTTCCTGCCCGGCCTTCTGCCCGACGCCGTGCGCGCCGTCTATTTCGAGGCCGCGGCGGTGATCGTGGTGCTGATCCTCGTCGGCCGGTATCTGGAGGCGCGCGCCAAGGGCCGCACGGGGGCCGCGATCCAGCGGCTGATCGGGCTTCAGGCCCGCACCGCGCGGGTGATTCGCGACGGTGAGGCGCGCGACGTGGCGATCGACGAGATCGCGATCGGCGACACCCTGCTGGTGCGCCCGGGCGAGCGTATTGCCGTGGACGGCGAGGTGACCGAGGGCGAGACCCACGTAGACGAGTCGATGATCACCGGCGAGCCTGTGCCCGTGGCCAAGGCATCCGGCGATGCGGTGACCGGTGGCACGGTCAATGGCACGGGCCGCCTGAAGTTCCGCGCCACGCGCGTCGGCGCGGACACGACGCTGGCGCAGATCATCCGCATGGTCGAGGCGGCGCAGGGCGCGAAACTGCCCATTCAGGGGCTGGTGGACCGGATCACGCTGTGGTTCGTGCCGGCGGTCATGGCCGTTGCGGCGCTGACCGTGGCGGTATGGCTGATGATCGGGCCCGACCCGGCGCTGACGCTGGCACTGGTCGCGGGCGTGTCGGTGCTGATCATCGCCTGCCCCTGCGCCATGGGGCTGGCCACGCCGACCTCGATCATGGTCGGCACCGGGCGCGCGGCGGAAATGGGCGTGCTATTCCGCAAGGGCGATGCGCTGCAGCAACTGGCCTCGGTCGATATCGTGGCGCTCGACAAGACCGGGACGGTGACCGAAGGACGCCCCGAGATGACCGATCTGGTGCTGGCCGGCGGCTTTGATCGCGCCGAGGTCCTGTCGCTCGTGGCGGCGGTCGAGGCCCAGTCGGAGCACCCGATCGCCGAAGCGATCACGCGTGCGGCCCGGGCCGAAGGCGTGGACGCGGTCGATGTCGAGAGCTTCACGTCGATAACCGGCTACGGCGTGCGGGCGCGCGTGGCGGGTCGCGATGTGCTGGTGGGGGCCGACCGGCTGATGACCTGCGAGGGCGTGGATACAAGCGATCTGACTGCAACCGAGGCGGATCTTGCCGGGCGGGGGCGCACCGCGCTTTATGCGGCGATAGACGGGCAGGTGGCTGCGGTCATCGCGGTGGCCGATCCGGTGAAGGCGTCCAGTGCGTCGGCCATCGCGGCGCTGCATGCGGCAGGCCTGCGCGTGGCGATGATCACCGGCGACAAGCGTGAGACGGCCCTTGCCATCGCCCGCGAGACCGGGATCGATCAGGTGATCGCCGGTGTGCTGCCCGATGGCAAGGTCGCCGCGCTCGACGACCTGCGCAAGGATGGCGCGCGTCTGGCCTTTGTCGGTGACGGCATCAACGATGCGCCCGCACTGGCGCATGCGGATGTCGGGATCGCCATCGGCACCGGCACCGATGTGGCCATCGAGTCGGCCGATGTGGTGCTGATGTCCGGTGATCTGCGCGGTGTGGTGAATGCGCATGAGGTCTCGCGCCGGACGATGCGCAACATCAAGCAGAACCTGTTCTGGGCGTTCGGCTACAACACGGCCCTGATCCCGGTCGCGGCGGGTGTGCTTTATCCCGCCTTGGGAATGCTTCTGTCGCCGATGCTGGCGGCGGGGGCGATGGCCCTGTCGTCGGTGTTCGTCGTCACGAACGCGCTGCGCCTGCGCAAGCTGCGGCCCGTAATGGACGAGCGCGGGGCTGCGGGGGATCCTGCCAAAGCGAAATCTGTCCCCCGGGCCGAACAGGCGACGCAATGAACCCGGCCGCGACATGAAAAAACCCCGGGCGCGGACGCCCGGGGTTGGTTTCTCGCCGACAGGAAAGTCAGCTCTTGGAGAACTCGGGATAGGCTTCCATGCCCATCTCGCTCATGTCGAGGCCGTTGATCTCGGTCTCTTCATCGACCCGCAGGCCCATGACCGCCTTGATGATGAACCACAGCACGAGACTGCCGATGAAGGTGAACACACCATAGGCGGCGATCCCCGTCAGCTGCGTGACGATATCCGCGCTGCCATAGAAGACCACGGCGATGGTGCCCCAGATCCCCGCAAGCAGGTGCACCGGGATCGCGCCGACCACGTCGTCGATCTTGAACTTGTCCAGCATCGGCACGGCGAAGACCACGATCACGCCACCGACCGCCCCGATCCAGAGCGCGCCGAACAGGGTGGGGGCCAGCGGCTCTGCCGTGATCGACACGAGACCGGCAAGGGCACCGTTCAGAACCATCGTGAGGTCGGGCTTCTTGTACAGCACCTGCGTCAGGATCAGCGCGGTAACGGCCCCGGCCGCCGCTGACATGTTGGTGTTGGCAAAGATGCGCGACACGTCGGAGACATCGCCCACGGTGCCCATGGCCAGCTGCGACCCGCCATTGAAGCCGAACCAGCCCAGCCATAGGATGAACGTGCCGAGCGTGGCCAGTGCGAGGTTCGAGCCCGGGATGGGATTGACCTTGCCGTCCTTGCCATACTTGCCGAGCCGCGGACCCAGCACGATCGCGCCTGCAAGCGCGGCCCAGCCACCGACCGAGTGCACGACCGTGGAGCCGGCGAAGTCCGAGAAGCCCGCCTCCGCAAGCCAGCCGCCGCCCCACTGCCAGGAGCCGGAGATCGGATACATCACGCCGGTCAGCAGGATGACGAAGATGAGGAACGGCCAGAGCCTGATCCGTTCGGCCAGTGCGCCCGACACGATCGAGGCGGTGGCTGCCACGAACACCAGCTGAAAGAAGAAGTCAGAGCCGATCGAGGCATAGGCAAGGTCGGCGTCCGCCGCAGCCACGCCGACCGGATCCAGCACCGTTTGAGAGAAGAACGGACCCACCCAGCCGGCGATCATCCAGCCGTCACCGGGATACATCAGGTTGAAGCCGATCAGCCAGTACATGATGGCCGCAAAGGAATAGAGACCGATATTCTTGGTCATCTGCATGGTGACGTTCTTGGAGCGCACGAGCCCGCCTTCGAGCATCGCAAAGCCGGCCGCCATGAAGAACACGAGGAACCCCGCCATACAAAACAGCAGCGTCGTCATGATGTAGGGGCCGATCTCGTCAAAGTTAGGCACCGCCTCGGTGTCTTGTGCAAGACCCATCTGCGGCAACGCGATCAGCGTTGCGGCAAGGCCGTATTTAAGCATGGAATTCATTGGTCTGTCCTTTCCGCTGCACGCACTCAAAGCGCGTCGTCGTTGGTTTCGCCGGTGCGGACGCGCACGGCCTGCTGGATGTCGAGCACGAAAATCTTGCCGTCGCCGATCTTGCCGGTGCGCGCGGCCTTGGTGATGGCGTCGACGACCTGATCGGCCATCGCGGACGACACGGCGATCTCAAGCTTGATCTTGGGGACGAAATTCACGGCGTATTCCGCACCGCGATAGATTTCGGTATGGCCCGATTGAGAGCCGAAGCCCTTGATTTCGGTGACCATCATGCCGCGCACGCCGATATCGGTCAGCGCTTCGCGGACCTCCTCGAGCTTGAACGGCTTGATCGTTGCAATGATGAGTTTCACGGTGATCCCTTTCAGTTCGCGTTGGCGCAGCTCAACGTTCGCTGGAACAGAAAAGGCGCTGCGCGCGCGGTCGGAAAGGGAGAAGAGGAAAATCCACCGACAGCACAGATCGAGAATGTGCAAAATATAGGCAAAAAAATCAAAATGAACAAAAATTATTCGAAATGAAAACCTCATTCCCGGGGCGGGTCGGGTCTCTACATCCGGTGCTTCAGCCTGTAAAACGATCCAAGGCAAAAGACGGCAAAGCAGGGCGAGCATGAGCAATTCAGGACGGCGCGGACCACCATTGGCCGCACCCAAACGCCGGCCGAAGGCGACCACAGGCAAGACCAAGCCCGCGACGACGGCCAGGGCCAAGACCAAGGCGCGGCGTCCCGCGCGGCGGACGGCGCGGTCGCGCAATCCGGTCATACGCCTGTTCCGGGCCGTGTTCGGAGGGGTGTTGCGTCTGCTCTGGGCGGTTAGCTGGCGGGTGACGGCGGTGCTTGTCATCGTGACGGGTCTGGCGGTCGCCTATGTCTACACGACGCTGCCTGAATATCAGGCACTCATGGACGGGCGGGCGCGCGGATCGGTCACGCTGCTGGACCACGAGGGCGACGTCTTCGCGTGGCGCGGCGACCAGTTCGGTGGTGTCGTCACCGCCGACTCTGTCAGCCCGAACCTCAAGAATGCCGTCATCGCGACCGAGGACCGCCGGTTCTACATGCATCCCGGCATCGATCCCATCGGCATCGTCAGCGCCATGCGCATCAACCTGAGCCAGGGACGCGGGCCACTGTCCGGGCATGGCGGGTCGACGATCACGCAGCAGACGGCAAAACTGCTCTGCTTCGGTGTCGCCTATGACGAAAGCCAGTGGGACAGCGAAGCCGCGTATGTGTCCGATTGCCGCCGCACCTCGCTTTGGCGCAAGGCCAAGGAGGCGGTCTATGCGATGGCGATGGAGGCGAAATACACCAAGGACCAGATCCTGTCGGTCTATCTCAACCGCGCCTACCTTGGAGGCGGGGCGTATGGGGCCGAGGCCGCCGCGCAACGCTATTTCGGCAAATCCGCCGCCAATCTGAATCCGGCGGAGGGCGCGATGATCGCGGGCCTTCTGACTGCCCCCTCGACGCTGGCACCGACCGCCAATCTGGAATTGTCGCGGAACCGCGCCTCGGTCGTGGTCGCATTGATGCGGCGGCAGGGCTATCTGAGCGATCAGGAGGCGGCCGTTGCGCTCGCCGCGCCGGCTGCCCTGTCAGAGGCCGCGGCGCAGCAGGCCGGCGGATATTTCGCCGACTGGATCATGGCGTCGGGGCCGGAGTTTTTCACCCGCGACACGACCGAGGACGTGATCATCAGGACGACGCTCGACCAGCGGCTGCAACGCGCCGCCGAGGACGCGCTGCGCACCGTGTTCGAGGACAAGGTGCGCGACGGCTCCAAGGCACAGGCGGCCATCGTGGTGATGAGCGCCGACGGTGCCGTGCGCGCCATGGTTGGCGGGCGCGACCCCAAGGTGATCGGCGCCTTCAACCGCGCGACGCAGGCGAACCGCCAGACCGGATCGGCCTTCAAGCCGTTCGTCTACGCCACGGCGCTGGATCTGGGGCACGCGCATGATTCGGTGGTGGTCGATGAGCCCTATTGCCTCGACGTGCCGGGATCCGGGCGCTGGTGCCCCAAGAATTACACGCGCGACCACAAGGGGCGCGTGACCCTGACGCAGGCATTGGCAGAATCGATCAACGTGCCCGCCGTAAAGGTGTCGGAAAGCGTCGGCCGCGATCTCGTGCGCAAGGTGGCCGGCGATTTCGGCATCGACAGCGATCTGGCCGCGGGTCCGGCGCTGGCGCTCGGTGCGTCCGAAAGCACCCTGCTGGAGATGACCGGGGCCTATGCCGGCATTCTGAATGGCGGCTCGTCGGTGACGCCGTACGGCCTGACCGAGCTGAAACTGCTGGGCGAGTCCGAGCCGATGATGGGTGTCGGCGGCGGCATCGGCGAGCGCGTGATCCGCGAAAGCGCCGCGCAGGAACTGACCTACATGATGAGCCGCGTCATCGCGACCGGCACGGGCGGGCGCGCAAGCCTGTCCGACCGCGAGACCGCCGGCAAGACCGGCACCACCCAAGCGGCCCGCGATGCGTGGTTTCTGGGCTTCACCGCTGATTACGTGGCCGGCGTCTGGATGGGCTATGATGACAACACGCCCCTGACGGGTGTCACGGGCGGGGGCCTGCCCGCCGAGATCTGGCAGGAAACGATGCGTCGGGTCCATGAAGGGGTGCCTGCCAGACCGCTGCCGATGATGCGCCCGGCCCCGCGCGCCGAACCGCAACCCGATGCGGCGCGTGCCAGGTCGCAGCCCGATGTGCCGCGGCATCCCGGGTCCGTCAGGACGAACAATCCGGTCGAAACCATCCTGCGCAGCATTTTCGGCAACTGACGGTCGCGCGCTTGACGCGCTACCGGTGACCGTCGCAGCCTAAAGCATGTTGCGCAAAAGTGGATACCGGTTTTGCGCTCCTCGAACATGCGAAATCAATAAGCTGGAGTGAGTCGCGTGAATGCGAATGAACGCGACACGCTCTAGCCCGCGCTTCGCAGGTCCTGGATCAACGCATCGATATTGCCGTTCCGCCGGTCCAGCATCGCGCCGATCTCCTCGCGTTCGCTCAGGCGCAGGCTGATGCCCTCTATGAACAGATCGAAGAACTTGTCCTGACCGGACCGGTCCGAGACAAGGAACCTGACCTCGAACGGGGATTGGCCGGGCAGATAGGCGGTGGACCGGACCTCGTGCCAGGATTTCACCTCGCGCACGGTATTGACCTCGATCCGCCCGCCCCGGAACTCGTTGAAACGCTTGCCGTACTTGCGCGCGACATAGCCGCGAAAGGCCTCGGTGTAGGCGCGCATCTGGGCGTTCGACAGACTGCGGGCATCGGCCCCGAGCGTCGAGCGCGCGATGATCCCGACATCAGCGTAACGCCCGAAGAGGCGCTCGAATTCACCTATCATGGCCGCTTGCGATCCGCTGGAGTCGATCGCGGCGTTGATATCGGCGACCACCTGATCGACGAGGCCGCGCGCACGCGCCTCTGTCAGTGCCCGAGCGGGCAGGGGCGCAAGCATCGTTCCGGTCACCGCAAGCGCGGATAGCAGGAATGAGCGGCGGGATGTGTCACTGGTCATAGGGATCCTCCAGGTCGGCGGTCGGGCCGTCGGTTTCATAAGGATCGACATAGTCCTCATCTGCCGTTCCGCCCAGTTCGAATCGGCGGCTTTGCAGATAGAAGGAGCGTGCCTGCGCGTAACTGTCCGTGCTTTCGTAGAGAATCTGGTCGATCGTGTCCGAAAATCTGCTGCGGCGGCTAAGCCCGCCGCCAACGTTCGATCCGACCCTGATGCCGGTCGCGGTCCCCTCGGTCAGGTAACTCAGCGGGTTCGTGAAGAAGTCGACGAAGGTGCCGAACGTGTCGCGCTGCGTCGACGGCCCGAGGATCGGCAATTCGATATACGCCCCTTCCTCGGCACCCCAGACATGCAGGGTCTGCCCGAAATCGGCGTCGCTGGCGGCGGGCATGCCCATCTCGCTGGCCGGATCGAACAGCCCGCCGAGACCCACCGTGGTGTTCACGAACAGCCGCGCGGTATCCTCGATCGCCGCTCTCATGTTGAGTTGCAGCATATTGTTGACGATGGCACCGGGCAGGGAGGTATTCTGCGAAAACCGCAGGATGGCAGTCTCGATATCGTCGGGGATCGCGGCGTCATAACCTTTCGACACCGGCTGCACGAGCTTGCGGTCTAGGTCGCGGTTGAAGGCGTGCACCTGCCGGTTTTCCGCTTCATAGGGATCGTATGTGCCGCGTCCCACCTGTGCATCGGGCTGCCCGCCGGCGCAGGCCGCAACGAACATGACACTGATCAGCGCGGTGGCCTGCGCGAGACGGCTAAATGGAGGGCGTAACACTGGCAGCACTTTGACATCCGCAATCCTGAGGGGTTCTTGTTTCACATACACGATCAGCCCGTAGAACCCAGCACAATCACAGAGTCGATCACGACTCCGTGGCACAATGGCGACACGCCGGCATGACCGCCACGTATCGCCCCGAAATTGCCCTGAAACCGGTCAACCGAAAGCCGCTGGAAGCCGCGCCTGCCGGGATGTCTGGGCGCGTTGTCGGCGTGTCCCGGAATGGACGGTTTTTCGATTTCCCTCACCCGGATGAGCCGTTAGCATCCGGCCAAACTGTACCGTGAAAGGGATCGACATGAGCCAATTCGAGACGACACTCGCGAAGATGGGTGTCGCCCTGCCCGACGCGCCTGCGCCGGCAGCCAATTACGTGCCATATGTGCAGGCCGGTGACATGCTGTACGTGTCCGGCCAGATCGCCAAGGACGGCGACACGCTTCTGGTCGGCAAACTGGGCGATGACATGGATGTCCCGGCGGGGGCCGCGGCCGCGAAGGTCTGTGCGATCGCGCTGCTCGCGCAGGTCAAGGCGGCCTGTGGTGGCGATCTCGACCGGCTGGTGCGGGTGGTGAAGCTGACCGGCTTCGTCAATTCGACCCCGGATTTCACCGGACAGCCGCAGGTCATCAACGGGGCGTCGGATTTCCTCGGCGAGGCGCTTGGCGATGCCGGCAAGCACGCCCGTGCCGCCGTCTCCGCCGCGTCACTGCCGTTTGGCGTCGCGGTCGAGATCGACGGGGTGTTCCAGATCAGATGACCGCGCTTTCGGACGAGTTTCGCCGCGTGCCGCTGGCGCATCGCGGCCTGCATGATGTGCCTGACGCGCGCCCCGAAAATTCACGCGCGGGTGTGCGCGCCGCGATCGACGCGGGGTACGGGATCGAGATCGACCTGCAACCCAGCCGTGATGGCCGGGCGATGGTGTTTCACGACTACGACCTTGGCCGCCTGACCGCCGAGACCGGCCCGATCCGCGGGCGCGACGCAGCAGAGCTTGCGAAGGTCCCGCTTTCCGGCGGTGACGAAGGCATTCCCGATCTGTCCGCGATACTCCGGCTCGTGGCGGGGCGTGTGCCGCTGCTGATCGAGTTGAAGGATCAGCACGGGCAGATGGGCGACACCGACGGCACGCTCGAAGACGCCACCGCGCGCGCACTTGACGGCTATGCCGGTCCGGTCGCCGTGATGTCGTTCAACTCATCGATGGTGGCGCGCATGGCGAAACTTGCCCCGGACGTGCCGCGCGGGATCGTGACCTGCGGCTTCCGGGCCGATCACTGGCCGCTGCTCCGGCCCGAGACCCTGGCGCGTCTGCGCGACATCCCGGATTACGCCTCCAGCGGGTCGCAATTCGTCAGCCAGCATATGCACGAGCTCGACATGCCGAGGATCGCCGCCCTGCGCGCCGAAGGGGCGACGATCCTGTGCTGGACGGTCTGCTCGGCCGAGGCGGAATGGACGGCGCGCCGCGTGGCCGACAACATCACCTTCGAGGGGTATCTGCCAGCGATCCCTGCTTGGATCCCGGCTTGATCCGCACCGCACACGGCCCAGATGATACACGTGCGAACGGGGTCAAAGCGATGAGCGACAGCGAGATCAAGGTCAGCCTGCATGAACGGATTGCCGATATTCCGGCAGCCGTGTGGGACGCATGTGCCTGCCCCGAGGAAGGCATAGGCGCGCGCCCCGAAGACCCGTTCACCACGCATCGCTTCCTCAAGGCGCTGGAGGACAGCCGGTCGGTCGGCACCGGCACCGGATGGCATCCGCATCACCTGACCGCACGGATCGGCGACGAGGTGATCGCCTGCGCGCCGCTCTATCTCAAGTCCCACAGCCAGGGCGAGTATATCTTCGATCACAACTGGGCACATGCCTATGAGCGCGCGGGGGGTCGGTATTACCCGAAATTCCAGGCGGCCGTGCCGTTCACGCCGGTCACGGGGCGGCGGTTGCTGACGCGGCCCGGCTTCGACGAGACCGGGCGCGCGGCCCTCGTGCAGGGTGCCACCGAGGTGGCGACGCGCAACCGCATCTCGTCGCTGCATCTCACTTTCTGCACCGAAGCAGAGTGCGACGCGGGCGCGGACCTCGGCCTGATGCCCCGGCGCACGCAGCAATATCACTGGTACAATCGCGGCTACGCGGATTTCGACGCGTTCCTCGCCGATCTGTCGTCGCGCAAGCGCAAGGCCATCCGCAAGGAACGCGCCCG
>Ga0307973_1001359_pt1 | contig 10728 bp, 8 predicted proteins | sample OrgLakmetagen782_FD_201837 | JGI IMG/M metagenome (GOLD analysis project Ga0307973, IMG submission 201837) | Saline water microbial communities from Organic Lake, Antarctica - #782 | ecosystem: Environmental > Aquatic > Non-marine Saline and Alkaline > Saline | place: Antarctica: Organic Lake...
TATTTCTTGCAATCTTCGTCTGTTTTGAACCGATCAGAGAACTCTAGAAGATTTTGACCCTTAAATACGTCCATAATTATATATATTTACTACCACTAAGATAGGTATTTATATACTGACCTCTAAAGAAAAATATAATCCCGAAGCTTTGGGACAGCTCTGCGTTTATACGAAAAGCTAGCGTCCTTTCACAGGTTACGTTTAATACACAAGGCTTTTGTGGGTGATGGCTCAAGGCAATTTAAATATTAAAAAAACATGAAGGCTAAAGCTCGACTTTCATTGATTATTCTTTCCCTGCTTATTAATTTTAGTTTAAAGGCACAAAATAAAGAGTCTATAGCTGTTATGAAATCCGCTACCGATTTTGTGACAGCATTTAATAATTTTGATTGGACAACTTTTCGAGCATCATTTACTGATGATGCGACTATTTTTTATCCTTTTTGGAATCAAGCGAGCCGAATACAAGGTAAGCGTGAAATTGAAAGTGTTTGGTTGACAATTTTTCCAGAATTTGTTGACACAAAAAATACTAGAAAATTACAAATAAACCCAAAGGATATTAACATCCAATTCTACCATCAGACTGCAATTGTTACCTTTCATTCGGGAAGTGGAGGAAATACGTTATCAAGACGGACTTTAGTCATGGTAAAAGAAAATGAAAATTGGAAAATTGCTCATCTGCACGCTTCATCGGTAAGTGAGAACAAAAATTAAAGAATTAATGAAACCACTACCTACAACACAGAACTGAGGTAAAAAACAACTCTTTTCTACTTTAATTTTGAGGCTCTATTATTCTATACTCAGAGATTCATATTTGTGATTCTTTGAGTATATTTTGTTGATTTTTCTTTATTTATTTTGGCAACACATAAAACCTCAACTTTAAAACCATCGGGTAAACCAATGGGTTTACAAAAAGCCGTTGATCTCCCTATCCAAGGTAATTATAGAGTTGTTGGAGGCCATTAGTCAACTATTGATTTGCCTGTTAGTAGCTATAAAACAGCACTTTAATATGTGTTTAGAGGTTATTTTTAAAGCATTTATAATAGAGTGTACTCTACTATTCTGGTTTGTGTGATAGAATTAATTACCTCCGAGATTTCAGCGTTTTTGAAAGTATGTTTTTAATATTTAAACTTTTAAGGCAATAAAAAACCACTAAATTTGTATCATTATTTTAATATAAATAACACAATTTGTCGTTTTATTTTTACATTGTTATTTAACAAGTAGATAACGAAAAACTCATTGAATTAAATAATTTTATGGAACGAAAGATTGCAATAATTTATTCCTCTATAGATGGACAAACTTTAAAGATTTGTAGAAAACTAAATTCATATTTTAATGATAAACAAATACAAACAGAATTACATTCGATTGATTCGTTTAATGCTGAGTTATCAAAATTTCATACATTAATTATTGGAGCAAGTATTCGATATGGTAAGCATAACAGGAAGATTTCTGAATTTATACAGAGTAATAAAAATTATCTTAACCAAATAAAAACTGCATTTTTTTCAGTTAACCTTGTTGCGAGGACAGAAGGTAAAAACTTGGCTAATACTAATCCCTATCTGATCAAATTTCTAAAACAAAATGACTGGAATCCAGATTTTCTAGATGTGTTTGCTGGAAAATTAGATTATAAGTCTTACTCACTAATTGACAAATTAATGATTAAACCAATAATGAAATTAACTGGTGGCCCAACTAAGTCAGACAATCCAATAGAGTTTACAGATTGGAAAAGAGTAGATAATTTCGGTTTAATGATAAGCGAAAACTATAAAAGTACTGAGTCTAAAAAAGAACTGAGGTAAAAAAAACTCTTTTCTACTTTAATGTGAAACATTAGTAGTCTAGACTTGGAGATTTACATTCTTGATTCTTTGAGTATATTTTGTTGATTTTTCTTTATTTATTTATTTTGGCAACACATAAAACCTCAACTTTATAATCATCGGTTAGACCAATGGGTTTACAAAAAACCGTTGATCTCCCTATCCAAATTAATTATAGAGTTGTTGGAGGCCATTAGTCAACTATTAATTTGCCTGTTAGTAGCTATAAAACAGCACTTTAATATGTGTTTGGATGTTAATTTTTAAGTATTTATGTAAGGTTGTAATCTAATATTTTGATTAAATATTTATATTAATTACCTCCGAGATTTCAGCGTTTATTAAATCATGTTTTTAATGTTAAGACTTTTAAGACAATAAAAAAATCACTAAATTCATACTATCAACAAATATGGACAATACAACTTGTTGTTTTGTCCAATACGCAGGCTGTATTGAAAACTGACGAAAATACTAATCAAATAAAAAAGAATATAATATGAAAAGAATTAAACAAAAAAAATCCATAATTGTTCTGGCTGGAACTCTTATTTTCACTTTTCTCACTCTATTTTCTTGCAAAAAAGAAAGTTCTGAATTAACATCAGAAGAAAAAGAAAATGCCAAAATAGAAATTTCATCGCAAGTGGAAAAAATTGTGGCAGGTGCTGGACAGTTAAATATTGAAATGGCGATGGGTCCATATTCAAACTCAACCGACTTTTTAGTCATTAATCCTGACGGGACTTTTTTAAACTACAATGGAATGAAAGAAGTGAATACAGAATCATTCAAACAACTGAATTCGATGGAATTTAGCACAAAAAATGAGGAATTCCGATTTCTGACAAAAAATAAGGTTCTACTTACTTGGTATGGAAAGAACAAATTTGAATTAAAATCTGGAGAAAAAATGAAAATTGACTCTTATGTTGGAACTATGCTTTTCGAGAAAATAAACAATGAATGGAAAATAGTTTATGCTCACGAATCATCATCAGCACCACAATTAGATTAATGTGACTCAAAACAGCGTTTTATTTTCCTCTTGTTTCTTAGTAAATATAATAACTACTGTAGCAATACAGTAGTCATTATATACCATTTACTCTTCTCTAATCGCAGTAAATCTTCGTAACTTTGAACTGTTACAAATACTTGAGGTTTCAAAATATAAAAAGTTAAATTAAAAAATGGAAGATAATCACATTGGCATAGAAATAAGAAACAAGGTGCTGCAATATCAAGGTGAAAATTCAATTTATTACAAGGATAATAAATTGAATACATGGGTTGGAATTTCATGGACCGATTTTGGCGACAAAATTCAAAACCTGTCAAAAGCATTATTGAATTATGGAATAAAAGAACATCAAAATATTGCCATATTCGCAGAAAACATGCCCAACTGGATTATAGCCGATATTGCTATAATGAGCATCAGAGGGGTGACAGTTCCTATTTATGCAACAAATTCAAAGAACGAGGTTGAATATATTGTAAACGATGCTGAAATTAATTTGGTTTTTGTGGGTGGTCAGGCAGAATATGACAAAGCACTTCAAATTTCAAAAACGAATAGCAACTTAAAATACATAGTTAGTCTTTGCGAAGACATAAAAATCGAGAACAACGAAAACTCAATTCATTTAAATGATTTTTTGGTTTTAAAAATGAATGAAACCATTGAAACAGAGCTTCAAAAAAGATATTACGAATGCGAATCAACCGATTTGGCAAGTATTATTTATACTTCAGGTACTACCGGAGAACCAAAAGGAGTCATGCTGGATCATACAAACTTTATGCAGTCTCTAGTAGCGCATGATTTTGAATTGGTTGTTTCACAAAAAGATTCTTCATTAAGCTTTTTACCATTGAGTCATATTTATGAGAGAAGCTGGGTTTTCTTTTGTTTGCATCGAGGCATAAAAGTATATTTCAACCAAAATCCGAAGTTAATCGCCGAGGTATTAAAAGAGGTAAAACCAACAGTGATGTGCACAGTTCCTCGTATTTTCGAGAAAATTTATGCAGCAATTCAAGATAAAAGGAAAGAAGCTTCGCCTACCAAAATGAAATTAGCCAGCTGGGCTTTGGGTATTGGAAACGCCTATTTTAACAAGTACCAACGAAACGATATAAAAGTACCATTAGCTTTAAAGTTAAAACACAAAATTGCAGATAAATTGGTGTTGAGCAAATTAAGAGAAGTTTTTGGTGGCCGCATAAAATTTATGCCTTGCGGAGGAGCGCCTTTAGCTCCGGATATGGTATCTTTTTTTCATTCCTTTGGTTTAAATATTAAATGTGGCTATGGTTTAACCGAAACTACAGCAACCGTCTCGCTATTTGGATATAAGCATTTCGAATTTAATTCTGCAGGAAAAGCAATTCACGGCACTCAAATAAAAATAGGAGAAAACGATGAAATTTTAGTAAAAGGACCTAGCTTAATGAAAGGCTATTATAAAAAACCAAAAGAAACTGCCGAAGTTTTTGAAGACGGTTGGTTTAAAACTGGTGATGCTGGAAAGATGGATGAAAAAGGGAATTTAATTATTACAGACAGAATAAAAGATTTAATGAAAACGTCTGGCGGAAAATATATTGCCCCTCAAAAATTAGAACTGGCATTGATAAACGATGCTTTTATAGAACAAATTTCAGTAATAGGTGACCAACAGAAGTATGTAACTGCATTGGCTGTTCCGAGTTTTGAGAATTTAAAAAAATATGCTATTGAACATAAAATTGCCTACGAGGATATTGAAGAATTGATTAATCAAAGTCAAATTAAAGAGATGTTTAAAAAGCGAATTGAAGCCTTGCAAAAAGATTTTTCGGTATTTGAAAAAATTAAAAAATTTAGTTTGTTACCTAAAGAATTTAGTATCGAAGCAGGAGAAATTACAGCAACTTTAAAGTTAAAACGAAAAGTCATTCAGAAAAAATATAAGGTGATTATAGATAAAATGTATAACGAGTAAAATTTTATAAATCAACTGTTTACTATAGTTTTGACAAGACTATGAACATTAAGAAACATTTGTTTGTTCAAAAGATTTACAAATTTTAGAATCCTTTTTGAAATTATCTGACATTGATGGATTTTTTTTGCAAACGAATGGACAACAGTCCTGTGGAGTAAAATCGAATATCAAAAAGACCAGCAAATATTAACACTAATAACGGAATAAAAAAGTGCTACAACAAAAAACTGAGATTAAAAATAACTCTTTTCTCTATTAATTTTGAGACACTAGTAGTCTAGACTCATGGATTCATAAAACTGATTCTTTGAGTTTTTTTGTGTTTTCCTACCATCTATATTTAGGTAATACGTAAACCTTCAACTTTATAACCTACGGTGAATCAATTGGTCTTCAGCGGGTTTTTGCAAACCCGTTGATTGTAAAGCTATTGGAGGCCATTAATCAGCTATTGATTTGCGGATTAGCTGCTATAAAACAAAATTTATAATAGAGTGTACTCTAATAGTGTGATTTGAGAGGTAGATTAATTAGCTCCGAGATTTTAGCGTTTATTAAAGCATGTTCTTAGTGTTAAGACTTTTAAGACGATAAAAAGTTCTTATATTGATAAAATTGATAACCCAGCAAGTTGTCATATACATGCGTTATCTGTAAGCTTGAAAAAAAATGCAACAATCGAATTATTAAAGCGTCATTAGATAAAAGAACAATCAAATGGAAAAATTATTATTTCTGATTCCCCTGATAATTGGGTGTGCATCACCGAAAGAAAAATCGGAATTTGACAAACTTGCTGAATATGAAGGGAATTATGAATATATAAATAAAACTACACTGGATATTATGGCCTCTGAACTTGACACAACGCTTTATGCTGTAGTGGACAAAGCTAAATATCCTTTAAAGCATATCGCTTTGGACAGTTTTGCTAATATCGCAGACATTCCTGTCGTTTTTGAACGAGACAAATCCAATCGAGTTATAGGTTACAAAACTGACGGACAAGTATTCAAACTAATTACTTCCGACATTGAGAAATTGGAAATGTTTCCAAGAAAAGAATCATTTCATAATCCTAATAACTCCGTTTATCACAAACCAAATCAAACCGCAGATGGACTGGCAACAGGTTTTCTAAAAGAAGAATTCAAAAACCCTGAACCTATACTCGCCATGGTCAAAGAAACCATAAAAGGCAAATTCCCTGACGTTCACAGCATTCTGATATATAAGAACAACAAATTGGTTCTTGAAGAATACTTTTACGGTTATAATGAAAACACACCGCACCAGTTAAGGTCTGCCACTAAACCGTTCATTGGTGGAATTCTTGGAATTGCCGTTGACAAAGGGTTTATAAAAAGTGAAAAAGAAAAACTTTTGCCCTATTTCAATTCTATATATCCAGAAATCGCGAATTTGGACGAAAGGAAAAAAGAAATTACTATAGAAAACTTCTTAATGTATCGTCACGGTCTGGACTGTGAAAATAATAACCCTGAAAGCAAAGGAAACGAAGAATTAATGATGCAAAGTGAGGATTGGGTAAAATACACGCTGGACTTGTCTATGGTCGCAGAATCTGGAAAATCATCATCCTATTGCACTGGTTGTGCGCTAACTTTAGGTAGTTTAGTTGAGCAAGCAACACGTAAAAACATCGAAGAATTTGCTAAAGAGAACTTATTTGAACCTTTGGGAATCTCGAATTACGAATGGACTTTTGAACCGAATCAGGCTAGTATAAATACTTTTAGTCAAATGTATATTACACCAAGAGACTTAATAAAACTTGCGAAGTTGTTTAAAGATGGCGGAAAATGGAAAGACAAGCAAATAATCTCTGAAAGTTGGGTTAACAAAACATTTCAAATGGACGAAGGAGATTATGGCTATTTGTGGGAGCATAAGTATTTTGTAATTGACGGTCAAAAATATAATTCATATTTAGCATCTGGCAACGGTGGACAAAAAATCAATATTTGGCCCGAACTCGATATGATTACTGTATTTACTGGCGGAAATTATAATTCTTATCAATTATATGGTAAAAGTACACCACCGAACGAAATGATACCGAACTATATATTAAAAGCCGTAGAAAAACCAGCAAATAACAAAGGCTATAACAAAGAGGGCAAAAAGTGACATATTCAAAGGCTTTAGCGTGTTTACTGAGACCACCAAATTTTTTGATTTGGCTTTTAGAATGAAAGCCAGCTCTTAAAGCCATACACATTTGGAATTCGCTACAGCCAATGCTACGCCAATCCCGAAACTTCGGGAGCAAAAGAGTATGTCTTGCCAACGCCAGAATAATAGAACAAAAAAGGATAAAAACAAACCTGACACCATAAAACATGAAAGTATTATCAATAGAAATAATGAGTAATTCAGCAGGGATGTTGATTATAGATGGAGATCAAAGCACCTATTCTGTGACAAACCTTGGAAAACTATTATCAATTCCAAAAGCAGACAGCTCCATAAAAGACATCATTGAATTTCAAACTAATTTCTCTATACATCTTCAAAATCAAAATATCGATAGAGTTGTTTTATGCGAAGGGGGGAATGACTCAAAAAAAATGAGAGTCAGAATGGAATTTGCAGTGCTTAGTGAATTTGAAAAGCAATCTATTGACTATAAAACATATCCCACAGGCTCTTGTACAAGATTAATTAACTCGACTTACAAAAAAGAGACTGGACGAGAATTTTCAGATGATTTAGTTAAAAATTCTTTACCTAAATACATGGGGAAAGCACTTGTTGCAGGCTGGAGATTTTTAGAATAAAAGAAAGTAGAATAATAGAAAAATAAGAATTCTATCTTTTAAAATGGAGAGCCTTCTTGATAGGGGTTAATCTTATTCCTTTACCTCATTTAACTCCACACTCAACAGAATTGTCTTTGTTTAGGGGTGAGGGTTTACCAAAACAGTATAACACCTTATTAGCTCAACCAAGAAGGCTATATCCATAATTTAACTTAAATCCAAGAGGAAAGAAATAGGGGATAGATTAGCCAAAAAGGGGATTGATTTTGTCGAAATAGTTATCAATGGGATAGAGATTTAAATACCCATAAAGTCACTGAGTTTGATGGCTAATAAATCTTTGACAAGCCAAGGCGTATAGGATTTGGTTTGGAGCAGTGTTTATATATGAAACCTTTCTAGAGTCTTACAAAATGAATAAAAAAATGATTTTGCAGTATTCGCAAGTTAAAATCCTAGAGTATCTAGAAATCGAAAAGGCGCAAGTTGTGTTGACTAAAGATGTAGATAAAACTAAATGTACAAGTTACGTGGATGATTTGTGCTGATTTTGAAAAGGAAGAAGAATATGAGAGTGCAGATTATAAGTTATGAGAGATGAAATTTGCTCGTTCATTGGGGTTTATTGAAAAGTAAACTAAATCCAAGGGCTACAAGTAAGGCTACACATAGGGGAATAAAAAAATCCCAAAACCTTATGTATAAAGGGATTGGGATTTAGGAAGTGATCGCGACAGAACCCAAACTATAAGAACATAGTAGTTTTAAACCTATCTAATCTCAATAGATACGACATTTTATAAAATGATACATTGTAACAAGTTGTTTTAAATCGAACAAAAGCTTAATAAATCGAACAAAAATCGAACAAATGAATTATCTTTGATATTGTCTAAAGCGTACTAATTTAAACCAATATCAAATGGCAACTCTTAATTTTTATTATAGGAGTAAAAAAGAACAAACCAACTTATCTATAAAATTTAGATTTAGCCTAAACAAAGATAACTTTGTAATAACTGGCAAAACACCTATAAGAACCAGTTTAGAAGTTTGGAGCAAAATCGAAGCTTTAAGAGTTGACGACGCACAACTAAGAAAACAAGTGTTTGAAGTTAGAAACCTTTTATCTGACTTAGAAAACTACATCTTAGAGACGTTTGAAGCTGAACCCAATAAAGTTAAGGCAACTCAAAAAGAATGGCTTACAACGACTTTAAATAATTTCTACAAAACTGATAATGAAACCCCAACCACATTAGTTGACTATGCAAACTATTATTTAGAAGTACGTAAGAATGAAATCAAACAGCATCTTAAATTTAAACTAAACGGTTTAGTTAAGAAGCTTAAAGAATTTGAAAACCTCAACAAACACGAATATAAAATACTCGAAGTAAACGAAGCTTTTAAAAACTTGTTTACTGACTTTTTACAATCAAAAGACTACTCACAAAACTACATCAAAAAACAATTTGGATTTTTAAAACAACTATGCAATCACGCAAAATACAACGGACTAGAAGTTAGCCCACAACTAGACAAGCTAAACGTAAAAAACGAAAAAACACCAAAGATTTATTTAACGCCAAACGAACTCGAGCAAATCGAAAACACAGAGTTTGAAACTGAAAATCTTACAGCGACTAAAGACTGGCTTATTATAAGTTATTATACAGGGCAAAGGGTATCGGATTTTATGCGTTTTACCTCAGATATGATAAGAACCGAGAACGGCAAACATTTAATCGAGTTTACACAAAAGAAGACTGAAAAGACAATGACAATACCAGTACATAAAAAGGTATTTGAAATTATTGAAGCCAACGGCGGGAAGTTCCCAAAGAAATTACAAGACCAAAAATACAACGGCTATTTAAAAGAAGTTTGTAAAATAGCTGAGGTAAACGAACCAACCAAAGGGAGAAAATTAATAAATATAGGAACTAAAGAAAATCCAGTTTACAGATACAAAACAGACGTTTATCTTAAATATGAGTTGATAAGTTCCCACGTTGGACGTCGTTCTTTTGCGACCAACTTTTACGGCAAAATACCAACTACTTATTTAATCTACTTCACTGGACACAGCACCGAAGCAATGTTTTTAAACTACATAGGCAAAAGTAATAAAGATTTAGCCCTTGAAGTCTCAGACTATTTTAACGCCCTTTAAAACCCTAAAAATGATTTCAAAAAACAAAATTTATAAACATTTTGCAAATCCCGATTTTTTTAAGATTGATAATTTTGTAATGAAGTATCACGACGAAATCAATAAAGAAGTTGAAGCAAACGAACCTATTTACTTGAACCCATTTAATTGGGATGAACACAAAGAGACTTTCTACAATCAAAGAATTGTTAGTTATAAAGATAAGGGATATAAAACAGAAGAGAAAAAAATTAATTCTGAAAAAAGAAAAATTGAAAATCTACCAAACGAAAACAAAAAATACTTCGCGTTACTACCAAATGAAAATGAAAAATACATTTTATTAAAAGAACATTATAGGGACTTTTTAAACGAAAAACTAAAAAGCAAAGAAGGCAACCCCAAACGAACCAAAAAACAAATCGAGTTTGAAGACTTCTTTAAAAATATCACCGCAAAACAAATAAAAAACATAAAGGAAGACTTCAAAGATTTAGAGCCAAAAGAAACTGCAATATTCATTGACCTACTTTATAATGATTTTAAGGTATTAAACATAATTCCTGGAAGCAGAAAAGGGAAAAGCCAAAAAGACTTTATAAAACATATTACAGATAACTCAAATCAATCAATCAATATGCTCTTCTCAAAAGATACCATAGAAAATTATATCTATAAAGGAAACGAAGCTGACAAAACAACAATTAAAACACAACTTGAAACAATCTTAAAATAAGTTGATTATTGATTGTAGTTGATTATCAACCTCAATCAATTGATTATCAATGTTTTATATTGCATTACTCCATAAATTTGATTCGAATTTAAAATCAAAAAAAATGAGTAATTCAGAACCAGTACAATTTGTACAAATCACGACCAACGAACTGGCAAAGCTTATTAATCAAAAAGTAAGCGACAATCTCAACCAGTTT
>Ga0307973_1001381_pt1 | contig 10642 bp, 11 predicted proteins | sample OrgLakmetagen782_FD_201837 | JGI IMG/M metagenome (GOLD analysis project Ga0307973, IMG submission 201837) | Saline water microbial communities from Organic Lake, Antarctica - #782 | ecosystem: Environmental > Aquatic > Non-marine Saline and Alkaline > Saline | place: Antarctica: Organic Lake...
CGCGCCACCTATGTGAGTGTGGTAGTTGGCTTCATAGGCATACTGGTCGGCGCAGCCTTATCGTCCATGCTTCAATAAAATCGGCTAGAAGCGCAATATCTGGCGTCAGGAAATGCAAATGAAATTTTCATTGATTTGAGCATCTGCTTTATTCGTAACCGGTTGTGAGAGCTATGACTCTTTTGCAGAATGTATGAATGATTATGAGGCACGTGCCGGATCTGCGCACGCTGTGTGTCCCGAATGCGACAACGACTGGCGCAAGTTACGTCAAGAAGCTGTGCAGCGCTGTTCCAAATATTGACTCGCTAATCCGTAAACCCACAACACTTAGCCGCACAAATTGAATACTATCGGCGGGTTATTTGGTTCATACCGGGCGTTGCAGGTGCTGGCATTAATCAGTCGCTTGTTGCCGCGCTGATATTCTCCGTACCCTTCATGGATATGACCGAAAATGTGGGCTTTTAAAGAAAGTTGAGCAACCCGATCTGACAAGTGAATGCAGCCGACATTCTGGGTCTTGAAGCCAAGGTCCACCAAGTCTCCGATACCGTGTGGCGGGCCGTGGGTAATCAGAACGTCAGTGTTATCAGGTATCAGCTTCCACTTTTCGTGGAGTGGCTCACCACGGTCCAGCATGAACGCCCAGTCCATAAATGTTGGCGTCCAGGGCGACCCCCAGAACCGAATTCCATCAATCTCAATGGCGCTGTCTTCCAGGTATGTGGCGTTGGTCAACGCCGCTCTGGCCAGGTCCGGAGTTTCTTGAAAAGCCCAATCGTGATTGCCGGCGATAAGGATTTTGTGTTGATGAGGTAATGAGTCAAGCCACTCGTTGAATTCTTGGATATTCTCAAGTGTTCCTTGACCGAGACAGTCGCCGGCATGGATAAGCACGTCACCGTCCGGAATTGCCTGGATGTGCCGGTGTAAACTGTGCGTATCGGAAATACAGACCAGTCTCATAGTTTGTGTTTTTCTGTGCGGCGATTCATCAGATGAGCCCTGTCAAAAAGACGGCGATCGATACCCCTGATTGTGCCGAAACCCTCCTGCTACGTCCATGGTGCACAGAGTAGGGTGTTGTTAACGGTTTAAACACGTGAATCTGGTCTTTATACCAAGCAAGTGGCAGGGCAGTGATTGGGGTTAGGGCAAATGGTCCGATGTGGTCCATAATCATCTGGGGTACGGCTTTTGCAGCAGAGGAGGAAAGAGATGCAAGACAAGCAGAAAAGACGACAGAGGGCTTTTAAGGGTAAGTTCAGGCCCACGCGAGAGCGTCTGCGGGAAATCGGAAAAAAAGGTATGGAGACGATGGAGTACCTAGCCCCAGAGGACATTGGCAAAATCACTGAGGTGTCAGTGCGATAGAAGCGCTGGGTACTTGGCATTCCTTAGCGGGATAAACTGCGCATTGGATTAACACTTCTGCGCTCTTCGCTCGAACAGGAAAATGCCGTTGTTTATTAGAACAACGCACAGAACATGGTAAACAGCTTCACTGTTGCTGCCAAACAATTTGGGGCCGCCAGGGCGAAAGAACCATTTGACCAAGCCGGCGCTGGCTAAACCGGGTAGATCCGTCTGTAACAGGGGCTCCCAACGCTATCTCTTCGTGCAGCCAGAGTTCCTTACACTAAATCTCCCAGCACCTGCTATTCACGTAGGTGCGTCCCATGCCCTCTTGCTCGTTCTCCAGGTTTAAGTAGCCGGTAAAGAACTTTCCGTGGGAATCTTCATCCGGATACAAGCGCTCTCCAGAACCCACTGAAATTTTAACTTTGCCAATTTCATGCACCGAGAGGCCGAGTTCGATAATTGCCGCGTCTAAAACCTCGGCTAAACTATCAGCCTTGGCGCTTAAGCCGGTGTAGCGGAAAAGATTGTGGACTTCTAAGGTGAAGATCCCATTATCGTGTTTGGTTACCGTCAGCCAAAATCCACCCATCAGTTCACCATAGTCTTCTTAACAGTGGGAACTGTGCTGCCACTAGACCCGCTCAAAGTCGGTTTCAATCTCGTCTCCCCGTTGGTCAATAAATTTGTCATCCTTGTATTGAACTATCTCCCGCGTATCGTATTTCGCGCTACCGGCCTGGCAGAACTCAAGCCAATCGCCCTGATTCAATTGCACTTTGAAAACCTTTCGCTCGGTCCAAACGCGTGCAGACTGCTGCTTTCTATCCACCAGGTCCGCATCTACAAAGCACCGATTCCGTACCATTTTATGTTTTTCGTTGTAGTCCAAGCGTGCTAACCAGCATTTCTCTGAACCCTTGAAGGCCTTGGCGCTCAGGACAAGTTCAAATTCGTCACCTGACTCGCCCATTAGGGTGCTATCCAATTGTCCGGTTCGCTCTGACTCAGGCTGAGATTTGACAATCGGCATAGAGACGATCGAATTACTGGCTAACAGGGCTGATGCTTCACCAATCAGTTGCGAAAGCTCCTCGGCAGTCATTTTGCTCAAGTCTTTCATGAATATCCCATATCTTAATATATGATAAACTAAATCAGTTAATTAGTCAAGTCTATTTATATATAAATGGTTATCAACAGATGCTGGTTAAATTCACAGTAAAGACTTATGAGGCAAATAGGGCTTGCAGAGAACTTGACTAAAACTGCCTCAGTTGTCGCGCAGGGGGATAAGCCGACTACGCGCTCGGACTTACTGTTGAACTTTGTGACACCGAGTCGAAGAGATGGGGTAGCGGACGCCAAATCACAGCATAAATGAGATTATATAATTTAACTCATTGTGAAAGTAATTAAATGATTATATAATTACATAAACACCAAAAAATAATAATAAACGAGGTGGAATATGATTTTAAAGTTAGGAAACGAGGGGACAGTTGTCCGGATATTCAAGACCCGCAGCGTTTGCTACGACGAGATTGAATACAACGGGAAGTTCCGCAAGCTCTGGAAGACAGAGATGGACAAGCTGGCGGAGTTTCCGGCTTACGAGTCGGCAGAGTCCCAAATGTCGAGCATCCCCAACGATAATGGCGGGGCCATGTTCACCGCAGAGAACATTGCCAATGCAGAGAATTGGATTGAGAAACAGATGCAAGAGATTGACGCTGCCTTCCGGCGAAACTTTTCCCAAGGCTTAATGGGTGGTGCGGCTGTCATCAAACGGGCAAGTTCGGATGACAAAGAATACGGGACGCACCCGGATTTCATGCCAGGCCGGAAAGTAGGTGAGTTTATTGGAGTCATTCGTGGGGCTCGCGAATACAAGCCCAAGATGCGCAAGCGGATAAGAATGCCTGAGGTCGAAATCAACGAGGGTCTCACGGTCTCAGAGGCTTGGAAAGATGGACGCCTAGACGACTTGGCCACCGAGATCGTGATTCGCAACCGCATCCTCGCCAAGGATCGCGGCGGGGAGCTTGACAAGGCACTGACCGAGAAAGAGAAGCGTGCAATCTTCACGGCTGGCCGAATTTTGACTCTGTTTACTTACAGCAAATGCAAGAAGCAGCAGGGAGAGATGATGAAACACTGCGAACCGCTTGCCAAAGAAAAGCTCGCCGAGATCATGGCCATCAATATCAACAAGGCAAAAAAGAAACTGGACTGATTTCCGCGAAGCGGCCACCAATCGTAACAGGGAAAATGGCAAGATCCGCCTCTCCCTGTCAGTGCTCTTATTGCTTGATATACAAAAGGTATTGCATGCCGATTGAGTTCTTAATAGCCGCAGGGCGCATGGGCGTTACGCTGACCCCGTTTGCATTGGTCAATTCAAAGTCGATTAGGTTCTGTTAGTTGTTGCTGATGCAGCTTAAGGTACATCCTGACAGCTTTTTGTTGGTAATAGCGTTTAAGGGTGGCCTGTGGTTGGGTCTGGTTTGTACTATTTTGCTTCGTTCTCGGCGCAGAGGTGAGCCATGTCGCCCATCAGGTCAACGGGGAACTGGTGTTCGCTCGTGCGGTTTATTGCCATCTGCGTGAAGGTGTAGTCCGCATGTGGGTGATCAGTATCGTGGGAAAAGTAATCCCGGATAGCTTCAGCCCGTTCATAGCCACTCAGACCCTTCGCCGCCTTGCGGGCTGCGCGGATGTGCTTATTGAATGCCTTCTCATAATTAATGTCGAACTTGTTCATATTGTTGAATTGGTCCGGGTCTTGTTTTCGCATACTTATCCCGTTTTCTTTTTGTGATTTAAATTAAACTACATACATTATCGTTTATTAAACCTAAAGCGTCAACCAACAAACACAAATGATGATACTTTTTGAAGGGCGGGGGTATCGACCCATGTCGCTAGTGTTTTTCATCTCTCGAGGCGGGTTTGAGTCCTTTATAGTTCGCCAACTTTTGAATGGTGGATGGTGAACTCGACGGACTAGCGTGGTTCTGTAAGGGGCAGTCGCTTCACCTCGTTTAGCCGCTTGGGTACCGCAGCAGTGTCGGGAAGTGTCTTGCCGTCATGTACGAATTTTGGCTTGTCCTGGACGGATATTGGATCTCCGTCAATAGAGAGGAAAGCGGTGCCGCATTTTGCACCTTAGTCTATGCCTGTGATCATTTCATTTTTACATTTCTGTATATTAGAAAGAAAAGATCAAAGGATAGCGACAGCTATGGATAATTTAAGCGAAGCGCTGTCATCCATAGAATTGGTTTAACTGCGTTTTTTGTTATGGCTCCGCTGTCGCGGAAAAGGGTCCAGTTTATTATTCGTGAACTTGTTAAATTTCTGATTATTTTCAGATTATTTTTTGTTTGTATTATATAAGAGAGTGATGCGACTTTTTTTTGGCTTTTCAAATCCCTTAAACCCAACAACGACAAGGAATGCAGAGGAGCAGAGGGTCAGCAAAAGTGCTCAAAAATCCCACGACAAATTTGGAGCCTTTTTGGGTAAATTTGGATCTTGACAAATATTTAGTTTTTTATATATCCATATATTTATGTTGACCATTTTTTTAAATAATGAGTAAATAAAGATAACAGCACAGTCTTGACCGACTAAAAGCTGGACACCTTTAAAAAATAAAAGAGAGAGAGCTATGAACTACAGAGCTATGAATTACGATAGATTTATTATCAGCAAGCCCATCACACTTTTTAAAGCTAACCGCCCTCCTGAGTTTTATGCGACCCCCTGGGAGCACATCAGTGCCGAAAAACGAAAAGGCCTCCGCCCTCGGATGCTGGTTTCAGTTCCAGAATACGACACATTTAGAGCCCTGAAATTCGCCCGCGACTTAAACGCTCATATTGTTGTTGATGGCAAAGCAGTCGATCCGAACAATTTTCGCGAATACCTTAAAGCAAGAGCCCGCAGCGCACGCACGGCTGACGATGTCGCAGACTCCATGCCGAAGATTGCTAAGATTTTTGCCGAAAAGTTTCCGTACAAAATTGACGACAAAGCAGAACTGGAGCGACAAATCCGCCACATTATGCCCGAGCGCCAAATCACGAACGACAAAACATTGAAAGACCTGGCTGCCGATTATTTGCATCAGGCAATCGTGGAATTTGATCTCGAAACACGCGATTTGATTCAAGTGCGCGAGGGCAACCCAAACGTCATTGAGGCCCCGACCGGCCGCGAAGAACTGCGTAAATTAATCATGGAACAGGGCGGGGTGTTCGTCATGAACTGGCAGCTCGGCGAGGGCAAATCAGAGTTCTGTGACGAATTGCTAAAACGGTGCCAACACGAAAACAGGACAGCGGCAATGCTTGCCCCCCGCAAGTCTCACCATACAAAGCACCTGGGCGAACCAACTCATTATCAAATTATCAAGCAAACAAAAAACGCGGGCACGGTTGCCGTCGGCACGTCAAACGGGCTCTGCTACCTGCCAATTTTCGAGAAATATCGCACTGGGGCCAGCATACTGATTGCTGACGAATACGAGCAAAACAGAACGCACAACGCCGGGAAAGCGTTCCTTTCGGGCTCACTGCGTGACCGGGCCCTGATCACTTCCAACATGAATAACTTTATACTGAGGGCGGCGGACCTCGGCGCATTCATAGGTGTTGATGCTCAAATGTCCGAGCATAGCGTTAACGAATTGGCACAAATGACCCGTAAAAAGATCATCATCAGCCGATCAAATAGGCCACTGCGCAAGCGCAAGCTGAAACTGCACAGAGATCATCAGAGCTGTGTCAGCCATGGCCAGGGTTTGCTATCAAAAGGTGGACGGATCGTGCTGTTTGCTGACATGTCGCACAACGAAAAAAACGACGATTTCGGGGGCGTGGTTAAGACTATGCTTTCAGCAAAGCCCGATGCCGATGTTCTGGTCATCGACAAGTCTTACGTGCAAGACCCGGACAACGCGCAAGCCCTGAAAAACATCAATAAAACTATTGAAGCTCATGATCTGATTGTTATTTCTCCGGCCATTAACTCGGGTTTTAGCATTACAACCGACAATATTGACGCAGTGTTCGTCCTGGCCTCCGGTACCGTCCTGCCAACCGAATTCGTGCAGACTCTGGGCCGGTTTCGTGCTTTGAATGAGATCCACGTGTCATTTGAGGTCGTTGAGCGTTGGTTGCCGATTTATCCAAACGACGTGCTCAAATCGCTGGCAAATTCCGAGATCTTGGCCACTTCATACTCTGCCCACGCAGTCGAGCACCTGCGAACCCAGCCGGGCGTCGACCAGGTCATTAAACAAATCGCACGTGACAACAAGATGCGCCAGCAATACCCCAATAGGGCGCTAATAATGGCGAAATACGCGGGTTTTGAGATGGAGCGGGTGGTCGCCAAAGAGTGCAATGGCGACAGTAAAAGCACTGGCGGCATGACGCTAAACAAGGGCAAAAGTATATCCGAGGAGGAGCGCTCAGAATCCGTCATGGGCATTCGCAAAATTGGCGAGAGCGAATCAAAACGCATCCGCGAAAAAAACAGCAAAACCCCTGACGAAGAGATCCAGCTTGAAAACTTCGACATGCGCGTCGCCTACCGCACCCCAGACCTGACCATGTATCTCCTGGCAGCTGATCGAAAGGGACGGATGCGCGACATCATAAAAAACTGGAAGACAGCAACAAAAGATCGCACAGAGCATATGACAGTCGCAGATATGCAGTGCCGACGCGTTATCCGAAAGCTGTTTGACTGTATCGACATCAACATCAACACTATCAAACCGAACCACAGAACGTCAGCGCAAAACCTGAAAGCTTGGGCAGAGGAGAACAAGATCGTAATCGTCTGCCAATTCAGCGGAAGCCTGATCACCTTACCCATGGGCATTAAAAATCAGGAAGATCGGGCGGCATTTTTCACAGAAGCGCAGGCTGACAAGTTCGCGAAATGGATCAAGGGCGGCGAGATGAAAATCAGCGGGAATAACATTCGGAACCGCGACGCCCTGAAAGCGTTTGGCAAGCCCATCAACCACAACACTCAGGGCCCTTGCATGGTCAAGAAGTTGCTCACCGAGGTCCTAGGCCTAGCGATCTATAGGACTAAAATCGGCGGCTGGAAATTCTCAACAACCGAAGATTTTGATGTGTGCTACGCCATGGCCACCGCAGACGTCGATCCTAACGAATACAAGAAGGGCGATGACCAGGCCGCGCAGGACGCCGAAATTGATGCGGAAATGCAGGCCAGGGGGTTTGAACAATCCATCCGCCGATCTGGTTGATTCGGTGATCTACGAAGAAAGCATTAAAGCGACTGAAGTGTCTGTCAAAGACCTGGAAAGCATGCATCTGTCATTCGTTGAGATTGTGAGCGATTTGGATGTTGAGTCTGCAACCCTCAAGAGTGAGATGAAAAAGCCTCAGACAGCGCCAGCGCCCACAATATACAAAAGTGCGCCTGCGATTGATTGGTCTGATTCTATTGCTGATTACTACGCACAACTTGCAGCGGCTATCAGGGGAGATGGAGAACAAGTGAAGGTAACGAAAAAAAGGAGCGACAAGCAAAGTTAAAAGAAGATCGAAAGCGGAAGTAAAAAGAATGAGAGCAGAAGCTGACAAAATTGATTTCGAAGATATGGCCTGCCGATAACTGAAACCACCCAAGGGTGGGCGGCAACATCCCTAAACCGCTTACCCATGAACGACCCGGCCCGGCCGGGCTTTCATGCATCACGACACACAGCGCCCGCAAATATTTGGTTACAACAGAAAAGCCCCACCGGAGTGGGGCTTCGTTGACACCTTGAGAGATTGCGAACTAACGCAACATTTCACTACCGGGGTGACTAGTCCCAGCGATGGAGTGGAGTGTTTCTCGATTCCATAGATAGATTATAGCAAAAAAAGTTATTATAGAACATTATTAAATGGTTTTATATATTCGTCAATTTTAATGTATGCTAACTTTGATGGTCAATCAAGCTGCGGTAGTTTTTGGGGTTCGGAGGTCAGAGTGATGAGCGTTGGGAACACAAAAAGGCGGTATGGGGTCGGCACTCGAAAGGGCAAAAGCACCGATGAAGCCAGGCCTGCAACAATTGAAAATATGGCTGAGGTTTTTGGTTCAGTTGAGGTTGCGGAAGAAATGAAAGAAATGTCGGATGCCATGGATCAGATCGTTGAAGGCGTCACCGCTAAGTTGAGGGCCGATAGGGAGGCTGGACTCAGGAGCCCGGACCCCGACGACAGCATGGAAGATGACGAGGATCAGCTGCGTCCGGGGTGGGATACTTAATCAATAGGGGGTATGAACAACATCGGCGGACTATGAACGCTTGAGCAACTCGATCTGCGGGTCGTCGGTTTCAATTTTGTCGATTTGACTCCCCATCCGCAGCCAACGCTCCAAAACCTGATCTAAGGGCATGTCTGTCTTGATTGCTTCTGAATTAGCCAGCCGCATAAGGTATTCGGGCAACGGTGTTGGTTCCGGGGCCTTTGTTTTTTCTCCGATGTGCTCCAAAAAGTGGTTTGCGATTTTGTCAGCCTTCTGTCGAACTTCTTCCCTACCTCGCTTCGTATAAATCTCGATGACCTTAGTTTTCTCATAAGTCTTGTGATTGATGAGCATCTGGATGATGGTTTGGTGGACGTCGAGATTTTGGCCAATTGTAACGAAGGTCGCCCTGATATCATGGGGCTTGTGGTGCGCAATATTTGGAACCTGCTTTTTGATCACCCTCCACTGTGTTGGCATGTTTTCTGTCACGTGTGGGCTTTTGCCGTTGCCTAGAGATTTGAAAAGATAGCCATCGCATTTGCCGGTCAATTCAATCTCCCGATCCCGCATTTCCTTCAGCATGTCCCAAATGTAATGACAAACTGGCAGGTTGAAAACCTTCTCCCCGGTTTTGGTCTTTTCGACGTCTTCCTTTTCCTTCCACGTAATCGTTCCGCGTTCCAGATCAATCTGTCGCCACTCAATGCTTGAGAGTTGGCCACCTCTCAAACCAGTCAGCAGCGACATTTTAAAATAGTAATGCGACGTTACCGCGAGAGTAGGGCGCTTTTTGTCGTTTCGATTTGGAACCCGATTTTTCAAATCGCTGATTGCTTCCCATAATTCGTGCCAGTTTTCATCGTCAACTGGTTCGCCTGTTACCTCTGCCTGTCCTCCTTTGCCGATCCATGATTTGTGATATGCCATTGCTTGCTCGATGATGTTTCCGCTCGGTTTCGTATAGTCCGGATCTGGATTTTTAATGGCGCTGTTAATCAGTGTTCGTGCGTACCCAATAGCCTGGTCTGGCGCTCTAACCCTTTTTTTCGCTCCGCCGTTGTTTGTTATTTCGGTATGCAACCTTAAGACTTCTCTTGGTGTGAGCTGGGATATCTTTAACTCAGACCACGGGAGCAAGTAGCGATTGAATAGTTCGAAATACGCCTTCCTTGTTGACGCTCTCATGGAGTGATGTGCCAGATAATCATCGTGAAGAGTCTGGAAAGTGGGAGAGAGGTCCCGCTCCCCGGGCTTGGGCGCATCTGGCGAATAGTAAACAGCCCGACCCGCCATGATATTTTGTTGCATTTCCTGGGCGCGTGCAGTCACTTCGCGCAGAGATTGGTTGATGCTTGCAACCTTGAAGCGTTGTGGGTTTATTGTCTTTTTGGAGCCTGTTTTGACCCGCTCCCGGATAATAAAATCAGCCGAACCGGTTTTCGTAATTTTGAGTATGAGCTTCGCGCCGTTGTTTCTCTCGTCCTTTATGTATTGGACATTTACACCCTCGGGAAGGAAAAATTCATCCCCACCTCGATTCCTAGCTTTTCGAAAGTCTTCGAGCTTCTTTAAGATCTGGTTAATTTTACGCTGACTGAATTCCAAGGTTTCCAACACCGCCTCCGAGACTGCATCATAGACCGAAGAGAATAGCGCTCTGACACAAATTAGGAAAACCCAAAACACAAAGTTTTACAATATTGCTGACACGCATATGACACAACAATTCTTCAAATAATGGGTTTTAATTATTTAAGGAAACTAATAAAATATTTTTATTCCGATTGGGTATATATAAAAAAAGTAATTAAATCCCTTATAATCATAGATTTACGGTGCATTTAGTAAAAAAATGGCGTTAAATTGTCGATAGACTACACAAACTTAAAATCTTGTGACCGTTAGGTCGTGCCGGTTCAAGTCCGGCCCCGGGCACCATCATTTTCAATGCTTTACGTCATTATTTTGTTTTCGCCAAATGCCTTCG
>Ga0307973_1001384_pt1 | contig 10632 bp, 9 predicted proteins | sample OrgLakmetagen782_FD_201837 | JGI IMG/M metagenome (GOLD analysis project Ga0307973, IMG submission 201837) | Saline water microbial communities from Organic Lake, Antarctica - #782 | ecosystem: Environmental > Aquatic > Non-marine Saline and Alkaline > Saline | place: Antarctica: Organic Lake...
AGATCGTCTTCCGCGTAATGTGTATTGGAGTGGCTTGCAAAGGCGGGATTATAAGGTCTTTGCACCGATGCCGCACCCCGCGGCATTTATTCGACGTTCTGCACCTGAAAATAGAGCAGTAAAAAAAATATCATAACATTCAGTATTTTGTGATTTGAAATTACAAAAAACACTCTGCCTACTACCCAATATACTCCCCATGCAGCAGAATGTGCTGCCGTGACAGCCCTCCTTAAGGTTGGCTTAGGCCGCCGTCGACACTCGCCATTGCAAGAAGAACTGAAATACCCTGTTCACCTGATTGAAATGCAACGAGGCCATCGCGTTGCGGACATGCACGGGCGGGCTTACAACAGAACCGAGTTCATCGAGGATCGCCGACAAATGATGCAGGCTTGGGCAGATTACCTTGATACGATTAAGTCCAAGTAGCAAGGTTCTACAGGCCAAAGTCTTCCGCAACGCTCTACGCCAACCTGCTGAACCCAAACCCGCTCCGGTCAAAGAGATGAGGCAGTTCCTCTGGCTGGCGGTGACAACCAACCAAGATCCGAGGCAAGTGCAGCTCTTTTTGCTTCCTTGCGCTGCTTTAAAATACCCTCGACTGCTCCACGCCGCTCCGCAACAAGGTCTATCAGGATCGACAGGAACTCATCGCCTTTCAAATTGTGCTCAGCGGCTAATTTCTGAATCTTGCGTTTAGTGTCGGCATCCACGGTTATTGTATTCGCGGCCTGCTCGGCCTTTCTTTGTCGGTTTACACGCTGGTTCCACGCATTTCTTGCCTTGGCAAAGTGGTCCGCCCCATGTCGACGAACCCCATAAAGTGGCATGGGAAAGCACGACCCTCCAAACATCAACCCTTCACCGCAGAGCATCCATTCGACCAAAGCTTCAAACTGGCCATGACTCCAATCACCCAGATAAAGCTCTAGGGAGTCTTTTGAAACCTGACGCCACAGGTAACGCACTGCCCACTGGCATTGAAACTTGTCCGCGCCCTCCAGCCACTCCGACACTTTGACTGGATCTGCAAACGAATGGTCGCCGATTACAGCCGTGACCGGAAGCCCTCCCAGTTTGGTCAACCAAGGTCTCTGACTACTCATGCTCGTTCTCCTATTGCCGCACTAACACCCGAAAAGTAAGTGCATAGATGCAGAATTCTAGATGCTAAGCTAATCAATCGTATGCTACGTTACTTCAAATGACATGATTTAACCGTATACAAAATGTTAGAAAAAGACACTGTAAACGTTGTAAAAATTTGTTCAAAACTATTGTAAAACGTTATTACATTTTGATTTAAACGCAGTATAAACATCGTTAACACTAAATCTAAACGTAATTTGCACGTTTTTTATATTAATTGATTCTTGCTTTTAACAGGTACTTAAAGCTGGTACGGTTAGTTAATTCCGGTTTTTAAAGGGTAATTTAACTGCTCATGCACTCGTCACTCCAATGCCTAAGCTCAATCATCCCGAATCTAAAGGCAGATGAAAAACTTTTTCTCATCCTTATGTTATTTGCCTCAGAAAGCACTACCAGTGCTGGGAGTTTTGAATCGATAAGAGAAAACGGCGTTCAGCTCGGAAAACGCCTCAGATTTACCAAGGAGGCATCGTTCAGGGCTCTGCATAAATTAAGGAGCGAAGGGCTTATCGAAGAAATCACGGAACAAGGCCGGGTGGGTCGACCACGAAAATTGAGAAAGGTAGTCGCCGGCACTTGGAGAGGCGATGTAAACAATCAGGACTTCTTTCGAGCCAGGCTCGTCAAACTGAGCTTCGTTCTAATCAGTAACAGACTGAAATATCCGAAGCGTGCCGCACAGGCTGGCCTGAACAACAGCCTGTTCATGCTACTGCTTATACTTCTGGCCAAAGCGGATCATTCAGGAGTAGTTTCAACGACGAGCCAATCGAAACTCAGCGAATACACCGGAATCCCTAGGCCACAGATGCAGAGAAGGCTTTGTCAGCTTCAAGAGATTGGGCTCATCACCGAGATCGTTCCGGGCCTGGTCGAGGGAGCCGTTCTCGGAAAACCGAACTCTATCTATTACCTGAACCTCAACCACACCATCCTACAAGCGACAGGCATTCAAGCTGAACCAATTCCTATTCAAGGGAACGGCTGCACATCGACGGAAATTGATCAACTTGCAATGAAACTCCGTCATCCTGGGTTACATGATCGCCTCACATCCGCAGCACAGCATGCCGCAACACCTACCGGCATAAAGAAGACAGGGATCAGCCCTGGCTCATGGGAACAGAATGCGCCCGACCTTCTTCGGCGCCCTGCCGCGAAACTATATACCCAGTGCGTAATCGAGCGTTATGCGGCGAAACTGCTGAGCGGTCCAAGCTCAATCCTTTCTGAGTCAGAATGGAGAAATGCGCAAGACCACGCCACTGAGGATTTTGTGCAAGAACTTACCGGAGAGCGCCCTACAGCAGTGAAAAAGAGTGGCGAATACAGTCGCATGTTCTACAGCCTCTGCGCCGACCTGGAAGAACTTTCCCATCAGCTTGCATCGCTGTGCATCCGGGTAGGCAAGTTGCCCAAACGGGCGAGCACCGTGAGCACACCAATCACAACCTATCGGATATTACCCTCCGGCACCGGCAAACGGTCGGAAATCAGGCTCGAGCGAATTACCTTCAGAACGTGACCTCTAGCCTTTCGCCTCGCCGCCTACTCGACGATCAACACACTCCTGCTTCGAGAAAGGCAATCAGGGACGATAATAGCCCGCCATAGATCATTCCTTACACGGTCCCTTCTATGATCTGGACACAAACGACATAGGAGACCAAACATGAGAATTCTCAGGCTCAAGGACGTCATTGAAAAGACCGGCCTCGCCCGTGCCACAGTATACAAGTACATGGCCGCAGGCACCTTCCCGAAACCTATCCCCCTTGGAGGCCGGTCAGTCGGCTGGGTGGACTCAGAAGTCCATGACTGGATATTGGATGCCGTTCAGGAACGCGACTACCAGCGGAGCTTAACCAGTCGCCCAGATCACCGCTGCTAACTCCCTGCTTTATATATAACTAATAGACAACTTCTCCACATCTAAAGCTCTACTCATCACAACGGCTAGATAGCGAGATTTCCCAGCGAACCTTGGCAAATAGGCCCCATTTAGGGGCCTCGACTGCTGCCTACTCAAATAAACGCTCCCCCATCAACCAGGTAACGCCAAAAGGAGGCCGTACCTATGAACTCCCTATGGAATGAATACGGAAACGTAGCAGATCGCCAAAAGCTTAAATCGGCGACAAATGAAATTGCTGACCACTTTCTTTCCGGCGCCAGCACGAGGTGGGATGGATTTCGAATTAGGGGATGCGCAACCCACCTGCGCGTCTACCCTGATGCCGCCTACGGTACGTTCATCGATACCTATTACTGCAAACATCGCCAGTGCCCTAATTGCCAGCAGAGCAAAGCACTGCAATGGCGCAGCCGGATGCACCAATTACTAGATACGACACCAGAAGCTCTATCAGGCAAATGGGTTTACCTAACACTTACTACTCGAAATTGTCACGTGAGTGACCTCAATGAAACCATCACGGAAATGAATAATGCATTTCGTCGACTTAGGAACAGAGCGTCCTGGAAGGCAAATGTCATAGGCGGCATCAAGTTCCTCGAGGTGGACCAGGGCATTTCTGATTACCAGTCGGCTCATCCCCACTTTCATTGCCTTATCCAGGTTCGGCCATCAATGCACCAAGGGAACAACTACGTCACCGAGGAGAAATGGGCAGAGGAGTGGCAAGGTTGCTTGAAAGCCCACTTTATCCCACAAGTTCGCGCAAGACGGCTGACAGGTCGGGGGGACGAGCTCCGCAATAAGATCCTAAAATGTGTCAGTTACCCCATGAAGCCCCGCTTGTATGCGCCTCACAGAGGCTGGTTCCTCTCGATGGCTGAGCAGCTCAAAGATGTAAACCTAGTGCAACCTTTCGGGCAAATGCGTGGCTGGTTTTCCGATCTGAAACATCAGGAAGATTGTGAGTTAAAGCGGCATAGAAACGACGTCCGACTGGAGCAAAAACCAACAACCTTCCAGTGGGACTCGTCTCAAGGATCTTACCAAAAGGATTAAATTGATAGGTTGGTGCCCATGTGTCAATAGCCGCTCATAGGCACCCATAGACCCCAAACACGGGGGCTAGCAAGACCACTCCAACAATTCCTGCCAACAACATCATAGCCACACCCCTCGTTGTCCGCCTCCAAGAGAGAGAACCCATGAACAACCTAAACCAACCGCCAACGGCTGCGGACGTCGCAGCGTATTTCCAGGGAAATGAACACACGGACTACCAAGCAAGAATGATTCGCGAGTGCGGGCAAAGAGTGAAGAGCTATCCTTTTGGGCGCGTCGTGACCAATCCATACTTGTTGGCCTGTCATCACCGGTTCTGCCCGAATTGCCAGCGAAGACGAGCTCGAAACTGGGCATCTGCTTTACGGGCAGTCATTGACGAAGAATCGGTGCCAGCGTCTAGGGCCGATTCAAGTCTTGGACCCCATTGGGTCGCAATCGCATTACCAGGCGTGCCATGCGCTGCTTCAGAGCTCCGGAATCAGCTTGGAACCCTATTAGATTACCTGTCTATCGCCAGCGGCCAACAGTTCTGGCGATTCGGTGTCTTGGCCGCACTGGGACTCCTAAGGCTGGAGGTAAACCAAACACCAGACCAGGAGCCCCGCGTCACACCCACATTCACATGCCTTGTGAACGTTTCTCGAAACCTGTTCATTGCACAAGCCCAGGGAAAACTGGTTCAACGAGCACGGCATGACTGGATTCACCCTACAAACCTGGAGAACTGGCCCGGCGTGGAATCAAGCTTGATACCGACAGCCACAGAAAGGGATCGGGATATTTTGCAAAGGAGGGTCTCAAGGATGATCGAAACTGGATATCCCTACACTGACGCCCCCACCTTTCTGAACATCGCTGAGCAAATGAGAGGCGTGAATACAATGGTCGTGCATAGATCCCAGAGGACGCTGTTCCGGCCCTCGCAAGTCTCCCAGGCTGACGATCTTCGTTATGAACGGGAGTATTCCGTGTCCAGAATTGGCGAAGACCTACAGGAATCCTTAAGCGGCAATCGAGGCCTTGAACTGCTCCCGTGACACATAGCCAAATGAAAACAAACGCCACTGCGCGGCCAGACCTGATCCCTTAGCAACCTGACCAGTTGATCATCCCACCATGAGCGGGCAATATCAGCACAACCAAACGTGACATTCGCGACATCATCCGACGCTCCCTGTCGCACCTATCGAATAGCGTTTTCAAAACATCACCACGGAAGTACCCATGGCATTAACGCTCCAACAACTCGAACGCCACTTGTTCAAAGCCGCCGACATTCTGCGGGGCAAAATGGACGCCTCGGAATTCAAGGAATACATTTTTGGCATGCTGTTTCTCAAGCGCTGCTCCGACGTGTTCGAGCAACGCTATCAGGAGGTGGTCGCAAACCAGTTGGCCAAAGGCAAAGGCCAGTTTGAAGCGGAAGCCATTGCAGACATGGAGAACTGGTACAAGTCGACCTTCTACGTGCCAAAACAATCCCGCTGGGATTTCCTGATGAACGACGCCCACCACGGCGTCGGCAACTACCTGAACAAAGCCCTGGCGGGACTGGAAGAGCACAACGTCAGCCTGGCGGGCGTGCTGGAGCATATCGACTTTACTCGCAAGGTAGGCTCCACCACCCTGCCAGACAGAAAGCTGCGGGATCTGATCGTCCACTTCAGCCAATACCGCCTGCGCAACGAAGATTTCGAGTTCCCGGATTTGTTGGGTGCAGCCTACGAGTACCTGATCGGTGAGTTTGCGGATTCTGCCGGCAAGAAAGGCGGCGAGTTCTACACGCCGCGTTCCGTGGTCCGCATGATGGTGCGCCTGGCGAACCCTCAAGAAGGCCAGAGCGTCTACGATCCCTGCTGTGGTTCGGGCGGTATGCTGATCCTGTCCAAGGAGTATCTGGAGGAACAGGGCGGCGATCCGAAACACCTGTCACTGTTTGGACAGGAGGCCTCAGGCTCCGTCTGGGCCATCGCCAAGATGAACATGCTGCTGCACGGCATAACCAGCGCCAACTTGCGCAACGAAGATACGCTGACAGATCCCCAGCATGTTGATGGCGGTGAGCTGATGCGCTTTGACCGCATCCTTACCAACCCGCCCTTCTCTATCGGCTTCACGCCGAGCAACCAGTTCCCTGAACGGTTCCAGTATGGCCAGGTACCGGAAGGCGCCAAGAAAGCCGACCTAATGTTCCTGCAACACATGGTTGCCAGCCTGAAATCCGACGGCATGCTCGCCACCGTCATGCCCCACGGCGTGCTATTCCGGGGTGGTGATGAAAAACGCATCCGTGCTGGCCTGCTGGAGCACGATCTGGTGGAGGCCGTAATAGGTCTGGCGTCCAGTCTGTTTTACGGCACCGGCATCCCCGCCTGCATTCTGGTACTGCGCAACAAGGGAGCTAAAGCGCCAGAACGCAAAGGCAAAGTGCTGTTCATCAATGCCGACCGGGAATACCACGAAGGCCGTGCACAGAATCACCTGTTGCCGGAACACATCGAAAAGATCGTCAGCACCTACGAAGCCTTTTCCGAGGCCGACAGTTTCTCACGCATTGTCAGCCTGGAAGAGTTGCGGGAAAACGACTACAACCTGAACATCCGCCGCTATGCGGACAACGCCCCGCCACCGGAACCTCAGGATGTGCGGGCGCACCTTGTGGGTGGCATTCCCCTGAAAGAGGTCCAGGCCAAACAGCCCCTGTTTGAGGCCCAGGGCCTCGACCCCATGGATCTACTCGCGCCTAAGGCGAGTGAAGAAGATTACGTGGACTTCCGGGAAGACCTCACCGACAAGTCGAGCATTAAACCAGCTATAGAACAGAATGACGGCGTCCGGAACAAAGAAGCCAGACTCAAGGACACCTTTGAAAGCTGGTGGAACCAGCGGGGCACCCACATCGCCCAACTCTCTGGCAATGGCCAGCAACTAAGCGTTCTGCGAGATGAATTAATCGGCACCTTCACCCATGACCTGGAACCCATCGGCATGCTGGGCCCGTTTGCCGTGCGCGGCATCATCGCTGGCTTTTGGGACCAGAACAAAAACGAATTCCGCACCCTACAGGCTCGTGGCGTGCTCGGTGTGGTGGACGCCTGGCGCACCAGCATCGTCACCCTGCTGGAAGACGAGCAGAATAAGACCAACCCGCTAGACCACAAACTGGTGACCTTCCTGCTGGCGGACTACGTGGCCGAACTGGAAGACCTGCAGGCCCGCAAGGCCGAACTGGATGCCCGCATCAAAGCCGCCACCGCCCAGCCGGATGAAGACGATGATGCCGAGCCGGATGAAGATGCGCCCACCGAGGCCGACATCAAAATCTGGAAGGCCGAGCGCACCAAAGCCACCAAGGCCCTTAAGGCCAAACAGACCAGCTTCGGGGCGCATTTGAATGAAGCAGTGGACGCACTCGATAAAACTGGAGCCGCAGAGCTGATGCTGACGATTCTGCATAACGATATGCTGGGGATACTGGACTCGTACATTCGACGGCAGCGGCAGGAAGTCATTGCAGCGTTTGAGACCTGGTGGGATAAATACTGGGTGACGTTGGCGGATATTGAGGTGGCACGTGACACGGCTGCAGACGATCTGAAAGGCTTTTTAGCGGGACTTGGATATGTCTGAACGGATTCTTCCTCAAGGCTGGGAGCCAAAAACACTGATCGACCTTGCTGACTACATAAATGGCTTCCCATTTAAGCCATCGGATTGGTCAGAGACGGGTCTACCTATCGTCAGGATTGCTCAAATCACCGGCTCCTCGTTGGAGTACGACTATTTTCAAGGCAGCATCAGCAACCTCTATAAGCTTCAAACTGACGATATCATCTTCTCATGGAGCGGAACGCTATGCGTAGTTCGCTGGCATGGTGGGCAAGCATGGCTAAACCAACATCTTTTTCGGGTTGCCCCTTACCCAAACATAGATGATGGTTTCTTTTTTCATCTGCTTTCCAATGCTGTCGAGGATATGGAAAAAAGTGCTCACGGGAGCACAATGAAGCACATCAAGCGAGGCGAGCTGAAAAAGTATAATGTCGCCATTCCTGTTTCGCTTAAAGAACAGCAAAAAATCGCCCAGATCCTCGACACCCTCGACACCCAAATCCAGAAAACCGAGGCCCTGATCGCCAAGCTGGAAAAAATCAAGGAAGGCCTGCTCCACGATCTGCTCACCAGAGGCATCGACCAGAACGGCCAGCTCCGCCCCACGCCGGAACAAGCGCCGGAGCTTTATAAGGAGTCGGCTTTGGGATTGATTCCGAAGGAGTGGGAGGTGCTGCCTGCCGTGGCGATCTGTCAGGCAGTTATTGACTGTAAAAATCGGACACCACCAGAACGCACAACTGGTTTTCCGGTTATTAGGACGCCAAATGTTCGCAACGGCAGGTTCGTATACTCAGACCTACTGTTTACCGACCAAAAATCATACGAGATCTGGACCCAAAGAGGTGCTCCACGCCCGGGAGATATCGTCATTACCCGTGAAGCGCCAGTTGGAGAAGTATGTAAGATCCCTGCCACAATGAAACAAGTTTGCCTGGGCCAACGCATGATGATGTATCAACCTGACCCAAGCGTCATGTTAACTGACTACATGCTTGCGGCTTTGGTATCTCATCGCGTCCAGAATCGACTACTAGATCTTGCCGGTGGCTCGACAGTCGGGCATGTCAGGGTGGGCGACATTCGCCAACTCGCCATTCCTACTCCTCCGATCAGCGAGCAAAGTCTGATTGCAGACAAATTCAACGCAATCGAATCGCGATTGTTTGACGAGACCCGTGAGCTAGATAAGCTTTGTCTAACGAAGAATGGGTTAATGGACGATCTACTCACTGGCCGTGTCCGCGTCACTGCCCTGCTCAAGGATTCAGTATGACTACCCTTGACGGCATCAAAACTAGGGCTTAATTCATGATTGAGTATTGCCGAGGAAATCTACTGGAGGCCGACGCAGAGGCCCTGGTGAATCCGGTTAATACTCAGGGAGTCATGGGCAAAGGGCTTGCCCTGGCATTCAAAAACGCATTCCGGGAAAATTTCCGTGCCTATGGGCAAGCCTGCCAAGGCGGAGAGGTCAGGACTGGCCAGATGTTTATAACCGAGCAACAAACACTGCTCGGGCCGCGCTGGATCATCAATTTTCCAACCAAGCAGCACTGGCGCGATTCATCAAAGCTGGAGTGGATAGACCAGGGATTGGTAGATCTCAGAAAAGTGCTGGCCGACAATGAGATCTCGTCCGTTGCGATACCTCCACTTGGATGCGGCCTTGGCGGGCTGGACTGGCGGCTTGTTAAACCGCGAATTGCAGATGCGCTTGCTCACCTAGCGGACACCAGGATACTGATCTTTGAGCCCTTATAGCCTTTAGCCGCTACCTCGGGCAGTCATCGTTAACTGCGTTAACTCTTAAACACTGCACCGCTTGTGCGAATAAGCTGCAGGAAATTGATGCAGGTTACACTTACCTCCTGCAGCTCACAGACCGCCGGAATCCTGTACTTGGCGAGAATTTTGGGTTTGTCGAACTGGCGCCCCTCGTCAGAGATGAGCGTTAAGCCATTAACGCTCGCAGTGGCAATGATGAAGATGTCGTTCTCACCAACACCCTTGGTGTGATACTGGTCCTCCTCGATTCCAAGCAAATGCTTTATCCGCAGCGATTCAGCCAGCACTTCGGAGTTCAAAGGGAACACTGTTATGTCGTTGCCTTTCAACCATGCAGCGCATTCCGGAGCTTTCTTGCCAACTTCTTCCAACGCCACGCCAGGGATAGCGAGATTTCCGTCGACGATTTCTTGCCCCAACCAGTCCCACAGAGGCGGAAACAATTCTGGTGGGTAGTTATCCCAGGCATGAATAATCGACGACGCATCAAATACCAGCATGCGTATCTTCCAGCTGACGCAGGTCTGCTATTTTCAGGTTATCCAGGTAAGAGCTTGCCCTAGCCAGGGTGATGCGCTGCTCATGCAGAGCGTCCAGCACAGTGCCAACGTAGCTTTTTCCGAAGACTCTCACCGGCTCTTTAAAGCGATAGCGGGAACCGCCACTGCTCTGTCGTTCAATAACAGGCAGTGATTGTTTCCACCTGCGATAGGCCTGGTAGTCTTCCTGTGGGAGCAGACCAGAGTCCATCATTCTGCGCAGAATGACTTCGGGACTGACACACCAGCGACGGGCATCGTCTTCCAGGAACCGGTCATAGGCCGTTACGTCACCGCCCGGGAAGCGCTTCAGGTCCAGCTTTTTCAGAAACGTTTCTGGCACAAGCAGGTTACCCGCAAACCGGTTCGCTGCGACTTCGTTAGCACTGTGACTGTGAAAATCCTCCTCATCGTCGACAAAACTCTCGCGATGAAGCAGCAAATGACCCAGCTCGTGCATCATGGTGAAGGCCTGGGCACCCTCGGATTGCTGCTTCTTGATGAAGATGACCGGAAAGCTGTCGAAATACAGGGAGAATCCACGAATGGGACTTTCCT
>Ga0307973_1001390_pt1 | contig 10605 bp, 9 predicted proteins | sample OrgLakmetagen782_FD_201837 | JGI IMG/M metagenome (GOLD analysis project Ga0307973, IMG submission 201837) | Saline water microbial communities from Organic Lake, Antarctica - #782 | ecosystem: Environmental > Aquatic > Non-marine Saline and Alkaline > Saline | place: Antarctica: Organic Lake...
GTGTTATAGCTTCTTGAACTCTTTTGGAAATGAGAGCTTCGGTAAGTTCTTCATCACAATGGAAGATAACGACTTCGACTCCGTGCTGCGCGGCTAGTTCAATTTTCCTCCGGTCGCGCTCATAACCTGAAGGTCGTTGGTTCAAATCCAACTCCCGCAACCAATTTTTTGCATAGTAATCAACATTCTAGCGGCTTTTTCCGGGTGCCTTTTGTATTGGCGACTTGCGCGTGGAAGCATTATGGAAGCATGCGAAGGCGCAAAGCCGTTGTGGCAATTATGCTTCATGAGTTCAGCAAAACGCCGACGACTTCCGCCCCACACTGGACCTTGGCAATAAGTATGGCGAAGCTCTGAAGCAGCTTAGGCTTGCCGTTCGTTCCGGTGTCGTCCTGAACATGTCCGCTCGGTCGAAAAGGTGCGGTTCGCGGACCCATGCAGGTGCCGCATTTTCTTGCACAAAACCGGATCGGTCGCCGTTCGCTCGCGCAAAAAAAGACGTTGAAACCCAGAGGTTCTGTTATCCGGGTGAGCATCGGAACGCCATTTGATTAAGCAGGCAAATCGAAACTTGATCTCCCAGCCACATGGCGGCACGGTTCACACCCGCACTACCGTCAACCACCGGCGACTCCGCGCAAACCCGTGAGCGACGTCACGCTATAGCCAAGGACGACATGACCCATCCTTTCACTGCTTTCGATGACCTTAAGGTGGTGTCCTCGCGCCAACCGGACCCCGAGGCGATGACGCTTTGTGCTGTTGGTCGCAACGAGATGTATTTCCTGCCCGTGTTTCTTGAGCACTACCGAAAACTGGGCATCGAGCAATTCGCCATACTGGACGATCGATCCACAGACGGGACAACCGAATACCTGCTGTCGCAGCCGGATGTCGTGGTGTTCGAAAGCAACTATCGGTATGGCGACGAAGTCGACCTGCCCGCGCATATTGTGGACACGATGCTCAGTGAGAGGATCCTTTATGTCTGGCGCACGATTTTTTACGACCGCTTTGCGAAAAATCGTTGGGCCGTTCAGGTTGATCTTGACGAGTTCATTCATTTGCCCTTGGGCACGACATTTCAGGATATCGCGCGGATTCTGGATCATGAGGGGAGCTGTCTCGCCCATGGCGTGATGCTGGATGTCTATCCTGAAACCCTGTCCGATCTGGCGGGCATGGCCGATCAACGGGAGATCGATCCAGCCGCGACGTGGTACTTTGATGCAGAACCTCACTTGAAACTGCGTGCCGGTAAATATCCCAAGATTCTTCATCCCGGTGCCCGAGCACGGCTTTACCACAGCTACGGTGTGGCACGCCCCTATCAAAAACCGAATAAGCCGAAACCTGCATACAGGATTTGGTGGAAACGGATGAAAGGTAGCGGCTTCGGTACGAAGATCCCGTTCTACAACAAGACATTCAAACCGGTCATGGCGAAATGGCCGGACGGAGCCTATTTCAAAAGCTCGCACAGGACATCTATTCACGGAAGCGATAGGATCCTGCTACCGTTTCAGCATTATAGGTTTACCGGGGCACTTTACGCAAAGATCGACATGGCGATCCGTGAAAACTCCTACAGCGCCGGATCGCAGGATCACCACCTGTTATCCAATCTACTGCAACAGATGCGGACCCGCAACAACGGAACGTTTTTATACAGGAATTCCCGCGTTCTGAACAGTTTTGATGATTTAAAAAAAGCAGGGGTATCGATTGACATCAGATTACAACACAATCAATTGTAACGTTGGGCACCAGTGCGCTATGTTGTTCAAGTATTCGTGGTCACTTTCCTGATTAAAGTGTGTAATAAATGATACACATCCCGCAATATAGTTGTTAACGAAACCCTATAAATAGGAACTCTCCTTGAAATCAAAAATAATATCTTCAGCGGAATATGCGGTATGCTAACACAGCCTCAGAGCGGTCAAAAAGAGCTGCGCCGCGAACCATTGGATATAATTTATATCCTTGGCCCTGGACACTGTGGCTCAACCTTGCTGAATCTCTGCCTCGACCGCCACAGCGCCATAACTGGCGTCAGCGAAATCGTAAAATTGAACCGCAAGCGTCCTGGCTGGTCAGGTGATGAAAACGCGATGGATTCGCCCTTTTGGAACGAAGTGGACCAGGTGCTTCGTGAGAGTGAAGCGTTCGGGCTGGGAGATATCCCGTTCCATCTTGCTGCTACTCCTCAGGGCGCTGGAGAAGCTGTACTTGCGCAAAATCATGCAGCACTGCGTGCGGTTCTGTCAGTCTCATGTAAGCGCATAGTCGCAGATGCTTCGAAAGATCTGCGACGCCTTGAGAAGATGCTGCAAAGTCCTCTGTTCCGCGTGCGGGTGATATATCTGGTGCGTGACGGGCGGGCGGTGGTGCATGCCTACCGCAGGAAATACGGCGACTGGTGGTCACCCTGGCGGAAGCTTATGCAACTTGATCGTTCAGCACATGAACTTAAGGCGCAGCACAATCCCAAAGCGTGGCTGACCGTCCGCTACGAAGACATGGTGAAGGATCTCGAACGAACATTGGGGCGCATATGTGATTTTTCGAACATCTCATTCGAGACAGATATGTTGAAACCGGACACGAGAACCTTCAACGGCCTCGGTGGAAACCGTTTGCGGAACCGCCCTATTGAGAAAGTCAAGCTAGACACGGCTTGGCAAACCGAGATGTCGCCTTCAATTCGGATGCTTACTGCGCTGGCTGTCTGGAAATTCAACCACCGGCATGGGTTTGAAACGCCGCTCAGTGTTCAGAGGCACGCTTTTATATGAGGATTCTCTGACCATATGACAGATTGCCAATTGGTCATTGGCTTGAATGTTTTGGAGTATTCAGAATCTCATCTGTGTTGTGAGATTCGCAATGCGCAAGGTTCTCAGAATCAATTACGTGATGTTGAACTTAGACAAATCGCCGCGTAGAACGACTGATGAGCCTTGTTATAAGTTTGTCATTCGATTTTTATGAACGCTCTCAACGACCACTCGCGCGCCTTCCTCCGCAAGATCATATAAAAATGCTCCACGCATGAAGTCCAATCCCGACGACACGGGCCAGAGATGCTTTAGCATAGCAGGGGTATTAAACTTGAAACCCACCTCGCAAACCGGAAGTCGACCATCTCGCGAAAGCAGAATGTCGTGGGAGTAAAATGCAGGCCCTAAAGTCGAACCGAGCTTTGCACACAGGCTATCGATTTCGCTCATGCGCGGCTGAACGTGTTGACGATAGATGGTGTTCAGCAAATCGGGGTCAAGTGGGTTGTCTACGCCGTGAACATTCGGCGTGCCATCCTCGACCGGACGGCAGAAAACGTAAACTTCCAAAACCCGGCCTGCGATACACATCGCTCGAAGGGTAACAAAGTACTCGCGACCGTCCACCGTGACGCGCGTGTCGATCAGTTCCGTGTTGTAGCGCGCAGGATCGACGGCAGCCCCTTGTGTGACCACAACGGTCGGCTGCATGGAACCGGTGATCGTGTTGGAAAAAAGTGGGGTATCAGCTTGGCTTGACATACGAGGGACGTCGATACCAGCGTCGGTCAGAATACGGTTGGTCACCGGCTTTTCTGCAATCTTCCTTGCGACCGCAGGGCTGTTGTATACCAAAGTGCGAGGGCGTTCCTCCAGTAGACGCACCGTGGCTTCCGGCGGATAGTCCTGGGTCTGTTCTTCATTATAAAGGAATATGACGGCAAGCGGTCGGCCATCGTGAATATGCAATGAGCGCAGAAGCATGCTGGGCGTTTGATAAAAGGCGACCGTCGCCCCGGCCTTGATAGCACCGTACTCAAACTTCGGGAAGTATCTGTCGGGCGATCCTTTGCCCTGCCCCGCAAGGCCACGACGTTCGGACCCGACGATCGCGACATGCACCTCGGCGTCACCATCGAAGGGCAGCCTGCGATCGTAACTGGCCAGCTTTGACCCCTTCGCACGACGCCACTTGAGCCTTTTTTTTATTGCATGTTTCAGACCCATAACATCCTCCGATCAGTACCCAACGTGTCAATCCCCATTCAAAAAAAGTTCAACCAGAGCATTTCCACAGAACAGCGTCCTGGCGCTGTCAAATATGAAAATTAATGCCAGTGCAAATTAATTTCAGGTCGCTTTACGCGCATCGCCCGTTCGCGCAATGCCGCAACGCATGTTTCGTGACCGGAGATCTTTTCGTGAGTTTCGGCAAAAACATATTGGATCTTGTTCAAGACATCCGCCTGCTCGAAGAGGGCTTCGAGCAGGTCAACCTCTGCTCCCTCGATATCTATCTTGAGGACCCCGACCGGACCGTCCAGATCATGGATGAACTGAATCAGGTCCACTTGATCCACCTCAAAAAAACCATCCTGCATGATATTGCTTTTTGTCGCAATTATCGAGCTTGATTGCGAGTTCATGGTCGGGTCGTCGTCAAAATCCGGATGGCGGAACAGTTTTACCTTTTCCTGTCCACAGCCGGCCGCCGCGTCAATCACCTCGATATTGTCAAGGTGTTGGGTATTCTTTCGCACCTGCTCAAGTGCCCAAGGATCTGGTTCAAAGGCATAAACCCGTTTAGCATGATTGGCTAGAAGCACGGATACTCACCAACGTTAGCGCCAAGATCGATAGCTAGCATGCCCCTGGTCTTGTATAGCACTTCCGTGAAACGCCGGGTCGCAAACCTTCTGTTGTACTTTTCCGCAGACTTCCGACCGATCGAACCTGGAATGTGCCGTAGGTAGCCATGCTTGAAGCGTTTCCATGTACTCATCGTATAGTATTCGCTGTTTGGTTTTCGAGACAGGCTCATGCTCCAATCGGCATGTTGCCGGTACTATCGCAGTCCTGCGCAGGAAGAAAGGCATTGCTGCGTCAACCGGCAACTTTTCAGGAAATGTCGTGCTTTTATTGTTCCTCAACAGATTGCCTGACCAAGGGCCTGATTCAGTTTCGACCTTACTTTCGGAAGAAACGGCGCATCCAAAACAGGGGAACATCCTTGATCAGGCTCAACTGCCTGAGCCAGATCTCTTTTCTACTTGGGAAATGAGGCTCCCGTCCGGCCATGCGCGCGAGACTTCGATCGGCTGAAAGCAGCAATGGCAGTTTGGACGCCATCACCGGCCCCAAAAGGTCTTCGACGGTGTCGACGCGCATTTTACTCTTGGTGAAATGTTTGTGAAACTGCGGGCTGTGGATTATCCGAGGTGCTGAATGGTGTGTTCGCCAGAGGTGCAACCCCTTGAAACGCATGAGATTGTATTCCTGCGGCAGTACCGTAACCCTGAGATCACTGTCCCACACCAATTCGCGCAAAACCGGCTGATCCCGCTCAAAGTCGTTCTCTCGGACGGCTGCGCTCCAACTCTTGATGAGATCGATAACCTCGGGGCTGCGCCTGAACGCGACAACGCCGCCATTGAATTGCGGAAAGGTGTTAGGCAACTGCTTGCGCCACAGGACGTGGCAGCGCTTTCCGTTACGGATGGGATCTTGTGCCATGGCCATGTCGAAGCGATCCAGAACCTCGAACACATCGCGAATATCGGCGATCACGAACAGATCCGCGTGAACAGATCCGCGTCAAGATAGAGCGTCTTGTCGAAACGGGTGGAAATCATGGCATCCATCTTGGACCGGTGCCAAGGATCTTCGAGTTGGTGAATGCGGTCAAAGACTGGCATGTCCGCAGGCTGATCGGTGAACAGATCCACCTCCAGCCCCGGGCAATTGTCCTTCACGGACTGCGCCGCACGCGCGGCCAGCTCGGTATAGTTTCTCCCGGTCGTGGCGAAGATGACGCCAATCGTTTCAGTCATTAGGGATGTTTCTCCTCAGATTACGTGCATTGAGCCGACATTCGACAAGTGGGCTGCCGCTGGATGGCAGGATTGTCTGATATTGGTGGCTGATCAAGCCTTTACGCCCAGGGCGGCGTCCGCGAACGCTAGGACGCCCGAATGTGATTATTTCAGCCTTCACTGCATTCTCAATGATCTCTTGGCTTCGAGTGGTCAGGGTATCGCCCGTCCTCCTGATGAGGTAAGCGATTGTCTCTGCTTACCTATGACATCCCACCAGCAAGATCAAAATCGCAATCGCTTCTCCCCACAACTTTCTGCGACGACCATGAGTGACTGTTTTAGAGTGGTCGCACCGCAGTGGAAACCTTCCTTCATCCGACGGCTTGGGGCCGATCCCGGCTTCGGGTCTGGGGTCGCGACCGAGACAAATCCCACTTTCCGCGCATCGGAAACATTTGTGCCAATCCCTGAGAATGGCCAGGTTCCGCCCTTCAAGCCCACCGATACCGCGCCGCCGCCTTCCCGATCCGCTCAACCACCGGCACGGGATGCTCATCTGAGGCCCGTTCCAGGGCATGCACGTGGTTTTCCATGAAGTCGGAGAATTCATCCGCCGTCACGCCGGACGCAGCGGCGCGGGATATGAAGAGGCCCAAGAGCTGCCGATCGAGCATGCGCATGTGTTCTTCGCGGTTGGCGTCCTTCACGTCGCGGGGCAGGACGCCCGCGATGTTCTCATGCAGGTCTATCGCCATGGTATGCGTAACAGCCTGCCACAGCTCGTGTGTGGGCCAGCGGGCGCGGTTGCGGTCTGTGGTGGGGATGCAGTAGCGCATGCGCTCACAGAAGTCCGTGAAGGCGTCTCCGATCATGGCGTGCAGATCATCCCACCCGCGAATATCGAACCGCTCACGCAGTTGCTTGCGGCCCATGCGTAGCTCGAACCGCCAGACGCGGCTTTGATCTGGATCTTTCATGTCCAGCGCAGACTTGTCCATGCTGGCGCGGGTCGCGTTCCAAATCTTGAGCCAACCCGCCTTGCCTTGTTCAATCACCTCGCTACGCTTGTCGTAGATCACGAGCTGGCGATTTGCATTTGCACCCGCTCTCAGACCGGTGACACGCGTTCCCGAGGAATGGGTTTCGCTGTCGGATGCTCGGGTGATTTCTGTGGTCTTCGTCTTTGGCGGCGAAACCAGGTGATTTCGATCCGGCTCGAACCACGGGGCCAGAAAGTCTATCGCAAAGTCAGTGCGGGTGACGCGGAGTTGGTTTTCGCCATAGGGAATGCCAAAGGCCCGCATGCAGGTTTCAAGATGCGCTCGCGCCGCCTTGAGGCCGCCCGTTGCCAGAAGGAAAGCGCGGAAATCCACGGTAATGCCGGGATTGTTCGCCGGGCGGTTTTCCGGGTCCAGAAAGTACCATTCCGCGCCCATGTCGCCCGTATGAGCGGAAAACGCCATGCCGCCACTGCGCCGCACGCCAAGAGCGATGTCGCCAAAGGTCAGCACGCATTCACGGTTGGTGTCCACCGCCTCGGCCTTGGCGGTGTTCAGACGTTCCCGGAACGCAGGGGGGATGTCCGTCTCGATCGTCAGTTTCAGGCCGTCAAATCCGCTATGCAGGACATCAGCTATCATTTGCGCTGTCTTTCGACCTCGTATTGGTAGAGGGGGGTGTTACAAGACCCCCCTCTATGCGGCATGGCCGCTGTGACTCTGAATTAGAGGGGTTTGCGGGCGCTGCCGCGCCTTGAGGTACGCCTCCGGCGGGGCAGCTTTTGTTTTGGGGCCGGGCGCAAACGCCCGGCCACGGGGTGGATATGGTGCGATACACGTCTCAGGCGTTGCACTCGATGGCTGCCGGTCGGGTGACCATGTCCCGTCCGGGAACCTTCGGCGGGAAAAGGTGGGACGCGAAATGGTGTCACTTCGCGCCCCTTGTTGAAGCCATCCGGCCCCAAAATCCCATACGGTGCTGCCAACCCCGTACGGGCAAAACCCAATTATGCGGCTGAGGTATGCGCGCGGCGGCGTTCAGACGTCCAATCCAGAACGTCGCCGCGGCGATACCGTACCGAACGCCCGATCTTGTGGAAGCACGGGCCATAGCCGGTGACACGCCATTTTTGCAGCGTACGAATCGACTGGCAGAGCAAATCTGCTACGTCGGCCTCAGTCATCATGCGGTCCGGGTCTTTCCGCGGTTCAGTGTCTGCTCGCATTACTCTCTCCCTTGCGGTCTGTTGATCGTTGGGAAATCAGTAGCATGCCAGTCGTGGTCTGAAAAAATGGGATAATTGAACCCTTGAGGTGTATATTATCCCGTTGCTTCAAGTCAGAGGAAATCGGAGACTCAGCCGCGTGGTATTTTTACTTGGCTTGAGAAAATGGTATGTTCTTCTACGCCGCCATCGTCGGTCGGACGTAACTCGCTTACGAATATCCGCGAAATAGTCACATTTTCCTTGGAAGCAACGGTTTCCGCATCAGCTATTTCCTCGTTTTGGTTTGCCGAACGGTCTCCAATCGTAGAGCGAATCTGCTCTCCTATGGCCTCGTGTGATAGGCTTAGCTTTGGATCAAAACTTCTTAATAGGTGCTCAATCAATCGAACAAAGTTGGTCTTGAATTCTCCGGTTATTGGGTCAGGCGTGACCCCCTTTGCAGCTTTTTTACCGGTACATATTTCGTAGTATCGAGACAGGTGTATGATCATGATTTTGACCGGATAGTTAGCTGGCCTGCCCTTGCGTGCAGGATACTCCTTGATCTTGATTGTGCGGATAGCCTCAAACAAGAAAGATAGCATAGCTCGGCCCGTATACGGCTCGGAACACAGCATATCATAGAATTTCTGATAGTCTTGCGCTGCCCTTTCGCTGGATTGTGCGGCAATCATGCGCTCCATTTGACCGATTAGGTTTTCTTCCGAAAGCCAGTCCAGCTTGAAGAAATTGTGCTCGAAGTCGTTGGCAGATTTTCTTAATTCATCAAACGCAGCTCTGACCTCCGCGTTAGCTGGAATGTATGGCTCGAAATAGGCCCCATAAAACTTATGCATAATTATAGACACAACGTGGAAATGGAGTGCTTTATCATGGCTGTCGGATACGCCAAGCAATTCCAGTACCAACCTTTGGTCCACTCGGTTCAAGCGCTTTTCGAAGTCAGCTTGATTTGTTTCGGTCGTTTGCCCCCATCTCGGATGGACCTTGCGTGGCATTGCGCCTCCTAGGCTGGGATTTGGTAAGATTGGCTTGTGCAAATTGGTCTTGCTCGTCTCACGAAGACGAAAATCCCTATATATAATATAGGCCCTATATATGGAACCTATATAGGTGTGCTTGTGTCTGGTCTGCTTGAACACGCAGCCGGCTGCAAGTCCTATATCTTATTCTATTGGCCAACTAGCTTTAGCTTGGGCCGTTCCGCATCCCCGCAGCCGACAAGTCCGCTAAGTCGATCCGCGTTTTCCTCTGCTGCCCGCCTTACCGGATCATCTGCCAGATGCGCGTAGCGCATGGTGGTCTGTATCTGGGTATGCCCCAGCAGGCGCCCGACCATCTGAATAGGCATGCCCGACGAAACCGCGTTCGATGCGTAGGTGTGGCGCAGGTCGTGGATGCGCACATCATGCAAGCCCGCCCTCTCGCGGAGCCGCCGCCACGGGTGCTGTAGATCGGTGGCATAACGGCCCGGCACTTTGCCCGCGATCACGTAAGGATTGTCCGGCAGTCGCGGCAGCGCGCCGAGGATCGCACGGGCCGCTTTCGGCAGGGGAATGCGCCGCGCACCCGTCTTGGTGTCCGGCAGCTCCATGCCCTGATCGGTGATGAAGCTCCATTGCAGCGTCTGTATCTCGCCCAACCGGCACCCGGTCAGGATCAAGAGCCGAAAGGCAGCGGTCACGTAAGGCGTTTCCGTTCCATCACGCTCCGCTGAGCTTAGCGTTTGACCAAGCCTTTGCAGCTCGTTCTGACTCAGAAACCGTTCGCGCTTTTCTTCTCGAAACTTGGGCACGTGGCGACACGGGTTTGAGCCGTCCGGGCGTAGCCCCCAGACTTCCGCCAGGTTGAACATCTTGGACAAGACGCCGAGAACGCGGTTCGCCTGATAGGGCTTGTCTCGCATCTTGTGGTGCAGTTCCGACACGTCCCGCCGCTCCAGGTCGACAACCTTGAAATTGCCGATGGCCGGATTGATGAACAGATCGATCGCCCGGCGGTATTCGCTCTGCGTGCTGGCCTTGCAGCGGTGCTGGACATGATCCTTGAAAAACCGCTCGCACAGCGCGGCGACGGTGGGCGCGCGGCGATGTTGCGCGATCTCTTCGACCGGGTTCTCGCCCTTGGACAGTTCGCCCATGATTTCCTTGGCGCGGTTGCGCGCCTGATCCGCCGTGATGTTGCCATGCCGCCCTATAGAGGCCCGGCGCGTGCGACCGCCTTTCCGGTACTGCACCTGATAGGTCTTGGTGCCCGAGGGCATGACGCGCACGCCAAATCCCATGATCTCGCTGTCCCATTCGAAATAGGCTTTGTCGCGAATATCGAAGCCCTCGACGCGGCGCTTGGTGAGTTTCGGCATGTCCCGTCCCCTCGGTTCCGCCCCAATCTGTGGAAGCACAGTGGAAGCATTTGAAAGCAAATCACGGGGTAAGGCGTAGGACTGCGGCGTAATGCGCGTCAACGAAAATAAAGCGATTCCAAGCAGATAGGGTAGAGGGGCGCAATCGAGCGCAGCCCGTGGGAATTGCCTTGAGGTAACTGTCACATCCCGGCAGGT
>Ga0307973_1001401_pt1 | contig 10524 bp, 9 predicted proteins | sample OrgLakmetagen782_FD_201837 | JGI IMG/M metagenome (GOLD analysis project Ga0307973, IMG submission 201837) | Saline water microbial communities from Organic Lake, Antarctica - #782 | ecosystem: Environmental > Aquatic > Non-marine Saline and Alkaline > Saline | place: Antarctica: Organic Lake...
CAGCGAGCTTACTGGTGCCGTAGTCGTTATCCTTTTCCACCTGGATGGACGAGGTATACATCATGGGGATCTTCCTACCAGTCTTTTTCACCGCCTCACAAAGCGCTTCAGTAAGGCCAGCATTGCCAGTTACGAATTCCGAAGGATCTTCCGGGCGATTAATACCTGCCAGGTGAAATACCCAATCCACCCCTTCCAACAGGCGGGGAAAATCCGTATCGGTGTGCTCACGAGTGAATGGCACAATCTCCACGCTTCCCCGCTCACGCAGGTGCATTTGCAGATTTTTGCCGATAAAACCGTTTGCGCCAGTTACCAGTATACGCATGGCTCAATCCTCCAGGTTGATGTATTCACCGCGTTCCAAGGCTCGCATGAAATTCAGCTTACGCAACAAAGCTTGCATACCGGCTACATCCAAACGCTCTGTATTGTGCGAGTTGTAATCCTCCGTGCGGGAAATTTTCTCCTCACCCTGTTCCACAAACTTGCCGTAGTTCAGATCCCGCAAATCGGGTGGTACGCTGTAATACCCGCCCAGGTCCTCTGCACAGACCATCTCCTCTCGACTCAGAAGCGCTTCAAACAGTTTTTCACCGTGGCGTGTGCCTATGATGTTGATAGGATGCTCGGGCTTGCCCAGAATTTCAGTCAGGGACCGGGCGAGCGTTTCGATGGTAGCAGCCGGGGCCTTCTGAACAAAAGATTCGCCGTTGTTGCCATGTTCGAAGGCATACAACACCAAGTCCACCGCATCGTCCAAAGTCATCATGAAACGGGTCATGTTTGGATCGGTGATCGTCAGCGGCTTACCGGCCCGAATCTGGTCGACGAACAATGGTATTACAGAGCCTCGGGAAGCCATCACGTTGCCATACCGAGTCCCGCAAATCACCGTTTTTTCCGGATCTACATTTCGCGACTTAGCTACCATCACTTTCTCCATCATCGCCTTGGAGATACCCATGGCGTTAATGGGATACACAGCCTTATCGGTACTCAGGCACACCACCCGCTTAACTTCGTTCTGTATCGCAGCTTCCAACACGTTTTCAGTGCCGAGAATGTTGGTTTTCACCGCTTCCATAGGGTGGAATTCACAGGAGGGCACCTGCTTGAGAGCGGCAGCGTGGAAAATGAAATCTACGCCGCGAGTGGCATTCAGTACGCTCTGGTAATCCCGCACATCGCCAATGTAAAACTTGAGCTTGGAATTGGCGTAGCGCTTGCGCATGTCATCCTGTTTCTTTTCATCCCGGCTGAAGATTCGGATTTCTTCGATGTCTGTGTATAGGAAGCGTTTGAGGACGGCGTTTCCGAAGGAGCCGGTGCCGCCGGTGATTAGAAGAACTTTACTGGAAAACATTTAAACCTCCGATAACTTTTTGATAAGCCTGGATCTTATGACTTCTGGTGAAAAATTATTTACTGCATAATTACGAGCGTGAGACGAAATCTCTTCCTTATAAAGTTTATCCGTCAATGCTCGATCTAAGTCGCGCCAGCATTCATCATCGTCCGGAATCAGCGCAATCCCTACAGGCTCATCTAAGAACAGCTTAATGGACGCTAATTCTTTTGGCCCAAACGCAAGGACGCAAGTTCCACTAGACATATATTCTGGTATCTTAGTCGATAATGACAATCTAGTCTTTTTCTTAATTTTAGGTTCAAAACTTTCAACATGTAAAAGAAAGTCGGCATCCACAAGTTTAGATTGAAGTTTAGACCAAGGAAGACTTCCTTTATAAAAAATACCAAATTTCCTGCTTTCCATCGAGTTCAAATCGCCGGGAGTATCATTCGTATATACTTCTAAAATAAACTCATAACCAGCAGCCAAACATCTCTTTTTCATTTGATGAGAAAATTCAATCAAGCTCTCAACTCTGCCCAGATGCAAACCGCCCGCATAGACAACTCTAACTTTTCCATCATTAGTCGGCTTAGCTTCTAATGCGGCATCAACAAGGTTACAGTTAATCAAACATTCACCATCCACCCCATAGACTCCATGAAACTGGCGGGACATTTCCGAACAAATATAAAAAGCTCCCTTCGTAGACCTTAAAAGTTGCCCGTAACTTTGCTGTAAGAATCTATGATAAATATTACCTAGAATACTATTTGGCTTATTAAAAATAACATAATCATCGGTCACATAAACCAACAATGGTATGTTAAGCACATGCGAAATTTTTGTTGCGAACTTAATTGAGAACCTAGAGTTACCTACTACAAAAAACAAAAAATCAGGATTCTGCTCTTCTATCCACTTCCACAACCTTTTATTCTTTGCTAAGCCAAACCAATAAAGAGAATCTCTAAAAATAAGTTTACTATACTCAAAATGAGAATTCACAAATTTGGTAATTTTTGTAGTAATCGAATCTAATTTTTTTGCGCTTTTAAATTCCGAACAGCCCTGCATCGTTTTCCCTGCAGAATACCGCTCTCTTTTAAAAGTAGAAAAAAATTGTTCTCGACCTGTGACTTTGTAGAAATTCTTAGCAACTTTTGACTCAGGAACTTCGTCATTAAAATAGACTTGCGATATAGAACCTTCCTCAAAATCAGAAAATATCGAATTTAATGTGCGACCATTGTTGTATGAAAAAGATAAAGAGTTATTACTTACAATTAAAACTCTCTTCATCATTAGCTTTCACCCATCGTATTTTCCAAACCTAGACCTAAGACCATCAAAAACCCCAAAACACGACATTTTGATTGATTTATATTTTGGACCTTCAAACCAAAAAATGGACACGAACCGACTAATAAAGGCCCTTAATATCGAAAATTTAGCATAGACTGGCACATCTTTGCTGCGAAGCATAAAAAATGAATTTCTGTAAAAATAATATCTGCGTAAAGAACTATACTTAAGGAGTTGCATGCTTAAAAATTTTATAGGCTTTTCATCCGAGACTTCATGGTAAATTCTCGCTTCTTGAGACAAGTATAAATACTTACCATTACTCGCTAATCGGTAGCACCACTCTGTATCAACAAACTCAATGAATAAATCTTCATTAAATTTATTATTTAACCAAGTCTGGCACTCAATAAGCATGCCTGACTGCAAAGCAACTGCTAATAAATTGTAGCCTTCAGTACAAGCACGGTGGCGTAACTTATACTCATATCCATCAGATCGACTATCAAAGACTCGAGGAACGATGGCAGAAATATCTCGGCCGTCAACTTTCAAGTTCATCCGATAGTGATTCATGCGCTTTACGAATTCCTCTGCCACCTCAGTGTCTTGGTCAAAAGTAAATGCAGCAAACTCGGAACCAAAAAAGTTCGTCAAGTATTGAAACGAGAAATTAATTGCTTTACCCAACCCATCATTCGTTTCGTTGCCAATAAAATCACAAAATTCACAATCCGTCAGTAAAGAATCATCCAATCTAGAGTTCTTATATACAACAATTTTGTCGCAACCTTGGTTGCTTAAAGCCTGAACGAGCCGGGTTAGCTTGTCATTGTCCGGGTGATACGCGATGATGATAGCCGCAACTTTACCGATCGTTCTCATATAGATAGCCCATATTTAAAACTTAAAATATACCAAGAATAAATAACCAGCATAATTGAAAATCCAACCAAACTGAACAAAAATGGATTCGAACTCACCACAACAAAATATCCAATACCGGCCGCACCAAGCAGAGAAATTTGTTTTTTAACTTGCTTATTTTCATCTATTTTCACTTCAGATAATAAAACAGGCAACCACAAAGCCATAAAAAGAAGAGTACTTAAGCTAATAACACCAAAAAAACCAAGCTTCATAATAAGTGCAAGAATCGACATTTCATATGTCCATGGGGCTGAATCAGATCTTACAAATCCCTCTACACTTGAACCAAAACCTTTACCCCAAAAAAAATTATCCGATATACTGCCAAGCAATGGCATAATTTGATCAAATCGCGCAGTCCCTTCTCCAGGTTTCGAAAGCCCTAAATACATCAAAAAATCGGAGTTGACCAAGGAAATAATAAGCACTTCAATCAATCCTAACAACAAGATATAAAGAAAAATAACATTGCAACTTCCTCCAAAGTCTCTTGAATTTATAGTCAAGAAAAAAAAATACATAACTGGCACGATAATCGTGAATAATTGGAAAGCACGAGTATCCGTTATTAAAATCGCTGAAAAATGAACACAAAGCCCAATAAACGTATAAATTTTTGCGCTGTTACCGCTCACCATTCTAAAAAAGAATACAGCATATCCTATAAGCATAAATGAGCTGCTTGCCCAAAATATTCGGATCGAAGGCTCAGTGGTGAATATTGCAAGCTCACCTTCTCGAATAAAAGTGGATACCAATGCTTGCCTAAAAAGCATTGGTGGCACCAAATCCATATAAAATACAATAGCAATCAAACAATGCAGGCCAGCCAAGACCAAAGAACATCTGGCTGAAAATAAAACAATCCATTCAACAACATTTTTGGACGACTTGGAAGACAGAAATGTTAGAAACGTAATTGCAAATAGTGCAGGAAAATCTAACAACGAATTCGACAAGTTTCCATAGTTTATAGGTATAAAAAAACCCCATATAAAATAAAAAGTCAGAGCCCCAATCGCGTAAATGTAAAAATGGGAACTTGCCCTAATGAACGGAATTGAAAAAATCAGCAGAAATAAAAGAAAAAATAGAATTTTTCTTAAATTAAAGCCTAAAAGATTTTCGCTCCACACACCACTTCCACCTAGAGAAATCTCCAGTAAAAAAAGTGAAACTAGCACCAATATAAGAAAGTCTTTTCTCATTTCATGACCTTGTCGATTGACTCAGGGCCATCTCGAAAAACACGACTTTCCACGAGACATGTGATCAAAATTGCTTCCCGCCTTTGACGAATGCTGCCATCGATTCGCCTGCTTTTAGTCTTTTTTGCTCGTTTCTCGCTGAATTCCAGGGCTGCAAGCACAACTTGTCTGCAAAACCAGATCAGTGCAGCACGATCGCAACGCGATTGAAGTACGTCAGTCCCTTCAGGTTTTAGCACACCGCCATCATGGTCATCGCGAAAGTGGCGCGCTCTTGCCCAATGGTTTTCAGCATCTTGCCGCCCATCTGTTCAATCGCTCCGAAGTTGTGCTCGACCCGCACGCGGGTCTTGGCAATCCGATGGTTTCGACGTTGCTGGCATTCTGACAACGGCTTGTTCCGTTGGCCCTTCCGTTGGATCTAATTCCGGTAACCGTTGGCTGAAAGCCACGTCTCCCTAGCATTGGAGGGATAGCCACGATCAGCGTAGACGTCGGCACTGGTATTGTCACGGTCAAATACTGTATCAAAATGAAGGCTGTCACCGGTACGTACTGGCGGTATCTGTTTCCAGCTAACGAAGCAGTTTGTGTTTGTTGTCGACGTCAATGGATAACTTGTAGCCGAAGTAGCTCTTGCCGTGCTTTTTCGTCCAGGTCGCATCCATATCTTTCTGCCGGCGCATGGGCGTCGACAATTGTTCAGGCATGAGGCTCTCTGGTCAATCAATTCCTTCTCTTTGCGTCGGATATGCTGCTTCGGTGCGGGGACTAGCGTGACATCAACAGTTTGATCGCCACGTGTAATGAAGCCCTGGCGTAGCAGTTTTTTCGCTACGCCATCAGATATCGTCTGCACACCCGATTTGCCAATGCGGTTTTTAAATGCCCACACCGTGGTGCGATCTGGAATGGTGGCCACATCATGCAATCCACCGAAATGGTGGTAGCTCATGCGATCCAGAAGCTGGTACTCCATCTGCTCATCCGACAGATTGTTCCGCCTATTCAACACCAGTATCCGAACCATCGTTTCCGTCGGATACGGTGGTCGGCGACCCTGCGAGCTCTCGGGACGCGGTGCGACGCGATCCACTTCTGCGGCTAACGCCTATTAATTGAAATGTGACTCGATGTCGAGCAAAGGGTCGCCAAACTGATCAAACTTTTCACGATGCTTATCCGCGGCAAAGAGGGCTCGTTTGATCGCAGTTCAATTCGGCAGGGGTTTTGGAGGTGCCCTATCACACTTCATAGCCCCAAGACTTTAGTCGCTTACTATTCTGATCAGCAAACTTCTGGAGCTCTCCAGATTTACTATAAGAGTAGGCTCGGCTGGACTTGATTGATCCGGTTATTTCCTGGATTTTTTGATCAGATGCACTTAACCCGCAAAACTCAGCAGCATCTCTGATAATCTTTAGCGGCTCTGAGAGCAGATCTTCATAACGAACACGGAACACTCTATCCGGCGACACACTATCCAATTGAGTTTTTGCCTGAGTCTGATAGGTGTCCCACAGCGATAGCCCACCTTCCAGTGACAATGACCTGGGCGAGTCACAAAAGCCTCCGCGCTTAGGGATTAACCAAGTTATTGACTTTTGTTTATTGTACCTGTTTTGAGTTGACGTTAATGAGCGATCGGCACGTACGCGAAGACTTTGCGCTACATCCACACCGTGGCGCTCGATGAAAACCACGCGGGCGTCGGAAAATAGATCAAGCCAGAATGGCAAGGTGAACGTGTTCCGGGGATCCTTCCAGCCCCAGGGGTTCTTCTGGGCTAAAATCGATTTTTCGAGAAAATATCGTTTGAAACCCAGATATCGAGCTGCTCGTGGCGATTGTATCAGGTCAGACACGTAGTTCTTCGACGCGGTTAAAACCGATTCTGCTTCCGGCTGCCAAAGGCATTCAATCTGCTCAGGGTTATCCCATCGGGCACCGCATTGCGCCATTAACCAACTGTTGAGTTCAAGAAAAAAAAGCGCTTCGTTATTTTCGTCCTTTTTGTCGCCCACAAAGAGACCGAGTTGCTCGAGCAGGCGGCCTAGCAAACTGGTGCCGGAGCGGTGCATGCCAATAAAAATAATGGGTGAGCATTTCTCATTCGTCATAATAACTTCCAGCTATATTCAAATTGGACCAGGCCTGATTTTAAGTCGTTTCATGACTAATAATCCCAACGCAAAGTTCCAGCACACGAGGCCAATTGCTGTTGCTATAGCGGCCCCAACCACACCCATAATTGGAATTAATGAAACAGCGGCAATAACATTGACAACTAATGCAACGACCTGTCCAAGCAGGGTGTCGCGTTCAAATCCACTCATTGTTAGCAAGGTACCAACAGACCCAAACGTCACATTGATAACTTGGGCAATCGCCAGGATCGCCAAGGGCAGCGTCGCAATTTCGGCATATTCCTCACCGAACACAAGAGTAAGAATTGGGGCGCCAAAGAAAATTAAAGGCAAAGCAATCGGCAGTGCAACCAACATCGCCATCCGCGCCGAATACCGACTCAAATCCTGAAGCTGTACGCGATCGCCCGTTTTATGGACTTGGGAGATATGAGGGCCAATCACCAAGTTGACAACGGCCAGCGAAAGCACCACCAACATTGCGCCCCGCTCAGCTACCTGCATCGCAGCAACTTGGTCATCCGCACTGAACCACCCTAACAGGAGGATGCCGATCTGTGCGTTCAGGGTGCTGGCGGCTACCAGCAATGTGAAGGGCATCCAGGCTCGCCGCCATTGCTTGTGCTGCGCGGCATCGTTTGACGGTAAGTCGTCTCCAGTTTTGGGGAACGTGCGCCGGAGCAGTACAGCTCCTACAATTAATGCGGAAACCGCTCCAGCGATGAACGCTGCCACAGCTGTCAGCGGACTGAGCAAACCGCCCAAGAACAACACAGTGGCGACCAACAAAAGAGCCAGGGGTCGGATAACGAGATCGGGAAACTGCCCTATCATCACTCTGCGAAGCCCGGTCAGAACACCGGCGCGGATAGCATTAAGCCCCAGCAACGGCAAAGCGGCCAGGCTCAAAAGCACCAGAGTCCAGCGGTCATCAATTTGCCACTCTGCATTCCAAATCGCTATTCCGCCCACCCCGACCAAGATCAAGGCACTTCCAAGCAGAACATGGCGATTGCCCCACCGCAGAAGCCCGCGAACCTGGCCCAACTCTCCAGCCTGGTGCATTAAGGCCGTTTCGCGGGTCGTCAGCTGCATCAAGGCGGGGGCTAACGGGATAGACAGGGTCGTAATCAGGGCAATGACAAAGCCGTACTGGCCGAAGCCTTCCGGGCCCAGACTCCGGGCGAGCAAGATCGAAGCTGCAAGCGTTAACGGTATCGAAATCAGCTTCAGCGCACCCACACCCACGCCGCCCCTAAGAAGCTGAGCACAAAGCCCATCGCCGCGCCCCGAAGCAATCAAACGGCTAATCAGCCCCTGATTCAACCGAAGTACTTCGCGTTAATGAAATTTGGTGCCTGACTATCCTTCGCAGAAACCAGGGGCCGGTTTTCCAACGGCCATTTGATATCCAGATTATGGTCGGCCCAGTGAATACTGGCCTCGGAATCGCGAGAGTAGAAGTCGGTGCATTTGTACTGAAATTCGGCAACATCGCTTGTCACCACGAACCCGTGCGCGAAGCCAGGCGGAATCCAAAGCTGGTGCCGATTCTCAGCAGATAATAGTTCTCCAATCCACTGGCCAAACGTCGGAGAACTCTTACGGATATCTACAGCTACATCAAAAACCTCGCCAACAGTCACTCGTACCAGCTTACCCTGGGCGTGTGGTGGCAACTGATAGTGGAGGCCCCTCAGGGTGCCCTTCACCGAGCGGCTGTGGTTATCCTGGACGAAGGAAATGGGATAGCCGACAGCCTCTTCAAACACCCTTTGGTTGTAACTTTCGAAGAAAAAGCCGCGCTCATCTTCGAATACTTTCGGCTCCAGAACTTTCACATCCGGAATCTTTGTTACAATAATTTTCATAAAACTCTTACTCGACTGATTTAACCAGTTTTTTCAGGTAGATACCGTAGCTGTTCTTCTTAAGATTTTCAGCCTCGGCCAGCAACTGTTCCTCACCAATGAAGCCCATGCGATAGGCCACCTCTTCCAGACAGGCGATTTTCAGGCCCTGACGCTTTTCCAGGGTTTCGATAAATCCGGCGGCGTCGTGGAGGGAGTCAAAGGTGCCGGTGTCCAGCCAGGCAAAACCTCGACCCAACAACTCCACCTTCAGATCACCCCGCTCCAGGTAGGCCTGGTTGACGCTGGTGATTTCAAGTTCGCCGCGCTCTGACGGTTGTACCTGTTTAGCGATGTCTATCACATCGTTGTCGTAGAAGTAGAGGCCGGTGACGGCGTAATCGGACTTTGGATTGGCAGGCTTTTCTTCGATGGAAATGGCCCGTTGGTTGTCATCAAACTCCACCACGCCGAACCGCTCCGGATCGGTGACCTGATAGCCGAATATTGTGGCGCCTTTGTCCCGCGCCGCGGCGCTCTGAAGCGTTTTGCTCAGGCCCTGACCATAGTAAATGTTATCCCCCAGCACCAGGCACACGCTGTCATTGCCGATAAAGTCCTCACCTATGATAAACGCCTGCGCCAAACCATCCGGACTCGGTTGCACCGCGTAGCTGAGGTTAATGCCCCATTGACTTCCGTCGTCAAGCAGGCGTTTAAAGCCCCCCTGATCTTCCGGGGTAGTAATCACAAGGATGTCCCGAATACCAGCCAGCATAAGCACCGACAGCGGGTAATAGATCATCGGCTTGTCGTACACCGGGAGCAGTTGTTTGGAGATACCTCGGGTAATGGGGTACAGACGGGTGCCGGAGCCTCCGGCAAGGACGATGCCTTTCATTGTTGCTCCAGATATTCGCTAAGAGTCTGATCCAGCTGGCTTTGCCAATCCGGCAGCCGGATGTTCAGCGCTTGTTCGAGCTTGCTTACGTCCATGCGCGAATTCAGCGGCCGGGTTGCCGGCGTGGGGTAATCGCTGGTGGGAATGGGGTAAGCGCTTTCGGGCCCCATGGCTAGCTGCTCACTATTTTTTTGGGCCAGACGGAAGATTTCCTGTGCAAAACCGTGCCAGCTGGTTTCACCCCTGGGAGCCAGGTGGTAAAGGCCTCTTGCCAGCGTGCCGTGGATGGCAAGTGTGGTTGCCTGAGCGATCAGGCGCGCAGGCGTTGGAGCCCCCACCTGATCGGCAACGATGTTGAGTTCAGTTTTACTTTTTGCCAAGCGCAACATGGTTTTCATGAAGTTGTTGCCTCGGGCGCTATATACCCAGCTGGTGCGGAAGATCAGGTAATCGGCACCGCTTTGCTCGATGGCCTGGTCACCCTGCAGTTTGGTTCTGCCGTAAACGCTTAGCGGGCCGGTTTCGCTGGTTTCCAGCCAGGCTTGATCACCATCCCCGGGGTAAACGTAATCGCTGCTGAAATGAACTAGCCGTGCACTGTTAGCCCCGGCATAACTGGCAAACTGTGCGGGCAGGCCGGCATTCAGCCGTTCAGCGCTGGTTTGATGGTCTTCAGCGACGTCTACAGCGGTCCAGGCTGCAGCGTTTACGATGAGGTCTGGCTTGGCACTGACCAGGTAGTTGGCCACGGCCTTTTCGTTCATTAAATCCAGCGTTTCCCTGCCCGGGGCGTTGACGGTACCTAAGGGAGAAAGTGTGCGATCGAGTT
>Ga0307973_1001422_pt1 | contig 10447 bp, 11 predicted proteins | sample OrgLakmetagen782_FD_201837 | JGI IMG/M metagenome (GOLD analysis project Ga0307973, IMG submission 201837) | Saline water microbial communities from Organic Lake, Antarctica - #782 | ecosystem: Environmental > Aquatic > Non-marine Saline and Alkaline > Saline | place: Antarctica: Organic Lake...
ACCCAAAATCTATCACAGTTCTCTTTCAGCGAAACCGGGTTAAGAGGAACCGGATGCGGGAAATCCGCTCGTCCGGGTCTGTGGGGGAGCAGGAAGGCAACGACCTGCTCTACCCGGACACTATTTAGCCCGGGAATAAGAGTTCCCTGTTGCTTTCTTTGAAGAAAATTATCAAAGAGGGTGGCTATCAAAAACCTTATTCCTCTCCGCAAAACCTTAGTAGCAAAAATATCCCACCCTTGCCCTCTAGACCTTATTAGCTTATTATCAAGGCCGGGTTTTGAGATGAGGGGAGAAAGCCCGCATCGGAATCACCAGACTTTTCATGCGGCTGGCACCTTTTCATTTACCCAAAAAATCTCCAGCGAACCGATGGCAGAGGCATCACATGTCTATAGAGAATAATGGTTATCAATTCTATTTACGACCTTGGCCGGGGTAGTATGTCCGTATTCCGGTCTTTGGTTCTATAAACATACAAATCCGCTGGATTTGAGATGCGAAGATCATCCGCGATGCTTATAACCGGTTGCATATCCCATGGAGTAAGGCAATAAGGTTCAATTTTTTCGTGTGGCCTCATTTCTCAATTCACTTAGAATGAGCGAGATGGAAAAGCGTTATGCAAAAGTTATAGCATTCCTGCAGGAGGTGTCATTGGTAATGACAAATTCAGGATGCACGCGTCGCAGACGCGCGCAAACATTTGTGTTGCCGGGGCTGGCGCGCGATTGCATCGCGTGCCGACTACTTTTCGCGTTTGTAACGCTGCCCCTTAAAGCCTTCTTTTTCACATCAGGGGTTTTAGCTTCTAAGTTAACGAACTGTAAATAATCGTCCATCAGCAGCAGGTTTCGCGCCCTCAACCCTTTTAATTGTCACCCTGTGGCGGATTGGGAGGAACAAGCGTTCTGAAGTTAATCGTATAAACATCCACGCCCCGGAAACGTGCATTTTTATAAGAGATTTGCAGATAAAGAACTGGATTAGTAACCTTTATGGCATCTTTTTAATCTCGTTATTTTTAGCAATATAGGTTTTATCCTCATCTAAAAACCAGGGGTAGGCAATGTCTTCCAGATGATCACACACAGTAAACACAGTGCCTTCTGCCAGACTGATCCTAATAGTAACATCCTGGGCTCTGAATTTTTCCTTTGCGGGAATAGTAAACAGAGGATCAAGTAGCACATGGTTGCCCTCCACCCGGAGGTTATAACCGATTCCTTTAGCTTTGATTAGCGCCTCTTTCTTACTTCCGCCATGTGAAGAAGTGATTAATTCTATCCGGCTTATCGAGTCGGTGGTGTAAAGAAAAGTTACCTCAGGAATACCCCTGAAATTATTGCGGAAACCGGGATTAGTGTGCGGCACTTCTTTAAAAATATATTTGGTATCGTCATATTCTTCGGGGATCCACATGTTTTTATTAACCGAAAAGTGATAGGGGTTTTCAGAGGGTTTCAGCGTAGTAATCGCTTCACTTATCTGCTCTTTTTGCCTGAGTTCTTTAGCAGTAAAAAGCGCAGCGGCAACGGTAATAAAGAGGGCAACAAACCATATCAGCAAGGCAGTGTTTCCGTTGATGCCTGTCCGGATACGAGGTCCTAATATCAAGCCTGATGGATAAGGTAACTAATGCCAGCAGTGGCAGGCCCACAACAACTACTAACCCTAAAACCAGTAAGGTAAAATCTAATCCGCCGGAGAAAAACATTTCTGCAAAGGCCGGGGCATGGAAGGTCAGCGGCAGGTCTTCTATTAAAAAGTGAGTGACTTCCGGGAAAAACAAGCCTGCCATAATTACCGTAACCAGTGATAAGGCAGTGAAAAGAAGAAAAAAGCCTGCAATCACTCCTGCCACCTTAAGCGCAAACCTCAGGATATCCATCAGCCCGTCAGCTGCAACATTGCCTGTTTTTTTAAAAGAGCTTTTGTTTTTGTCGAAGGAGCGCATTGCCATGTTGGCGTAACTATTAAGGCTTTGGCCTAAGTCGCGCAGCTCTTCTTTTACAGATCGTTCTATCGTATCAATGTTTACCTTTTCCCCTTTCATTTCCAGTTTTTCTGCGGTGGTGCGGGCCATCGGGACAGCCACCCAAAAAACAATATAAGCCAGCGGGCCTAACGCAAAAAAGGAGAGTAAAACAAATGCCAACCGGAACCACAGGGCATCGATGTTGAAATAGGCAGCCATTCCACCAGCCACACCCCCGAGGATTTTGTTCTCTGGATCACGGAATAAGCGTTTGGCTCTTTTTTGCTGAAAGGCTTCCTCTTCAGCGTTTTTCCCCTCTTGCATTTCAGCGGTAGTGCCCATGATTTTTATAACGTGATTCACATCCTTAATAGTGACTACTTGCTTTTGGTTGTCCAGATGTTCGGCCAATAATTCGGAGATGCGGGCCTCGATATCATCGATAATTTCTGAAGCGCCATCCTGATGAGAAAAATAGTGCTTCACCTCATTAAGGTATTGGTTGAGTTTTTCATAGGCATCTTCATCTATATGGAAGACAAGGCCTTTGATGTTGATGGTAATATTCTTTTTCATGATATATCCTCTTTCTCTTTAATTATTCTGTTCACTTGATCTGTCAGCACAAACCAATCGGTTTTCAGAGCTTGTTGCGTGGCTTTACCTTCTTCTGTTAGCTTATAATATTTTCTCGGAGGTCCGCTTTTCGATTCCTGCCAGTGGTATTCCAGTAAACCGTTGTTTTTTAATCGCGTAAGCAGTGGATATAGCGTCCCTTCCACTACAATTAAATCGGCCTGCTTTAGCCTTGCGATGATGTCCGAAGCATAGGCTTCCCTGTTTTCGAGGATGGAAAGGATACATAATTCCAAAATCCCTTTTCGCAATTGCGCTTTTGCTTTTTCTGATTTCATGATGCAAATATATATAATATTTGGTACTATGCAATACATACTACTAAATATATTTTACTACAGGTTTTTTTAGTCCAAAAGGAAAACATGTTTTCTATACTTACAAAAGGTGCAGTAATGATTGTGAACATTCGCGCCAGAGCGCTGTTCGAAAAAGCAAACCAAACCAACCATGCCGTCAAAAGAAAGCGCTGAGAGCAAAGCGCCCAAAAGAAAAATCTCTAAAGAGAACCTGAGAAAACTCTTCCGGTTATATACGTTTGTGCTTCCGCAGAAATGGACCTTTATGCTGGGGATGCTTTTCCTTGTGCTCAGCAGCCTCACCAATCTTGCTTTTCCTATGTTTTTGGGCGACATGCTTGATGCGGCAGGTAACGATAGTATGAACCGTATCAATGAGCTGGCTTATATTCTTTTCGGGATTTTCGGCTTAACAGCGGTTTTTTCCTATCTGCGTATTTACACTTTTGCGGTAGTGACGCAGAATACCCTGGCACGGCTGCGGCAGTCCACCTATCATCATCTAATCAAGCTGCCCATGTCTTTTTTTATGAATCGAAGGGTCGGGGAGCTCAACAGTCGCATTTCGGCTGATATCGCATTATTGCAGGAGACTTTTACGACCACCCTGGCACAGTTTCTTCGTCAGGTTATCACCATCATTGGAGGGATAGCATTGCTGACTTATATCTCTCCTCACCTTACGGGGTTTATGCTGCTGATTATTCCGTTGATCTCTTTAGTGGCGGTTTATTTTGGCCGGTTTATCCGTAAGCTCTCCAAAATCACCCAGGAAAAGATAGCAGAATCTAATGTCATTGTGGAAGAGACCCTTAACGGGATAGATACGGTGAAGTCGTTTTCCAATGAAGGCTTTGAAGCCTCCCGATATCGCCGCAAAACCAATGAGGTGATTGCGGTAGCCCTGAAAAACGCACACTGGCGCGGGGCTTTCACCTCGTTTATCATCATAACCATGTTCGGATCCATAGTGGGGGTAATATGGTATGGCGTTACACTGGTGCAGCAGGGCGAGCTGATAAGCTCGGGGGATCTCTTTAAGTTTATTCTCTATTCGGTTTTTATCGCAGCGTCTATTGGCGGCATGGCTGAGCTTTTCACCAAGATACAAAAAGCTATTGGCGCCACGGAAAACCTTTTGGAGATTCTGGATGAGAAACCCGAAATGGCGGCAAATACTCCTCTTAAAGCTGGTGATCGCATCAGGGGATCGGTAAGCATCCGTAATGTGGATTTCTATTATCCCACGCGCCCGGATCTGCAGGTGCTCACAGATGTTAATATCAATATCCGTGAAGGCCAGCAAATTGCCCTGGTAGGGCCCTCGGGGTCAGGAAAATCAACGGTAGCTAAGCTTTTGCTACGCTTTTATCAGCCGGCCAAAGGAGAGATTACCGTTGATGGTAAAAATATCCAAAGCTGGGACTTACATCAATATCGTCGCCAGTTTGCTGTGGTTCCCCAGGAAGTCTTTCTCTTCGGGGGCACTATCCGCGAAAACATCGCTTATGGTAAGCCGGGCGCTACCGATGAAGAAATCGAAAAAGCCGCTGCCAAATCGTATGCTATGGAGTTTATCCGGCGTTTTCCTGACAGGCTGGATACCGTGGTGGGCGACCGCGGCGTGCAGCTTAGCGGAGGACAACGGCAGCGTATAGCTATTGCCCGGGCCATCCTGAAAAATCCCGCAGTGCTGCTGCTTGATGAAGCTACCAGCTCCCTCGACGCTGAGTCGGAAGAGCTGGTGCAGAAAGCATTGTACGCTCTTATGGAAGGGCGCACCTCCCTGGTTATTGCCCACCGGCTTTCAACAATCCGCAATGCGGATAAAATTTTCTTACTGCAACAAGGCCGCATCGTGGAAGAGGGTACACATGCCCAGCTGCTTTCTTCTGCCAAAGGCGAATATGCACGGTTAATCCGGTTGCAGACAGGTGAGCAGGTATCGCCCGGTTAAAACGCCGGCTGAAAGATATGGCCGGTTATAATTTTCGCACGTCCCCGATAAAAGGCAGTGCAGGCTTTGGTCTTGAACATCCTGAAGCAACCCCATAAGCTTATAACATAACACTAACGTAGTAAGCAGCTCGTTTGTGGAGAGGTAGTCTCCCGGAAAATGATGACTTGCAGCTTATGTCGCAGCAATACTCAATCCTGTCGGAAAAAAGTAGTTTTTTCCCTAATTTTAGCCTATTTTTGACGTCATGACAGATAATGGCTATACCATATCGACGCAGCGTAACAAAAGCCGGTTGCAAATCTTTATTGAAGGAGTGGTTGTACTTAGTACTTTAAACAACCTCCGTGATGATCTTATCCAAAAGATAGAAGGATATCCTCAAGTCACCATTGTTTTGAAGCAACAGGAGGAAATTAGCTTTGCGCTGTTGCAGCTGCTCATAGCTGTAAAAGATATGCCTGGTAATGAGGTTTCCCTTCAGCTGGAAACTGCAGAAGAACACAAGGCTTTGTTGAGAAATGCAGGATTAGCTGACCTGTTGGAAATAAAATAATAGAGTTATGCCAAAAAAAATACTGGTTGTAGATGATTCAGACAGCATTCGTGATGTGGTTAGTTATACATTGCGGCAGGCCGGCTATGAAGTGGTGACTGCTGTGGATGGTGTTGACGCTCTCGAAAAGGTGAAAGAAGAGAGGTTTCCCTTAGTGGTGACCGATTTGTATATGCCGCAGATGAATGGCCTGGAGCTGATTCGTGAAATAAGAAAAAGGGAAGAGTATAAAGGTGTGCCGATACTTTTTCTCACCACAGAGTCGCAGCTCGATAAGAAAAAGGAAGCCAAAACTGCCGGAGCTACCGGATGGATTGTCAAACCCTTTCAACCCGATAAATTGATTAAGGTCGTCAAAAAAGTATTACGCTGATGGATAATAGCCGGTTCAGAGAGACTTTCATTGAGGAAGCTTCCGAATATTTGGAGGACATTGAGACCAGCCTGCTGAAACTCGAAAAATTTTACAGCAAGGAGGCGGTGGATGATATTTTCAGGGCGATGCACTCGCTTAAAGGGGGCGCCTCCATGTTCGGTTTCCCTCACATCAACAGACTTACGCATGAGCTGGAGAGCCTTTATGAGCAGATAAGGGAGGGTGAAAGGTCGTTGGATGAAGAAGGGGTATCGCTTACTTTCCGATCGGTAGATTTTATCAAACAGCTCCTGAAAAACGACGATAAGCCCACAAGTATTGACGACTATGAAACGTATCTGAAAAAGTTGAAAAATATAGGGAACGCAGCGCCTGAAATTCAGCCTTCGGCCGGCAGCTCCAAAACCTCTTCAGCTATCAGCACCTATATCATCCATTTTAAACCCGGAAAGGAGATCCTGAAAAACGGGATTAATCCGGTTTACCTTATGGATGAATTAATAAACCTGGGGGAGGGTTACCCTTTTGCGCGCATCAGGGATATCCCATCCTTTCATAAAATGGATCCCCAGCTTTGCTACATTTTCTGGGATGTGGTGCTTGCCACCGAAGTGCCGGAAGAGGAAATCCGCGAGGTGTTTCTTTTTATTGAAGATGATAGTGATATCATCATAGAAAAAATAGCCCCCGAAGACCTTCTGGCCCTGGAAGAGGTCCGGAAACTGTTATCGACTATGGATAGCAGCCAGGAGATTTCCGCCGAAAGGCTGGCTTCCTATGCCGGCAGGGGTAAGGAGCAAAAGCAGGCTGCTACTGAAGAGAAACCGCGGGATACAGAAACCCTTCATACTATCAGGGTAGCATCTTCGAAAATTGATGAGCTGATCAATGTGGTGGGAGAAGTTGTTACTTTCGAGTCCCGCTTGTCTATGTTCGCCTCGCAACTTCGCAATAGTGAACTTGATGAGTTGCGCGAGGGCATGGAAAAAATAACAGCACGCCTGCGCGAGGTGACTTTCGATATCAGCCTGGTACCCCTGAGCACTATGATGCTGCGCTTTCAGCGATTGGTCAGGGATTTGTCGCAAGAGCAGGGTAAGCAGGTGTTTTTCGACGTAAAAGGCGCAGAAACCCAGCTTGATAAGACCATTATAGAGCATCTGTATGAACCGGTATTACACATTATCCGTAACAGTATCAGTCATGGTATAGAAGACAGTAAAACGCGCAAAAGCCTTGGGAAGCCAGAAGTGGGAACAATAGCCCTTAAAGCATACTACTCGGGGCCCGAAGTGCATATTGATATCTCAGACGATGGAAGAGGTTTTGATTTAAAGCGCATCAAAGATAAAGCGGTAGAAGCAGGGTTAGCGCATGCCGGGGAGCAGCGTTCTGACCAGGACTGGCTGAGACTTACGATGACTCCCGGCTTCACTACTGCCCAAAAAACCGATGGTATCAGCGGAAGGGGCGTAGGCATGGATGTGATAAAACGGAAGCTGGAAGAAGTGAAAGGCGATGTAAGCATCTTCTCCGAATCGGGGAAAGGGACCAAAATGACCCTGGCAATACCTTTGACATTATCCATCGTGGAGGGCTTGACAGTGAAATCAGATAATCGGCTTTTGGTTATCCCTGTCAGCAATATTCAGGAGATAGTTTCCATCAGCCATAAAGAGTTGATGCGTCACAACCACGTCATGGTAGTTAACGGATACAGCATTCCTTTTGCTCCCCTGTTTTTTCAGCCTGCTAAAAAGAAAGGAGTTACCGATGTTTATCCTGTGGTGATAGTGCAGCATCAGGATAAAAAGTATGGCCTGGTAGTACATAGTGTGGAGGGGCATCAGCAGGTGGTGCTGAAACCGCTGGGCAATTACCTCCGGCAGATGGATGTTTTTTCGGGAGGTTGCCTGCTGGGCGACGGAACGATAGGTTTTGTGCTCGATGTAAAAAAGTATATTACATATGCCTCTAAAGTAGGAACTATTAAAAATCAAAATCATGCAGAATAAGAAAGCCGCAGGAGCAAAAAGTGAAGTGACGTATTTTGTTTTTCATATTCTGGAGGAACTCTTTGCCATAGAGATCGATCGGGTTATCAATGTGCTGGAGATGTCAGATCCCACCCCTGTGCCGGAAACGCCTGATTATCTGGAAGGCATTATTAATGTGCGCGGCGAATTGCTCCCGGTAGTCAATGCAAGGGCCAAATTTGGGATGCCGCAGCCCCCTTTTTCCAAAGACGCATGTATCCTTCTGCTGGAAATACATGCCCGGCAAGAGCAGTTCAGGTTGGGACTGATGGTCGATCGTGCCGATGATGTCATCGGAATCCCTGATGAGAAGCTGGAACAGATCCCGGATATGGGACTGAATATGAATCCGGATTATGTAAAAGCGGCTTTTAACCGCGAGCAGGACATCATCTTTGTGCTCGATATCGACGAAATATTCAGCCATAAGCAGGTGACGGAAATAAAAGAACTTAAAGAACAACAAAAAGGTTAGCCATATGAAAGCGTTTATTGAAGAAAATGAAATGTTGGTTTTTGCACTGGTATTGATTTTTATACTCGTGCCAATAGCTATTGGAGCATTAAGAATGGTATATAAGAGATCTATTCTTTTCAAGTTTGGCCTGATAGCCATAGGGCCGGTCATTGTTATTGTGTTTATGGCTTATGCAGCAGGTATAGATATCGAAAATCTCTTATGGGCAGGTCCTGTGGGTGTTTTGGCCTTTGTAAGTATTTTCTATTTTACCTCTAAATTTTATTCAGCATCCGCTCAGGCAGCTCACCGATAAAATCGAGAAGTTAGCCACCGGAAATATCGATATGGATTTGGCTGAAGACCTGCTCAAAAGAAAGGATGAGTTTGGCACTATTGCCGCTTCAATGTCTTATACGCTGAATAAGCTTACCGAGATAAGTGGCAGCATCATTGCAGGTGCCGATAATATTAAAACCGCAAGCCAGGAGTTGAGTAATAATTCCCAGCAGCTCTCGCAGGGAGCTTCAGAACAGGCCTCCTCCACCGAAGAGGTTTCTTCTTCCATGCAGGAAATGGCTTCTAACGTGGAGCAAAACACACAGAATGCTAAAGAGGCTGAAAAGATAGCCAACCAAGTAGGAGAAAATATCGACTCGCTTGGCAACTCTTCCCGGGAAAGTTTAACGGCTATTAAGTCCATCGCAGAAAAAATAGGTATCATTAACGATATTGCTTATCAGACGAATATCCTGGCGCTGAATGCTTCGGTAGAAGCTGCACGTGCCGGCGATCACGGGCGTGGTTTTGCCGTGGTGGCCGGAGAGGTACGTAAGCTGGCCGAGCGCAGCAGGCAAGCCGCCGTAGAAATTGATAAGCTTTCAGCTTCCAGTGTGGAGATTACTTCTAAAACACGAAACCTGCTTATCGAGATGCTGCCTAAGATAGAGAAAGCCATCACTTTGATAAGAGAGATTTCTTCCGCCAGCATAGAACAAAATAATGCAGGAGAGCAGATCAACAATACGGTGCAGCAGCTCAACCAGATTACGCAAAGCAATGCCGCCTCCTCCGAGGAGATGGCCACCAGTTCTGAAGAGCTGGATGCCCAGGCGCAGCAGCTCCATGAAGTTATACAGTTTTTTAAGGTGAACGAAGATTCCCTGAAAGCCATCAGAAAAGAACTATCAAGGCAGCATCAGGGGTATAGCGGGAAACAAAAGCAAAGCGCCTATACTGACAAAGCACCAAACCAGAAAGGCATCCGCTATAAGCTCGATGATGAAGAACTGGATAAAGATTATGAGCAATATTAATGGTCATGAACAACTCACTTTTTTTTGAGCATGCTTACCGGGCCACCATTTCCGATGAGGATTTCAGGAAATTGGCGGCCCTGATTGAGAAGGAGAGCGGCATTAAGATGCCTGCCGAAAAAAAGGTGATGCTTCAGAACCGCCTGAAAAAAAGGCTGTTTCAGTTAGGGATGACGGATTTCCATACCTATACCAACTATGTGTTTGATAAAAACAAAGGAGCTCATGAAGTACTTTACCTCCTTAATTTTATCAGTACTAACAAAACGGATTTTTTCCGGGAACCGGCACACTACAGCTTTCTCGAAAAAGAGCTGATACCGCATCTGACAGCTCACAATAAGCACCTGAAGTTATGGAGCGCTGGTTGTTCCAGCGGCGAGGAGGCTTATTCGCTAGCGATATTGCTGGAAGAAGCACGCAGAAATATCAGCTATGATTTTACGATAGAAGGGACCGATATTTCGGTGCCGGTATTGCAAAAAGCCGCTAAAGCGGTGTATCCCGAACGCAGCGTGGAGGAGATACCCCTTCAGCTAAGAAAGCGATACTTTCTCAGGAATAAGGACGCCTCTAAAGCGATGGTGCGTGTTGTGCCGCAGCTCAGAAAAAAAGTCATATTCAAATACCTTAATTTCATGGAGGATGCCTACAGCATGCCTTCCGATTTTGATATTATCTTTTTCCGCAATGTTTTAATCTATTTTAATTCTACTTTACGACTTTAATTTTTCTTTATGTTTATGATAGGATAAATCAATATCAGCCTGTCGTTTTTTATGTCGCTTCTGCATTTGTCTGGCTTTGTTTTCCATTTCAATTTGAGTGGCACAGAT
>Ga0307973_1001438_pt1 | contig 10374 bp, 9 predicted proteins | sample OrgLakmetagen782_FD_201837 | JGI IMG/M metagenome (GOLD analysis project Ga0307973, IMG submission 201837) | Saline water microbial communities from Organic Lake, Antarctica - #782 | ecosystem: Environmental > Aquatic > Non-marine Saline and Alkaline > Saline | place: Antarctica: Organic Lake...
CCTGCGAATGATGGTCGAAGGCATGTTTTACCGACTGCGGGTGGGTTGTCCGTGGCGAGATTTACCTTCTTGTTTCGGTCGATGGAACTCGGTGTATAAAAGATTCAATGAGTGGTCAAAAAAAGGGAAATGGTTGTTGCTGTTCAAAAAGCTTGTCAGTGAGCCGGGTACTGAGTAGGAATTTATTGATGGCAGCTATGTAAAAGCTCATCAGCATAGCGCGGGCGCAAGCGGTGCTGACTCACAAACTATCGGTAAAAGTCGTGCCGGAAATACAACAAACATTCATTTGGCAGTCGATAGTGACGGTTTACCGATTGAATTTACAGTGACGGGCGGCGAAGTTCATGACAGCACAGTAGCAAGCGAATTAATTGAACCCTTGCCGCTGTCTAAAGCCGTGGTGGCGGACAAAGGGTATGACAGTGAAAAAATTCGCAAACAAATTGAAGATAGAGGTGCTGTGGCTGTGATTCCAAGAAAGTCGAACTCAGTCATAGGTAATGCGAATATGGATGGGTCGTTATATCGCCACCGTCATTTGGTGGAAAATGCGTTTGCACGCTTGAAACATTTTCGTGGGCTGGCGACGCGCTATGACAAATTGAAACGCAACTATCAGAGCGGCGTCGCCATGGCTTGTGGGTTTTTATGGTTGCCGATGTCATGAAACGTCAACAGAACCAAAGAAAAAAGATGCTCAAAAGAAAAATTCTACAGCGTAAAAATAATAAGAATTAAACAATTCTAGCTGATAGTTGGCGAGCAGCCTGCACCAGGTTTTTCGAATAGTCTCGAGCATCTTGTGGGTTTAATATTGCACCGCTGATTCCGGCGCTAATAGCTGCCACCGCCTCATTCCGAAGATTAAGAATGGGAGCCGCAATGCAGCTCACTTGACTGTTAATTTCACCGTGGGTAACCGAATATCCGAGTCTTTTAGCCCGCTCCAGATCTGCATGGATCTGTTCCATATCATTTTTTAGCAGAGGATTAAGCCTGAGCTCTCCTTTAAAATAGCTGTATTGAAACTCAGCTGGTCGCATTGCAAGAATCATTTTACCTGATGCAGATAGATGCAACGGCATAGTCTGGCCGACATAAATATTAAAAGCACTGCTAAGGGACGATTCAATTTTAGAAACAACCACTACTTTATTACCCACTGGAACACAAATAAATATTGATTTATGAATCTCGTTTTTTAAAATTTCAGCAATTGGATAAAAAAACGGAATTATGCTCTGTTTATTGTAAATAGTTGATGCTATTTGAAATATTTTTGAGCCTATACAATAAGATTTTTTACGGCTTGGGTCCAATGCCACCATCTGATGCTCAAGCATTGTGTTGATTATACGATGACCGCTCGCAGCAGAAATTCCTGTTTCTTTACAGATTTCAGAGAGTGTTAAGGGATAAGCAGAAGACGCCAGCAAATCTAAAACCATCACCGTACTATCTACCGCTGGTGCCTTGGATTTTTCTTTAGTTTGCATACCTTTACCAGCCTTTTTTTATATATAGAAAAATATCTGTATCTTTTAGAGATTTCTACCAGTTTAGTCACGACAAGTCACGAATTACGCTTGAGAAACCTGAAATTTATATTTACGCCTGATTTTTAGGCCAAAAAATCTTAGTAAACCTATCTAATAGTATGATTTTGATCATAAAATAAACTTTATTCCATATATAAAAATATTATTTTAAATATGGAAAAATATTGACAGTTATCTTTAGGCACTCTAGGGTGTTTTTACTAACAAAAGGATAACGATCATGAAAATAGAACAAAATTTTATCAATAATGAATTCATTAACTCAGTCAATTGCTCCATGATTCCTGTTTATAATCCTACCAATGAAGAGCTTATCGCACAGGTTCCTTCAGCGACTTCAGAAGAGGCAATCAATGCTGTAAACGTTGCGGCAAAAGCGCAAAAAAAGTGGCGTAAACTCACCAGCGTTGAACGTGCATCGTATCTGCACCGGCTAGCAGACACTTTACTAAAGCATAAAAATCTCATTGGCATGGCTTTGGCTGAGGAATCCGGTAAAAGTCTTGAAGATGCCACCAATGAAGCGGTATCTGCATCGGGGATCACTCGCTACCACGCAGAATGGGCGCGCCGTATTGAGGGAGAGATTATTCCCAGCGACACACCATCAGAAAACTTGTTATTACAGCGGGAACCAATAGGTGTGGTCAGCTGCCTTATTCCTTTCAATTTTCCTGTTTACACCCTACTTCGTAAGATCGCACCAGCGCTAATCACTGGTAATACTGTGATCGTTCGGCCAAGTAACAATACACCATGCTCTGCATTTGCTATTGCTAAAGCCGTACAGGAAGCGGGTATTCCTGAAGGTGTTGTAAATATTCTGACAATGGATCACGCCATCGCAGAAATCGTATGCACACACCCAAAAGTCGGCATGATTACCCTGACGGGCAGTGTCGGTGCAGGACGGAAAGTACTCGAATACTCACAAGTCAACATTGCTAAATCTTCTCTTGAACTTGGAGGTAAAACTCCCGCGATCGTCGAAGCAGATGCAGACCTTGAAAAAGCTGCAATAGAAATTGTTGCTTCTAAAACCAGCCATTGCGGGCAGCTATGTACCGCGGTTGAGCGTGTCTATGTGCACGAAAATGTTTATGAAGAATTTGTTGCCTTGTTGCGAACTCATATGAGTGAGCGAAAATTTGGCGACCGCACGACGAACTCTGATTTTATGGGACCGCTGGTCAACGACAACGCCCGCTTAAACATCCATCAAATGGTAGAGCGTGCTATTGACGACGGAGCAACGCTTGAAGTTGGTGGATACATCCCTGAAGGCCGCGGTCATTTTTACCCGCCAACTCTGCTGACTAACTGCCGTCAGGATATGGAAATTGTTCAGGAAGAGATTTTTGGCCCAGTTCTACCTGTATTGAAGTACCGTAATGCCGATGAAGCTCTTGCTCTCGCAAATGATCATCAATTTGGTCTCGCATCCGTTATTTACACCGAAAACTACCGTACAGCGATGAATATTGCTAACAACATCGAAGCCGGTGAAATCTACATAAATCGTACACCAGCCGACCCTTATCAAGGATTCCACGCAGGCTGGAAAAGATCCGGACTTGGTGGCGATGATGGAAAACACGGCATGCTTCAATATACTCAGACCCGACTCGTAGTTCTGAACTATTGATTTATAATTAGTTTTCGTTTTTAATCCAAAATTTTCTGGCGGGATAATAAAAATAATGAATATTATTAACGCACAGTCTTTAATCTCAAAAAAAAGTCAGAGTGATAATTTAAAACGTTACTTACAGTTTTTTCTTTTGCTTCTGGCCGCAGGTGCAATTTATCCTTTGCTTTACTTGCGCCAGAACTTTGAAACCTCAATCCTGGACGTATTCCAAATCACTGCCAGCGATCTGGGTGATTATTACTCCATGCTAGGGATCGTGTACTTTGTCTGTTATGTACCTAGTGGCTGGCTGGCAGATAGAGTATCTCCTCGTCTATTAATCGCTTTCTCAATGGTATTAACAGGAGGCTTGGGGTTATGGTTCGCCTCTATTCCCTCTAAAGAAGTTCTACCATATATTTTTATGGGGTGGGGTATCGGTGCCGGATTGACATTTTGGGCATCTATGATAAAGAGCGTTAAGATACTGGCTCGTCACGATGAACAGGGCCGCTTCTTCGGAATCCTCGATGGCGGCCGGGGCTTGGTCGAAGCTGTCCTAGCAACTGTTGCAATTGCTATTTTTGCTTATGCAATTGAATCTCAGGGTCAAAGTAACACTGTTGCCTTAAAACAGGTTATATACATGTATTCTTTTACATGTATTGGAATTGCATTGTTGACGTTTTTGTTTGTACAACCTGAAAAATCAATAGATGAGCCCACCGACAACAAAAATGGTAGCGGAAGCTTGTTGACAGACTTAAGAACGCTTGCTTCCATACCTGAACTATGGGTAGTTGCAATTATTATTTTTTGTGGTTATCAACTGTTCTGGGCGACTTATTCGTTTTCCGCTTTTATACAAGAAGGTTATGAAATTACTGCAGTTACCGCAGGTTTAATTACAGTCGCTAAGCTGTGGATGCGCCCAATTGGTGGTATTGGTGCGGGGTTTCTAGGCGACAAATACGGCAAGGAAAACATTCTAGCAGTTTCTCTGTTGGGGGCATCTCTTGGTTTAATCGTCATGATTTTATTTCCTCAACTAAGCTCAATTTACTTTATATTGGCTATCGTTTTGCTTATAGGGGTATTGACTTACGCTATTCGTGGATTGTACTGGGCAATTCTTGATAACTGCAATATTCCGATGCATGTAACCGGCTTGGCGATTGGTGTGATTTCCTTAATTGCTTATACACCGGATATATTTCTTCCACAGATTAATAGTTTTATTGCTGCTCGCTACGAAGGTATCACTGTATATAATATTTACTTCGGTTACATTGCAATGATGGGATTAATTGGTACTCTCGCAGCACTTAAATTAAAAAAAATGACTTCGAAGAAAAAGGCATTATAATGAAAGTCGTATTTTGTGAAACGCATATAGTTGCCACTCCCCCACCTCATGTCGGTGGGATGTATTGGATTTTCGTAATTATAAAAACTGATTGCGGTATAGAAGGAATTGGTGAAGTATACGCTGCATCATTCCATCCATCGGTTATGAGGCCAGCTATTGAAGATGTTTTTGACCGATACCTTAAAGGATATGATCCGCATCATGTTGAACGTTTTTTTCGTGAGGCCTATTCCAGCGGCTTTACACAACGCCCAGATCTAACAATGATGGGGGTAGTAAGTGGCCTTGAAATGGCTTGCTGGGACATTATCGGTAAAGCGGCAAACAAACCCGTGTACGAATTAATTGGCGGTAAAATTCATGACAAACTACGCTCCTATACTTATCTTTACCCTGTCAACAAAGCAGGCGAATATGACTATGACAATATAGAATTAGCTGTAGAATGCGCAACTAAAAATATGGAAATGGGCTTCACCGCTCTGAAATTTGACCCTGCAGGCCCGTACAGTGCTTACTCTGGCCATCAGATTTCATTGGAAGCTCTGGAAAAGTCGGTTACTTTCTGCCGAAGAATTAGAGAAGCTGTTGGTAATAAATGTGACCTTCTCTTTGGCACTCATGGTCAGATGAGCCCCGCCTCAGCGGTGAGGCTTGCTAGAAGACTCGAACCTTTTGATCCATTGTGGTTTGAAGAGCCAGTTCCTCCGGGACAGTCTGAAGCGATGGCACGTGTTGCCAGCAAAACAAGCATCCCGATCGCTACCGGCGAACGACTAACCACCAAGTATGAGTTTCACGATGTATTGAAGCATGGTGCGGCCTCTATTTTACAGATGAATCTTGGACGGGTCGGAGGCATTCTTGAAGCCAAGAAAATAGCGTCAATCGCAGAGGCTTATTACGCTCAGATAGCTCCTCATTTATATAACGGTCCAGTAGGCGCTGCTGCAAGTATCCAGCTGGCAACGGCAACTCCAAATTTCTTAATTCAGGAAAGTATCATGACCTGGGGCGGCTTCCATGCTGAAGTTCTACAGGAAAAAATATGTTGGCAGGACGGCTACATTATTCCGTCTGATAAACCAGGACTCGGCATTGAACTGAATATGGAAGTCGTTAAAGCACAGTCCCCATATGTGAGCAAAAAACTTCATCTGTCTATGGATTCGAAGCCTTACGACTATAAGAAGCAATCTTGCACCAACTGGAAAAACAAGTCCGGGATTTAAGCATGGAATATGACTTTGTTATTGTCGGTGCAGGTTCTGCAGGCTGTATCTTAGCAGATCGTTTGAGTGAGTCTGGCCAATATTCTGTATTGATTCTTGAAGCAGGCGGAAAAGACAACAGCCCTTGGATAAGATTACCGCTTGGTTTTGGTAAGACCTATTACAACCCGAAATACAACTATATGTATTACAGTGAGCCGGAAGAGGCTCTTGATGGTCGTAAACTCTACGCGCCAAGAGGCAAAGTTCAGGGTGGTTCGGGCTCTATTAATGCAATGATCTATGTGCGGGGTCAGGCTGAAGATTTCAACGATTGGGCTGCAGCGGGTAATGAGGGATGGTCCTACGAGGATGTTTTACCCTACTTCAAAAAAATAGAAAAGCACCCTGCAGGTGATACTAAGTATCATGCATCCAACGGCAAGATTACCATCACTTCAATGAAATCTGGTGCACACGGTCTCTGTAGTCATTATCTAAAAGGGGCGGAAGAACTAGGTTATAAGATCAATGATGATTTTAATGGTGAACAGTTTGAAGGTGCTGGAATTTACGAAATTAATGTCCGCAAAGGACAGCGTGACTCTAGCAATACCGCTTATCTGAAACCAGCATTGAAAAGGGCTAACCTTCATATCCTACACAATACTGTCGCAGATAAAATATTATTTGATGAACAAAAAAATGCGTATGGAGTAGTCATTCGTCGAGGTGACCAGGTGGAAATTGTAACCGCTAAGCGTGAAATTATTCTCGCTGCAGGTGCTGTTGACTCACCAAAACTGTTGCAGTTATCAGGTATTGCGGATCAGTCATTACTGACAAAATATGAAATTCCTATGGTTCGAAAATCCCCTGCGGTTGGTCAAAATCTTCAAGATCATCTGTGTGTTAGTTACTATTATCGAGCTAACATAAAAACTTTAAACGATGACCTTGGTTCTCTTTTTGGTCAGGCCAAAGCAGCCTTAAAATATGCAGTAAACCGAAGTGGTCCACTTTCGATGAGCGTCAACCAAGCAGGCGGTTTTTTCAAAGGTGAAACAAGTGAAAGACTGCCGAATATTCAGCTGTACTTTAACCCGATGTCGTATCGAATACCTGAAGATCCGAAGGCAACTTTGGAGCCAGAACCTTATTCAGGCTTTTTGGTTGCTTTCAACTCCTGTCGGCCAACCAGTAAAGGTGCTATTGAATTAGCTTCTTCTAACCCAGCGGAACCTGCTCTTATTAAACCCAACTATTTGTCGACTGAAAAAGACATCAAAGAAGTTATTCAGGGTAACAAGTTAATTCGCAAAATAATGCAGGCGCCAGCGCTTAAAGCGATCATTGTGGAAGAAGTAACCCCTGCAACCGAAGTGACTGACGAAGCGAGTATGCTAAAATTTTTCCGGAAAAATTCTGGCTCTATTTACCATCTTTGTGGGTCATGTGTGATGGGCCCCGACCCTGAAACTGCGGTTGTAGATAATCGATTACGCGTTTATGGCGTTAAGGGCTTGCGTGTAATCGATGCGTCTATTTTTCCGAATATAACATCAGGAAATATCCATGCCCCGGTGATGATGGTCGCAGAAAAAGGTGCTTGTATGGTACTGCAGGATCATAATTTTCAAACTCAGGGAAACGCTGATTAATCCAGCTTGGGTCTCTGATTTGGCAAAACTGAATTCTCGATAATCGAATCGACCAGGAACGATCATGAAGTAGGCGAGTTTTGCCCAAGCCGAGTTCGCCGCCAAGAAAAAGATAACCCGACGTGAGCGGTTTCTGGCCGAGATGGAACAAGCCGTGCCCTGGTCGCGGCTATTGGAAGCGCTCTCGCCCCATTATTATCCCGATTCCCGCGGCAAGCGAGGACGCCCGCCCATTCCCCTGAAGCGCATTCTGCGTATGTACTTTGTTCAGCAGTGGTATGCCCTGGCCGATGAGGCACTGGAAGATGCCATTTATGACAGCCAGGCCTTGCGTGACTTTGTCGGTATCGACCTGAGTGTGGAATCGGTTCCAGATGCCACGACCCTGCTGAAGTTCCGCCATCTGCTGGAAAAGCAGGCTTTAACCCAAGTCATTTTTGAACAGATCAACAGCCACCTGACCGAGCGCGGCATGCTCATGCGCGAAGGCGCGATCGTAGACGCCACCATTATCGCCGCGCCGCCATCCACGAAGAACCGGGCCAAGGCACGGGATCCAGAGATGCACCAGGCCAAAATAGGCAATGAATGGCACTTTGGTATGAAGGCTCACATCGGTACGGATGCAGACTCCGGCCTGGTTCACAGCCTGACGGGTACGGCTGCCAACGTGGCAGATATCACCGAGTCCGAACACCTGTTGCACGGTGATGAAACCGAGGCCTACGCGGACGCAGGCTATACCGGCGTGGCCAAACGCCAAGAGTTTCAAGGGTCGGATGTGGTCTGGCACGTGGCAGAGAAGCGCGGCAAGCTTAAGAAGATGGAAGAGGCCCACGCAAGACTCTGATCGTCCAACGGGAGCGGGCGAAAGCTCAGATCCGCGCCAAGGTTGAGCATCCGTTCCACGTGGTGAAGAATCTGTTTCGGCACCGCAAGGTGCGTTATCGGGGGCTGCTAAAGAACACGGCGCAGTTGTTTACGCTGTTCGGCTTGGCCAATCTGGTACTGGCACGTAGGCTAAATCCGTCTCCATATTCTTAAAATGTGCCTAAAAGGCGAAATTAGGGCAAAAAAACGTCAATTTCATCACTAAAACAGAAATATTGAGTGCGGAACGAGAAAATAAATTATTTCTCAGGCCGAATTTGGTTGGCTTGAGATTAGTTGCCGCCTCTCGTTAATTGATCAGCGTTTCCCTAGGAAAGCCGCCAATGTATGTCCGCATCTGCAGCGCCATTATCGAACAGCTCATGTCAGGCCTTACTGAGATAAAGACGCTCGTCCAGCGATTCGATGTTGGCAGTGGCTGCGCGACCTGCGTAACCGCGCTGAAGGATGTGATGCACTGGGCGATCCAGGAACTGTGGACCGCTACCAACGATACGATAGACGGAATGAGTTTCTCGGTGTAGCCAGCGACCGCCTTTGACGCAGCCACTATTGAACGGCTTTCCTACAGAGCCGCCTGACTCAGATTGTTGATTGCCCACTTCCGATCTGGGCCTGCAGATAGTTCGGCAGCCCCATCGTCTTTATCAGCCTGAGCTGCTGCTCCGAAAATGGGCGTGATCCGTCTCGGTGTCATCAAGCAGCACCACGAGCATGTTCCTGGTCACGAAGTCGCTTTCGCAGAGCGCAAGCACCGTCTTCAGTCTGGCATCGACGGCATATTCGATGTCGAGATCGCTCGGCAGCATCTCTGGCAACGACAAGGACGGGCGCAAATATCGGTGGCGCATCACAGCTGTTTCAAAACAGCGCCGAGCAACTCGATGTTGCCGGCGTGCAGCCCGGTGATGGAGACACCGCCGGGCAGAGATACGGTCAGGCCATCGGCTCCGCCGATGCCTGCGCCAGGAGCAGAAACGACCCGAGCAAACCCGGTGGTCGCTTGCTCCTGCTGCAGACAGTCCTCAGTCGGAGTCAGCTTCCGGCGCCAGTAAACGAATTGATGATAGATCAGCGACTGTTGCTTGCAGTAAGCGCTGCCGGACACGCCGGAGGCTTCCCAGTCAATAATGTGCCTCTGCCAGACATGTGCTCGTTCGGTTGGGGTCATGCTGATTCCTCATGGAATGGGTGAGGAAGTCAGTGTGTGCAATCGGTGAGCCGGAATGTAGGTGCTGATTTATTGGCGCTTACGGAGCTGTGATCATCCGCAACACCCGTCGAATCCGAGTGTTGATGAGTGACAGCTATCCTTACAAAAAAGACCTCTCAGCACTGGTTCGGCGACTGGTGCCCACTTAGATCAAGGGACTCTCCCAGCCCGACACCAACGGGGAAAGGGGAGTTGTATCTGGATGCCCGAAATCGTTTGATTTCTGATCAAAATGACCCGGACGAGACGCCAGAAACCGACATATCATCAAAAAAGCGGCAGTGCCGGGCCATGATGAGAAGTTCGGCCTAATACCTTGAACAACGCTCGGTGAGCTTGGGAAGGGATGCACCAGGGTAATGCTGATCAAAATCCTGTCTCTTTAAATGAAACGCGTTCGACTTTTTATTGGAATTATCTCAGATCGCGAATCCCCACGATGGTACAGCGCCGCCAAGAAGGCCTTCTCCTCCATCAGCTGTGACTCATCAATAAACGTTCGCCAGACCTTGCCATGCTTCTCCGGGTTCCAGCGATACCCGCGGGTCTTAAGCGAGTCTTTCACGTCGAACGGTGCACCAACAGCCTCAAACACATACTCAAGCCTGGCTTCACTGGCGATCAGCTGTTTCAAGGCGCCCGGCTGACGGTGCATCAGCCATGCCACGGCCAGGCAATCTGTCTCGGCACGGTGGCCTGAGTAAAAATAGCCGTTTTTGAGCAACAAAAACTCCAGCTTAGAGCTTTCGAAACCCAAGGCTCGCCAGTTAACGCCCTGGATAGAGCACGCCCAGCGGCGCCCTGCATACTGGGGGAAGCGCCGATCAAAAAAGCCCC
>Ga0307973_1001446_pt1 | contig 10346 bp, 6 predicted proteins | sample OrgLakmetagen782_FD_201837 | JGI IMG/M metagenome (GOLD analysis project Ga0307973, IMG submission 201837) | Saline water microbial communities from Organic Lake, Antarctica - #782 | ecosystem: Environmental > Aquatic > Non-marine Saline and Alkaline > Saline | place: Antarctica: Organic Lake...
TTCGCAGTTATTGACTTCCTACACGCCCGGCAGCGGCGATATCAACAGCGGCCAGGCTACGCTCGCCCTGGAGCTGTTCTCAGATGCTTCTTGTGAAGGGCCCTACCAGGACAGCTTTACGCTGAATATCGCGAAAAAACCGGCTGTGGATGCCGGACCGGATACCACGGTCTGTGAACAGATAGCACATGTGGTGCCGGCTGCGCTGGCGCAGGATTATGACAGCCTGATATGGAAAAGCTCGGGAACGGGGACGTGGTCGCAGCAAAACAGTGCAGCGGGCGTTTATACACCCTCGGATGCGGATATTGCCGGCGGGCAGGTGGCGCTGTCGCTCGAGGCGCACAAAGAGCATTGCTCGGTGGTGATAGATACAAGAACGGTATCGCTTTTCCCGGAACCGGTCGTGGAAACAGAACCAGAACAGTTTATCTGCTCGGATGAGGTCTATGAAACCAACCCGCCGATGGCAGAGCATTTTTCCACGCTGCAATGGCAGGGCGGCGACGGGAGTTTTGATAATCCTTCGCAGTTATTGACTTCCTACACGCCCGGCAGCGGCGATATCAACAGCGGCCAGGCTACGCTCGCCCTGGAGCTGTTCTCAGATGCTTCTTGTGAAGGGCCCTACCAGGACAGCTTTACGCTGAATGTATCGAAAAAGCCTACTGTGGATGCCGGGCCGGATACCACGGTCTGTGAACAGATAGCACATGTGGTGCCGGCAGCGCTGGCGCAGGATTATGACAGCCTGATATGGAAAAGCTCGGGAACGGGAACGTGGTCGCAGCAAAACAGTGAAGCGGGCATTTATACGCCTTCGGATGCGGATATCAGCAGCGGACAGGTGGTGCTGTCGCTCGAGGCGCACAAGGAGCATTGCTCGGTGGTGGTGGATGAACGTCTCGTCTCGCTGACGATGCCGCCGGTGGTGGAAGCAGGTAACGACGGGGAGGTGGTTTGTGGATCGGAAACTTTTACCGTCAGCGATGCCACAGCATCAGGATACAGCCTGCTTGCGTGGTCATCCTCCGGCGACGGTGCGTTTGTCAGCGGGCAAAATGGGTTATCGCCGGTATATGAACCGGGAACGGAAGATGCTGCCAACGGACAGGTTGTGCTCACCCTTGAAGCATTTACAGAAAATCCCTGCCAAGGTACATTTACGGATACCCGCACGGTGAATATCGCTCAAAGCCCGGTCATCAACACAGGTACGGCCACACAGGTGTGTCAGGGCGATACGCTTTTAGTTCAAGGAGCTTCGATTGTGGATTATGACGCGTTTTTATGGGTCTCGCAGGGCGACGGCGCTTTTGTGGATAACCAGGTGATGAACCCGCAGTACATCCCGGGAACCATGGACGGGGTGAATGAACAGGTGACGCTGGTACTCTCGGCTTCCAACGGGCCGTGCACGGGCATAACGGAACAGCTCGCCGTGGATGTGGTGCCCCAGCCTGTGGCTTTTGCCGGGCAGGATACGGTCGTTGACCCGGGAACGGAGTATGCTATCGACGATGCGGAGGTTGACCATTACAGCGCTTTTCTCTGGACGACGGACGGCTCGGGGACATTCTCGAACCCGACTTCACCGAACCCGGTATACACGCCTTCGTTTATGGACTCGGTGCGCCGCTTTGTGAACCTCACGCTCACAGCGCAGCCGATGCAGGGGTGTGATGAGCCGGTCGCGGACCAAATCAAAATTGCCTATGGGGCGAACGCCTTTGTGGACTTTTTCTATACCTCGCCCTGTGAGGATACCCCCATTCAATTTACGGTGGATACACTCTTTACGGATACCGAAAATGTCACGGACTACCTCTGGGATTTCGGCAACGGAGAAACCTCTTCGATGATGAACCCGGTGTATACCTACCCGGTGCCGGGCAGTTACCCGGTAACGCTCTCGGTAACCGATACCGTGGGGGATGTCTACAGCGAAACGAAAATGCTGCAGGTAGCCGAACTCCCCCAACCATTTTTCAACACCGACGCCCCGTCGTGCTCGGGCAGCGCGGTGCAGTTCACCGACTACACCAACACGCCCTCGGGCTATGCCACCTCTTGGCACTGGGACTTCGGCGACGGAAGCGATACGCTGATTGATTTCCCGGACAGCCCTCATGTCACCCACGCCTATGCCCTGGCCGGGACGTATGAGGCCACCCTGACGGTGGAGACGAATTTAGGATGTGTCAACGACTATACCCGCGAGGTGACGGTCCATCCTTCCCCCATCACCCTGTTTACCTGGGAGGCGGCCTGCGGCGGACAGCCGACCCCGTTTACCGACCTGTCGGTGGAAAACGGCGGCGGGGATATCATCGCCTGGTACTGGCACTTCGACAACCCGGAATCGGGTACAGCCAACACCAGCGAGGCGCAGCACCCGGAACATACCTTTACGGGAGCAGGCAGCTATGACGTGCAACTGGTCACCGAAAACATCCACGGATGCACCGATACGCTCATCCAGCCCGTGGAGGTAACCGAAGGCCCGGCAGTAGCCTTTACTTATGACAGCACTTGCTTTGAGCAGCTCAGCACCTTTACCGCCGATGCCTCCGTGATGGATACGGCGGCCATCGGTACATGGCTCTGGGAATTTGGCGACGGTTATTCCAGCAACGACCCGGTCTCAGTCCAGCACCTCTACAACGTGCCGGGCGATTACTCCGTAACCTTAACGGTGACCGATACGCTGGGATGCACCTCTTCGCTAACGCAAACCGTGCAGGTGCTGCCACTGCCGATGGCCCAGTTTGGCTACGACCAGCCGGCTTGTTTTGGCAACAGCGTGCTTTTTGATGATTACTCCACGACTGAAGAGGGGTATATTACCACCTGGCACTATGCCTTTGGCGACGGGTCGGATACGACCATCAACCACCCGGAGAACCCGAACATCTCCCACGACTATGCTACGCCGGGGGATTATGAAGCGACCTTAACGGTGACCTCTTCCACGGGCTGCCAGGATGAAATCACCCACACGGTGACCGTCGAGCCCATCCCGGAGGTGAACTTCGACTACAGCCTGGCTTGCCAGAGCACCGCCGTTGAATTTGAAGACTTAACCCAGGAAGCCGGCAGCGGGGATATCCTCGCCTGGCACTGGAACTTTGGCGACCCGCTCTCGGGGGCCAACAACACTTCTTCGCAGCAGCACCCGGACCATGTCTACAGCACCCCGGGCGACTATGCCGTCACCCTAACCGTGGAGACGGCTAACGGCTGCAGCGACAGCCTGTCGCAGACGGTAACGGTATCACCGGCACCGGAGGTGGGCTTTGTCTACACGGCAAGCTGCCTGAATGATACGGTGGACTTTGTCTCCAGCACGGAGGTGGATACGGATGCGATTATCAGCTACGCCTGGAGCTTTGGCGACGGCGGCACGGCTTCGGGTGCCGACCCGCAGCATATCTACACCCAGGAGGGCACCTATGAGGTATCCCTGACGGTAACCGACACCACGGGATGCAGCAACACGGCCACCGAAACGCTGACGATTACCCCGCTGCCGGTAGCGGCGTTCTCCTTTACCACAAACACGTGTGCCAACGAATCCGTGATGTTCCAGGATGCTTCTTATGCCGAAGGCGAGGCGCTGGTGTCCTGGACATGGGAATTTGGTGATGGCAGCGATACGACGATACAATCCCCGGATATTCCGGATGTGGAACACGCCTATCCGGATGCGGGCACTTATGAGGCTTCGCTGACGGTGGTCACGGAAAACGGGTGCAGCCACACGACCTCGCATACGGTGGAGGTGCTGCAAATCCCCGCGGCGCAGTATAGCTTTGAAGGGGGCTGCCAGAACGAGGCGGTAAGCTTTACGGATGCCTCGCAGCCGAATGGCGGCGGACAAATCGCTTCCTGGAGCTGGAACTTTGACGACCCGACCACGGGTGGCGATAATACCTCGTCGCTGCCGAATCCTGCGCACTTCTTTTCTGAGGCCGATACCTTTGACGTGCAACTGGTGGTAGGCAACCTGAACGGGTGTACGGATACCGTCATGCATGCGGTCGGGGTGGCTGATGCTCCTGAAGTGGGCATCCTGGCCCCGGATGCGCTTTGCCAGGGGCAGCCTGCGATGTTTATGCCGGATACGACGATAGTGGACACCCTCGCCGCGCAGGTGTATGAATGGACCTTTGGCGACGGCTCGGACCCGGTATACCAGCAGGAAGCTTCGCATACCTACACGCTGGCGGGAACCTATACGGTAACACTCTCGGTTACCGACACCACGGGCTGTGTCAACCAGGCGCAGACCACCGTGCAGGTGGGCCAGACGCCGGTGCCGGTGTTTGACTACCAGGCGGCGTGCCTGGGTGGCGAGACGCAGTTTACGGACTTGTCCTACACCCCGGGCGGGGAACCGGTAACTTCATGGTACTGGGACTTTGGCGACCCGTATGCCGACTCGGCTGATAATCACTCTTCCCTGCAGCACCCCGTGCATGTCTACCCGGTCGACAGCACCTATGAAGTGAAACTGGTGGTACAGACCACGGGCGGGTGCACCGACTCGATAGTAAGCGAGGTGGAAGTAAGGCCGGTGCCCGATGCGTGGTTTAGCTATGACACCACAGCGTGCCAGGGCGGCCAGGTGCAGTTTTATGACTCTTCGTTTAGTGACAACAGCGCAGTAACAGCCTGGCAATGGACATTCGAAGAAGGCTACACGTCAGACCTGCAAAATCCGTCGTATACCTTCGGGGAGGTTGGAGAAACCTACCCGGTGGAGCTGGTGGCTTATGACGCCTTCGGGTGTTCGGATACTACCATCCGGGAGGTAACCATCCCGGAAGGATTTGCCGTGGACTTTGAATTTACCTCCACGTGCCTGGGGGATACCACCTTCTTTACCGACAGTTTGGTATCTCCTGAGGGCGACAGCGTCATCGCGGTGCAGTGGACCTTTGGCGACCCGGGCTCGGGCGGGGCAAACGTCTCCGACCAGCACAACCCGGAGCATTACTACAGCCAGCCGGGTACCTACAATGTGACCCTGGAGGCCACCAACGAAAATTATTGCACCACCACGGTGAGTCATGCCCTCCAAGTGCATGCCCTGCCGGAGCCGGACTTTACATGGCAGTCGTATCCGTGCGACAGCGCGGTGTATGTAAGTGATGCCACCACCACGGCCGGGGTCATCACCCAATGGATATGGCACTGGGGGGATGGCAGCAGTGATGTGATAGCCCAGGGCGAAGACCCGGACATCAGTCATGTTTATGAGCAGGCGGGAAGCTATGAAGTGACCTTAGAGGTGCAAAACAGCAACGGCTGTGTGAACACCTTTAGCCAACAGGTGTATCGCGAACCGTGTGTAGCAGCGGAAATCGTGTTGCAAAGCGATACGCTGTGCCACGGCGATGAGCTGGTCTTTGCCGACAGCTCGCAGATACAGGAGGTGATTGAGTCGTGGACGTGGAACTTCGGCGATGGTAGTTCGGAAATCACCTACAACACCTATCAGCCGGAAATATCCCACACGTTCCCGAATACGGGAAGCTACCAGGTAACCCTGACCGTAGCAGCGATGTTTGACGGCCAGATGCGCGAACATACTGACACCCTGGCGGTGGTTATCCATCCGGTGCCGGAAGCGGAGTTTACCTGGACGGAAGGGTGTCTGAACCAGCCGGTGGCCTTTGGCGACAGCACAAGTGCAGAAGATGCTGTCATCACCTCATGGCGCTGGGACTTCGGCGAGGAAAGCCTTGAGGCGGACACCTCTCGTCAGCAGCACCCCGAGTGGGGTTACAGCACCTTTGGCGAGCACGAGGTGGTCTTGCAGGTGATGAACGAATTTGGCTGCCGCGATACGGTGCAGGAGCCCATTACGGTTTACCGCGTTCCCGAGGCGGTGATCGGCCATGACTCCTCGTGTTACATGCAGCCCACGCAGTTTTATGACCTGAGTGATACGAATGAATTTACAGGCGAAATCATCTCCTGGCAGTGGGACTTCGGCGTGGAAGGCACGGCGGCGGATACGGCCGTGATTGCTGAGCCGGAGTACATGTACGTAAACCAGGACAGCCGCACGGTAACCCTGCAGGTGGAGGATGAGTTTGGCTGCGGCGATACCACGCAAAAGGTGGTAACCACCCATCCGGTGCCGGAAGCTGTCTTTGAGGTAGAAGAAAACTTCGAGGATATGCAGGGGCGCTTTGCCATGAACAACGTCTCGGAAGGGGCGGTGGACTACCAGTGGGACTTTGACCGCTACAGCAACGGGGCGCATCCGCTGGACTATCATTACGATGCGGAATACCACGAGCAGGAGCGCCCGGTGATTGTCTTTGAAGAAGACGGGTATTTTGAGCTGGAGCTGGTGGCCTTCAACGAGTTTAACTGCCCGGACACCATGCGGGTGGTCGACAGCATGCTCTTTAAGGGCTTGTTTGTGCCCAATGCGTTCTCGCCCAACAACCCGCACGGAGAGGTGCAGCGGTTTAAGCCGGCGGGCATCAACCTGGAGACGTATCACATGCAGGTTTATGATGTGAAAGGCAACCTGCTGTGGGAGACCCGCGAGCTGGATGATGAGGGCAGCCCGGCGCAAGGCTGGGACGGTACTTATGACGGCGCGCCGCTGCCGCAGGGCGTGTACGTCTGGAAGGCCGAGGCGATGTTCGAAGACGGCACAGTTTGGCAGGGCGATGAAGTGGGCTCCTCAGAGCTGAGCTCAGGAAAACGGTATGGGACGGTGGTGATTGTGAGGTAATGTATCAGGGTTTGCTGATGATGCTATGAACACCTTTTACCCATAAATCATCATCATTAAGGCTTTCCACGAGTGTAAGCTCCTCGCCGCCTTCTTTCAAAAACATCTCCTTATATTCCACGCCAAGCTCAATAGTTGTTTCAAGGCAATCGGCAACAAAAGCCGGTGCAACGATTAAAATACGTTTATTCCCCTCCCTTACCAATTGTAGAAGCTTTTCATCTGTAAAGGGTTTCAGCCAGTTTTTTGACAAACGTGACTGGAAGGAAACACTGTATCCCCCTTCTTCAACAGGAAGCTTGTCGACCAGTAAACGTGTTGTTTCGTAACAGGTTGCTTTATAACATAAATGACCATGAGATGGCATCTCCTTTTCACAGCTGCATTCATCTGCACTGATTTCAGGGTGCACCTTATTAATCTGCCGCAAAGGCAAACCATGATAAGAAAACACTATGTGATCATATTTTTCGGGCCGGTAAGGCCTGATGCGTCTGGCATAAGCATCCAGGAAAGCAGGATGGTCATAGTACTGCCCGATAAATCTTATGTCGGGAAACACCTCCCACTTTTTCATTCTGCTCATCATATTTTCAAATACCGAGCCTGTTGTAGATGATGCATATTGCGGATAAAGTGGAAATACGATAATCTCCTGGAAATTTTCTTCCTCTATCCTCTTTAGCGCTCCTGATAAAGAGGGTTTTCCGTAACTCATCACTCCCAAAACTTCCGTATCATCATCCTGCAGCTGTTGCAGTTTGGCAGCAAGGTTTTCCAGATTAATAAGCAGCGGGGATCCTTCAGGGGTCCACAACCTGCGATAAAGGGCTGTTGATTTTTTTACCCGGAAAGGGATAATAATCAAATTCACTAATAGTTTTCGAAACAGCCACGGGATATCGATTACACGGGCATCATTCAGAAACTGCGTCAGGTAACGCCTCACATCCTTCACCACCGGAGCGTCGGGGGTTCCCACATTCACTAATAAAACCGCTTTCTTTTTCATCTGCTTATTTCTTGTAACAATATATCATTTTTCTATATCTTCAACTCATCCCCGGTGTGCCTCAAATTATTGCATCCATTGTCTGCGATCCTTTTTTACTGAAACTAAGCAATTCCTGCTTGCGAAGCTTCAGGGGAAGTAGAGTGCTTTTCCTGGGTGGCCGCGATTCAAGCCGCTCAACTTAGGTTTCAATTACATATCTACTAATAGCGGAAACAGAATCATAATTGCAAAAATAACAAACCATTTATGAATAATCATGTTTAATTATTGCATCAAATACCTGTTTTATTATGATTAAGAAAGTAATCAATAGTATGCTGCTCGTTTCATTATCATGGGGATTGCTTTCCTGCCAAAGCAATAAGCAAATAACCCTTGAAGTAAAAGCCACGGCCTACAACTCATTGGCCTCGCAAACCCACCGCAATCATCCCTCTATTACAGCATGGGGCGATACCCTGAAGCCCGGCATGAAAGCCATTGCTGTATCGCGCGATTTGATAGAGATGGGACTGACTCACGGAACAGAAGTAAAAATCGAAGGACTTCCCGGTAAATACATTGTTTTGGATAAAATGAATAAACGATGGAAGAGAAAAATTGATATCTATATGGGGAATGATCTAACCAAAGCCAGGGAATGGGGTATCAGAACGGTTAAAATCAGCTTTGTTAGTGATACAGATGTTCCGGCTCAACAAAATCCCGGAAAGGGAGATTAAACTTATTCGCAAATATGCTGTTTCACATTGCTGAAAGTTTATGATAAAAGCACTACTTATTATTTCAGGTTCCGTTTCGTTAGGTATTGGTATCCTGGGCATTTTTGTTCCGGGACTTCCTACCACCTCTTTTCTGCTGCTAACTGCCTACCTGTGGGCTCGCAGTTCAGACACGTTATATAATAAGCTGTTAAACAATAAATACTTAGGGCCCTATATTACGGAATTCCGGAAAAATAAAGGGATGACTCTGCAACAGAAGATTTATTCTATTGCCATGATGTGGACGATGATTGGTATCTCGACCTACTTCTTTATAGAGAACAGAACTGTTGATTACATTGTAATAGCTGTGGGGTTTACTGGTACTGTTGTTATGGGATTTATAGTTAAAACCGTAAAGAAGCCTTTACCTGAAAAAACTACTGAAGACATTTAGCCTCCTCTCCTGCTTCTTTCCACAGCATACAACGCTAAGGCTTCATCTTTCCCTTTGAGTTGCACTTTATCCACAAACAGCACATTAAGCTCACGGTCCGGGTTCATGGTTTTATACATACTTTCTGAGATAAGCAAAGAGCGGTTGTAGCTGTTGCATACACTCTGGATACGTGCTGCTGTATTGATAGTGTCGCCATGAAAAGCTATCTCCCTTTTGATATCGCCAACTTCGATAGCTGTGACCACTCCATTATGAACTCCCTGAAGGCAGGAACGAGGCCATATTTATCTGTAAAATATATTTTTCTGCTATTCAGCACATCCATAAAGTGAAAATAGAACCTGATACAGCTGGTATGATCGATAATCTTATTCTCCTGCCACGTAAGCACCACCTCATCGCCAACATATTGAAAAATTTCGGCAAAATACTTTTGCACCAACTTGTTAACCTCATGAAAGCAGTCTTGTATCAGCTCGCTGTATTTCAAGTGTCCTAACTTTTCGGCATAAGTTGTTGAAGACCTTAAATCCATGAACATAAAGATACGCTGTTCTACCTACGGCTTACGATACTTCCCCAGCAATAATGGCAGGAGCACTCCGGGGCCAAATTTAGAGCGCATCTGCATAAAAAAGCCCAGCAAAAAGTTAAGCGATAAAGTATAGATAAAAATAGCAATGGTCAGGTATCTTAGATAACCTAAGCCTACAGTCTCCAGACCGAGTGCTTCGAAAGCTTCCATGCGCTGGTCCCTCCAGGCAAAAATTACCGTTAAGCTGGTGATGACAAAAGCAACCGTATAAGTCAGTGCTTCAGCAATCAATCGGGCACCTAAAGCCATCTGGCTGATTCGGGATTTTTTTTAGCTGCAAATAAATAACCCCTGTTAATATGCCATAGATAACGGCTGCTGTGGCTCCGCTAACCCAGTCGTATGCAGGCTGCCCGATGTTGAATAGTATGGAAATAGCATTGCCGAAAAAATGCAGCAAGAGCGACAGGAGAAAAAACGCCACTTCCCAGAAAACAATATGTATAAGTACCACAGAAATTCGTGGATAGCGAAAGGAGAGCCACTTTACCCTCCCGGAATAGCCCAGCGTCAGCAAGGATTTAATAAAACGGGAACCAGCCTTCAAAACATATCACATCCTGATGAACCTGCGCATAGGTTATGCACAGTTACTACCAATGCACTTCCGGCTGCAAAATAACGAAAAAGGATCATTCCTCTTCCGCATCTATATGGCTAATCGCCCAATTTGCATTGAGCAGTCCAACAACCAACCCGTACAGAACATGGAGAAATAAAGTTGCGACAGGATAAATCCACCCTGACTTGAGATAAAGCAGATCGCTCTCTTTCAGGAAATGAGCGTCGCCAGTACCAAAAACACCCCACTCTAC
>Ga0307973_1001450_pt1 | contig 10334 bp, 7 predicted proteins | sample OrgLakmetagen782_FD_201837 | JGI IMG/M metagenome (GOLD analysis project Ga0307973, IMG submission 201837) | Saline water microbial communities from Organic Lake, Antarctica - #782 | ecosystem: Environmental > Aquatic > Non-marine Saline and Alkaline > Saline | place: Antarctica: Organic Lake...
AAAATCTGTGCAATCAGGAAAAGTCAAAAAAACCTGTCAAGCCTTTTTTGATATTATTTCGCTGAATAGTTACTAAATATTTAGCATTAGCACTGGCAACACCACTCGCGCTGACCGCCTGCTCACCCGACAGCGGAGGTGGCGATGGCGACTCGAGCGCATCCGGTGACCTGGTGATCGACAGCACTAACAGAGAGGTTATTATCAAACAGTCTCTCAGTCAGTTTGCTACGACCGACGAATTACTAACCAATCCAGCTGACGGTTTTTCCGACTTCCTGATTACAGGCGATGATTCAAGTAGCCGAACAGCCGATCCAAGGGCTATTATCGCACGCATCCAGGAACCATTGCCTGTGATACTGGGTCCGCGTCGGTTACTGCCAATACCGCCGATGTAGATAGTGAGCCGCTCCCGGCAAGCGGAAGCGCATCGTTCGAAGCTATCTACTATAGCTGCACTTTCGAAAGCAGTGACGAAAACTTCAGCTTTTTAATGACAATCGACGGTGAAATGTCCGCAAGTCTTAACTGGACCGGGTATGTAGACGGAAACCCAGGCCAGTTCGATACCTTCAATATGGCATACGACGTCGATGAATTCTCCTTTGTTTTGGACATTAATGGAGAGAAGTCCTCCTTCGAGATAGATTTTGAAGCTTCCCTTTCATTTGATGACCCGACTGCCAGCTACAGCTATTCAGGGTCCTTTGAAATCGAAGAGGCAGGTGATGGTTTTGTTGATGTGCGGACAATCAATCCAATCGTCATGAATATCAACAATACTCGCCCAACATCCGGCAAGGTTATTATGGAAGGTGGCGGCGGTACATCCATTACCTATACCGTTGTAGCCAATGGTATTGAAGTGTCGGTTAATGGTGGCCAGTCTGCGCTTTACGAATGGGACGACATTGATTCCCTGGAATAATATTTCCGGATACTCCCCCCTTTCACGGGGGAGGCTTTCCCTCCATAAGTTCTCGCAGAAACCGTTAGCAGGTTGTTGAAAAAGGCTCCCTGCCTTTTTCAACAACCTGCTACAGCTTTGATCAGGTACTGACCGCACAGCAGCCATTGAGATGGATACCCACCTTGTTGTGGCCAAAAAGTTGTGGCCAAAAAAACCGCCACCGGAAGCAGCGAAGCCTTCGGTGGCGGTATTTTAGTCGGCCTGGTGTTAACCTGGCTCTGGCTTAGTCCCCGCTGGTATCCGGCAGGTAAGCGCCATCTTCGTCATGCACTTCCTGGCCGGTAACCGGTGGGTTGAACGAACAGATCAGGCGCATGTCTTCGGTGCCGCCCCGCAGAGTATGCGGATCGTGCTTGTCCAGCGCGTACAAGGTGCCGTCAGTAATTTCATGAGTTTCACCGGTGGTCTTGTCGTAGATGCTACCGTTGCCGGCCACGCAGTAAACGGCTTCAAGATGATGCTTGTACCACAAATTAAGTTCTGCGCCTGCCGGGATAATGGTTTCATGGAAAGAAAACCCCATGCCGTCTTTCTTCAGCAACATCCGGCGGCTGGTCCAGCCCGGGCCGGTTACTTCGCGTTCGGTGCCTATAATGTCCTGAACTCGTACTATTTTCATACTGTTTCCTCGTTCGATGATGGCATTGACTATATACATTCTTATTAGGGCCGGATCAAGCAGCATCGCTCGGATGTCATCCTGGCTGTGGCTGTCGAGGCAGTCCAGTCGGTGATCATCTGTCGGTGTCAGATCAACAGTTACCTGACAGCTTGGTCTTGTTGGTTGATCCGCCTCCAATGATTGACCGCCCTAACCAATAACAACCACAGTCGAATTGGCTGGCCTGTACAGAGCTAAAACTAGGGCCGGTGTACAGCGTCCGATCGACACCTGTCCAGACTACGCCGGTCCAGAGTATGCCGGTCTAATGCACGCTGATAAACAGAAGCAGTGGCTATTGGCGGCCACCGCAGAAATAGCTTCCAGCTGAACCGATCAGCGCACTGGGACATAAGATGCACTGGGACTTAAAAAGCACCCCCTCTGCTGGCACCCCCAGGCTTTGCAGAGCCAGGTTGACATGTTCCAGTATTAGTCAGAGGATAATGCCGCATGAGCAAAGCTACAGACAAAATCACGACTCAGCATAACGGCGCGTCACTGGAGCTTGTGAAGCAACTCGACGCGGCCATCAACCGCCTTGGCGAACTCAATGCCACTGCAGGCGTCTCGCCCGTATTCGAGGTAATCGACGCGGCACTGGCCCTGATGTTCAATGCCGAAGGCCTGGAGGCGCTCTACGAGCGCGTGCCGGCGATCGAGGCGGCGGGATTTTTTGCTGGTAGCGATTGGGATTATCCCCAGACGCTGGTGCCCTCATTGGCCTTGCGCACAATACGCCATGGCGAGCCGGCCGCAACCCTGGTTGAAAGCCTGAGTCAAATTCGGCTTCTGGCGGTGGTCAAAGGCGACTACATCCATCCTTCCATCTCTGCGGAACACGCCCATCACTTTCTTGCCCAGGTGTTAGCGATGAATCTCGATCTGGTGGTCAGTGATCTCCAGGAGAGCGATCGACTGCGGCCAGATAGGCTCGGCTACGCCGTTCAGGGTTTGTATCACTATCTGCTCCGACACCTGGGATATGAGAACCTTCTGGAGCATTTGGTGGCTGAAGTCTGGCGGATTCTGGCACAGCGACCGGTTCAGGTGGATGGCGTCAAACAGATGGTGACCCAGATCGCGGTCTGCCTGGAAAAACCGGATGCGCTCGGTGGCGAAGTCGGCGACGACGCGCTGCAACTGATCCATGCGGTGTTCAGTCCTACCGAGGGTTGCCGCGAAGATCCCGGCTTCGATGTCTACGCTGAACGAATGGTAGAGATGGACGATGCAACCCTGCTGCGGGAGGCTATCGGCTTTGCCCAGGCCATGCACAGTACCGGCCTGGTCTCGCCCTACATGCCGGGGTTTATTCGTTACCTGCGTAGTCGCTGGAATGAGCTGATTCCCACGGCTTTGGGCCTGAGCCATACAGGTGCCGACGCTTTTCACTGCTACCCGGCATTGATTCACACCCTGATCGATGAGGCCCTGTTTCCCGAGACCAGCCAGTGTGCCTATGGCCTGGCCATGATGCTCGAGCGGGGTATTCTCTATGCGCCTCCGGTGGCGCCGTCCTTGTGGCGACAAATTCGACTGTCGCTGTGCGAGGCCGCAGCCGAAAAGATTGTGGCCGTCTTTGGGCGCAGCCATTCGCCGGAATGCTTTCTGCTTGCTGATGTACTCAATGTGCTCGGTCGTCCGCTGGGGGTGGGTCAGGGGAACTACCCCACCTGCCAGTCGACCCGTGCGCTGTCCATGTGGGCTTACAACATGCCGGCGGAACTGCTTCGGATCCTTGCCTGGGCGGCGCGCGACGATGAAATCGTGATGCGCTTTGAAGGCAACAGTATTTCTTCGCGGGACCTGGGCGCCGGCCTTGCCAGCGAGCCTCCGGTGGATGTGGATGCGGTCTCATTGCTGACGGTGCCGCACCTGGATCGAATCTACTTTGAGATGGGCCGCCGCAGTATCGGGCGCGGAGAAGACCCTCACAAATGGGTCAACTCCGAATTCCATGGCGATCATGTGGGCCACGGCTTTCGCATCGCCGTAGACGTATTCACGGGTAGACTGAAAGATTTCGAAGGCTTTATTCGCGACTTTTATGCCGCTTATCACCCGATTTACAACGGCAATATTCCGGTTATTAACCCACAACCGGCCGGTATTGCCGTGACCGACAGCGCCACGCGCTTTCTCGGCTGGCATGCCATTACTATTCAGCGGCTTGCACTGGACCCGGATGAGATCATGCGTGTCTATTTTTTCAACCCCAATAACGACAGCGGGCAAAACTGGGGTCAAGGGATTATCACCTCGACCCAGGGCCACGGCGAGCTCTTCGGTGAAGCCTCTTTACCGGTGGCTGAGTTTGTGTCGAGACTGTATGTGTTTCACTACGACCCGATTGAAAAGGGTGAGCGGGACGATATTCCAACCGATGAAGTCAACCGGGCCATGCACCTGGCCCGAAACAGCTGGGCCAAAGAACGTTAGCTGTCCACATCTGCCTACCCTGCCCCAGCTGTTGTGTTCGAGGGTCATGCTCAGTTGGTGGCCGAGAATCACCGAGTCAGAGAACTTCTGAGCGAGGGCTTTTTTTAAGTTGCCACAGCCACTGCTTGATAGTCATGAACGGTGATATTGCGATAGCTGGTGCGGGCGGAGCCTGGTGCGTTTTGATTGTATGAGTGCTTTGTATATGGGCGGACACGAACGACACTTCTGGCAGAAAAGTGCTTGCCAACCTGATTTTTGAGTGACAGGCTTAAGCTTAAACATAAAGACATTCTGAGCAGGCTGTTAACATTCGTAAAATGTCGGCCGCAAGTTGCCAGAGCAGATGGTCCGACATTTCATGTTTCGGAAAAGGCAGAAAGTCTTTTTCAACAACCTTTTGGTAGTTACGAAAGTTAACGAAGCAAGTCTGTGTCAGGCCGTGGCGATTCAGTCAGCCGATATTTTGGGATAATTTTCACCGTTTCGCAGCGCCAGGAGTAACAGCATTGCTAACTGAAATGCAGAGCCAATGATGAAGTCGATGAAGGACTGGAGGTGAAAGTCATTTGCCTGGTCAGAGTTTTTTGGTGGGAGTATACATTGGCGGTATTGTGTACATGCAGTTCCTACATAGAGGAAGCAGTTAAGAAGATGCGGACTTTAAGATTTTCTCTATTTTAGAGCTGAGTATAGTAAAATGACTGATTCATTAAAAAGCTCCCGCCCTCTTTTTAGCAGTATTCTATCGAATCAATACTTTCTTAATTCAATTTTTTTTGTACTTTCCTTTTGGGTCTTAAACCAGGTAGCTTACCTTTATGAAGTAGCCGAAAACGTTAGTGTGTTTTACCCGCCATCCGGTTTTGCGATGCTCCTGATTTATCTGTTCGGTGCAAAATATCTCCCGGTATATTTTATAGCAATTATCATTGGTGGCCTGCCTCAACGAGATGTTTTGAATTACGGCCTCGACATGCTAGCACCAGATCTGAGGCAATTTTTTATATATGGTACAGCTGGGTTGTTATTAAGAAAAAAGACGTTCAAAGAGCAAGTTCTTGATACAAAATTTTTCCATTTCTTCATATTGACGTCAATAGCAACTGCCTTATTCTCGTCGGCTATTTTTATTTTCAAGTCACTTGAGTTGAATAGCCTGTTCAGTCTAGAACGAATAAATTCTGTAGCTTCATTCTTTGTAGGGAATTTGACAGGTGCGTTGATGGCTCTTCCTATTTTTGTATTTTATATTTATTTTAAATCTATTGGATGGCGTAGTTTGGGTTCAGATATTAAACAAAATATTTTGAAACCCGATAAAATTACCGCATTAATTCTTCTTCTTTTTTTGTCGTTTCTGGTTATTTCTATGGGCAGATTCAATGAGGATTTTTCGAATTACTACTATTTTATTGTAATTCCAATTATTTGGACCTCTGTTAAATGGGGTCTGAGTATAGGGTTAATGTATGCTTTCATCGGTAATATTTTCACACTCATAATATATGTTATTTTTGGATATTCTCATTATGGCGTGTTGGAGTTACAGGTCATGTTTTCTATGTCTATCATTGCAAATCTATTGATTGGGCTGGTGCATGAGCAAAGGGATCTGTTCTATAAAGATTCAATGCACGATGGACTAACAGGGTTAGCTAATATGCGACTATTTAAACTATTAAGTCTCTCGATGATCGCCAGAGCTTTCAGAAATAAAGAAGAGAATGCCATTCTGTTCATTGATATTGATGGATTTAAGGCCATCAACGACTCCTTTGGCCATAAAGCTGGAGATGATTTGCTCCAACATATCAGTCAATTAATAAGGATCTGTATTCGAGATTCAGATGCTATCGCCCGTTTTGGCGGCGACGAATTTATAATTCAATTAGGTGGCAATACCTCGGCCAAAGACGCAGAGAATGTTGCCTTAAATATAATCGAGAGTATTTCAAATCCATTTTATTTCGATAAAGGGCCCACAAGTGTAGGCGCTAGCATCGGTATTGCTTTGTATCCAAGAGATGGCAAAGATATAGAAACCTTAATCAGCAAGGCTGATAGGGCAATGTATGTTGCGAAAAAGAACGGTAAAAGCAGTTACCGACTGCACAGTCGGCTTTGAATTAAATGCAGCATCAAACACATGAAAGACGATAGAACACTATGGTGGTTGGTTTAAAGAGTCTTTAAGAAAGTACTAACACCCTGCTAAAAGTGAACATATTCACAGAATAAGGAGCCGGGCAGTTACCCGGCTATTTAGTTATCAGGAAATGGGCGGCCCTATCAGCTCCAGGTAGTCGCCATAACCTGCGGCCTCCAAATCATCTTTTGGAATGAAACGCAGCGCAGCAGAGTTCATGCAGTAACGCAGGCCGGTTGGTTGTGGGCCGTCACTGAACACGTGGCCAAGGTGGGAGTCTGCATAACGGCTGCGTATCTCGGTTCTTACTGAGAACAGCCCTCTGTCTTCATGTTCTACCACCGTGTCCGCCAAGATCGGTTGGCTGAAACTCGGCCAGCCGGTGCCGGACTTGTATTTGTCGCGTGATGAAAACAGCGGTTCACCAGAGACGATATCGACATAAAGCCCTTCGCGTTTGTCATCCCAATAGGGGTTGTTGAATGCGCGCTCAGTGCCATCTTTCTGAGTCACTTTGAACTGGACGTCAGTCAGTGTTTGTTCGAGCGTTTGTTCGTCCGGCTTGGTAAAGGTGCTTGCGTTGAAACCCGGGCTGGCACTGATGTCCATGTCACTCATGTCACTCATGTCATCCATTTCGTTCATGTCATTCATTTCCATAGGGCGAAACTGGCCGTAATCGATGTTCCGGTCTTCACCCCAAACAGCATCGATGAACTGATAGCGACCTGAGTTGTGGGTGTAAAACTTATAACGAATCGGTTTTTTTACGTGGTAGTCCTGATGATACTCCTCGGCATCATAAAAGGCCTGAAAGGCTTCTATTTCAATGATGACCGGGTTTTCGTAGCGATCTTCCTCGATCAGCGACTGCTTCGCCGCTTCGGCCAGCGACTGTTGTTCCGCTGTATGGTAAAAGATACCCGGGCGATACTGGGCGCCGCGGTCGACAAACTGGCCGTTGGCATCGGTTGGGTCCATCATGCGCCACAAGCCTTGCAGCAGCCCTTCGTAAGTGATCACATCCGGGTCGTAATAGACCTGAACCGCTTCGGTATGGCTCGTTTGACCGCCGGATACTTCTTTGTAGCTTGGGTTCATTTCCGAGCCACCCGAGAAGCCCGACACCGCCTCAATGACACCGGGTAGCGCTTCGAAGCCGGACTCAACACACCAGAAGCAGCCGCCAGCGAAGGTGGCCACCGCAAGAGAGGCGTCATCCGGTGCATACTGGCTGGTCTGGCCGGAATGATTGCTGGCTGTCACCTGAACACCGATAGCGGTGAGTGCGATCAGCAAGCTGGAATAGAGAATTGACTGTTTCATACTGTGTACCTCGTAAGCCTTTGCAGGCTGTTGAAATTCGCAGAATTTCAGCGCCTGCAACCAGGACATGGATGTTCTGGCGAAATCGGTGACTGGTAAGTCGTTGATTTCGTAAGAAAAGTAAAAATTACACTTTTTGCTTTGCGTGTTTTGGAAAAGGCAGGAAGCCTTTTTCAACAACCTGTTAGACAGATAAAAAGTGGTTTTTGATTGCCACGAGAGACAGTCTGCCGGTAAAGGTTCACAAGGGAGTCTGTTGTTTATAACAAAAGTATCACGATTAAGAATTGGTGTTTGAATGAACCATTAACGTGGCATCTAGCGGCAAGCTAATGACGAACATCGCACCCTGTTCGATGTGGTTGCTGGCGCTGATGCTTCCCTGCTGCAGCATCATGATGCGCTTGGCAATGGCGAGCCCAAGCCCGGCATGGTTAGCGCTGCGCCCGGACGTACCCCGGTGGAAAGCATCAAAGATATAAGGCAGGTCTGCCGGGTCGATGCCCGGTCCGCTGTCGTGAACCGTGACAGTCACCTGCTGGTCCTCCTGTGCGAGTGTCAATTTGATGCGGCCGTCTTCGGGCGTATGGTCCAGGGCATTACCGATCAGGTTGTCGAGTACTCTCTCTGTCATGCCCAGATCTGCATAAGCCAGGGGCAATGACAGGTCGCCATCAATGAGCAGCTCGAGTTTTCGTGTTGTAGCAACGGGCTGGTGCTTCTGAACCACATCATGGATCAGTTCGGGTAGCGAGAAGGGCTCCGGAACTGGTTGTTTTTCACTGGCTTCCAGCGCAGCCAGCTCAAACAGTTCATCGAGCAGTCTTCCGAGTCGGCGGGATTCGTTCAAGGCGATGGTCAGGAAGCGTGCTTGCTCTTCATCACTCAGGCTGTGGCGTTTTATCAGTAGGCTTTCGATATAGCCCTGCAAGGATGCCAGCGGTGTGCGCAGATCATGTGATACCTGCGCAACCAGTTGACGCCGCAGTGCATCTTTCTCCTGCAGTTGTTCGAGTTGCAGCGTGATCCGTGTTGACATGCGCTCAAAGGTTGAAGCCAGGGTGTCTATCTCATCACCCGATACGTTTGATGCCGGGGGCCCGTCGGGCGCTAGCTGGTTCTGAAAGTGTTCGACGGTATTTGCCAGCCGTGTCAGGCGGCGTGTCAGTAGATGAAACACAGCCAATCCGGCCAGCAAGCCAATGGCGAGACTGATGGCGACCGCCCATGTGCTGGTGACAAAGAACTGGCTCTCTCGGGCCATCAGTTCGGCGGAGTCGTACTCCTCGCCCCGAAGCACAACATAGAGATAACCTTCCACATTATTGGCTGAAGGCACCGGTGTGACAGAAAACACCTTCTGTCGATCATGACTGCGAGGGTCATCACCCAGCAGAGGGTAGGATTCACTGTTTGCCAGCAGTTTGCGGATGGGTGCCATGGCAACGCTGTTTCGTTTGATTTTTGCGGGATCGGCCGAATAGGAGAGGATGCCGCCATCGGTATCAATCAGATAAATCTCGATGCTTGGGTTAATTGACATGTACAGCGAAAAGAGTTCGTTCAGTTCATCAAAGTTTACTTCACCGTTATCGACCAGATTGCGGTCTGAGACCAGATTGCTGGCCAGATTACGGTTCAACTCCTGATTGACCGATGCCTGGTAGCTGCGCAGTGCAACGAGGCTTATAGAGACGTACACCACGCCCACAGCAACCAGTAGCACAGAAAGGCCGAGGGATAGGCGGGCATACAGGCTGCGCATTGTCATAATTTATTCACTCACTCTCTGAAACGATAGCCGACACCCCATACTGTCTGAATATAGTGAGGGTTATTGAGGTCTTTTTCGATCTTGCCACGCAACCGGTTGATGTGCGTATTGACGGTGTGTTCATAGCCTTCATGATTGTAACCCCACACGGAATCGAGCAGTTGCAGGCGGCTGAACACCTGGCCCGGATGGCTGGCAAAATGGAACAGTAATTCGAATTCACGCGCCGTCAGCTCAACCTCTGCATCGGCGATCCAGACCCGGCGTTTAGAGGGGTCGAGCCGAAGCTGATCGCAGATCAGGATTTTGTTGTCTGGCTTTACTGCCGTTTGCGACAGGGCATCGACACGCCTGAACAGGGCTTTGACCCGGGCGGTCAGCTCGGCCACGCTGAAGGGTTTGGTCAGGTAATCATCCGCACCCATTTCCAGCCCCAACACGCGGTCCAGCTCCGAACTGCGTGCCGTTAACATCAATACCGGCGTGTATCCCGGCAGAGTTCGGATTTCCCGGCAGACTGACAGACCATCCAAACCCGGCAGCATCAGGTCCAGTATCACCAGGTCGATCCCGCCTTCGCGAAAACGAGCAAGACCCGTATCGCCGCGAGGCTCAACCAGCACCGTGCAATCCAGATCCTCAAGGTGCATGCGCACCAGCTCTGCGATATCGGGCGTGTCTTCAAGGATCAGTACGGTGCGTTTCATAAGTACCTGTTGGATGATCGGTTTACCTGTTTGAATCACGGTGTTTCCCACACAATACCACGAGAACGGGGTATGGGCATTCTGGTCGGCGGCTCTTACCCCAACCCCCGTTCGTCCTGAGCCTGTCGAAGGACCTTGGGCAGCATAACCAACCACCGAACCGACCCACCCGTTCGTCCTGAGCCTGTCAAAAGACCTTGGGGATCATAACCAACCGCATAACCCAACTCCGAGCCACAACCCGGCCCCAGCCGCCACCGACTTTCGCCCGGTCTTGCAGGGGCCTCCTGCCCCCAAGCCCT
>Ga0307973_1001456_pt1 | contig 10284 bp, 13 predicted proteins | sample OrgLakmetagen782_FD_201837 | JGI IMG/M metagenome (GOLD analysis project Ga0307973, IMG submission 201837) | Saline water microbial communities from Organic Lake, Antarctica - #782 | ecosystem: Environmental > Aquatic > Non-marine Saline and Alkaline > Saline | place: Antarctica: Organic Lake...
AGGATTTCATCGGATCGGGTAGCGAGATGTTCATGGTCACCATGGTCGTCTCCTTCACCTGAAAATATATGGCAAACCTTGCCATGAGGCAAGGCCGACGCACACTGATTACGCCAAACGGTCGTTCATCAATGGTATATGACACTGCAAATGACCTGTTTTTATGCCCCTGATCGGCTATGCCCGCGAATCTGCTGAGGATCAGAGCCCGCTGCCCCAGAGCCAGGCCCTGAAATCCGCGGGCTGCGCCGAGATCTTTGAGGAGCACGGCTCAGGCGGCAATCGTGCCCGGCCGGTGCTGGCGCGCGTGCTGGAGCGGATCGGCGGGTGACACGCTCGTCGTGGTCCGCATTGACCGCCTGGCGCGTTCTCTGTCCCATCTACTCGAGGTGATCGAACGGTTGGAGGCTAAGGGGGCCTTCTTTCGCTCGCTGCTGGACCCGATCGACACTGCATCCCCGCAAGGCAAATTCACCCTGCAGGTACTGGGCGCGGCAGCCGAGTTCGAACGCGCGCTGATCCGTGAGCGTACCAAAGCGGGGCTGGCCAGCGCCCGCACCAAGGGACGCGTCGGTGGGAACCCTGGTCTGCGAGCCAAAGATCCTGCAGCGTTGCGAAAGGTTCGTCTGGCGCGCCAAGATGGATATATGGAGCGCCTGAACGAGACAGCTCAGGATTGGGTGCCGCATGTGCGTCGGCTGCGCCCGGACATGGCCTGGGAAGATGTGCTGCGCATCGTAAATGCCCCCCTGGCCCTAAAGAAAAGACAGACAGACAGACAGACAGATTGATGTGGATGTCGATCCTGCGGAGGGAGTGGTAATTATGAGCCAGACACCTCCTCAGGATTCATCGTCTTCGGCATTCCTGGCAAGCTGACTGATCAGAAAGAACACGTAATCCGCCATGATGATCGTGTTCAGGCTGTGAAGCTCATCTGCATATTCGATCAACCCATGGATCGCCGCGTGTCTATTGGGAATCGGATCGCCCTCGAACCGCCTGAGGGCTTCGGGGGTCTTGACTGTTGCGTAAAGATGGGTGTCAAGGATGCGAAACAAGTCAAATGGCGCAACATGGCTTGTGATATACTGGGCGGGTGCCATCTTGATGGTGCCTCGCAGTTCAATCAGGCTGGCCGCGGGATCTCCTGGACTGATCTCGAAAGTTCTTCGGAACTCCATTTCCACCGATGGCAGTAGCGTCAGGACGGCGGACCGGTAGAGACCCGCCCTGTGGCAGGCCAGTGCGTCCTCCAGCGATAGCCTGGCGGATGAGCTGACCATGTAATCTGCGAGCTCTGCAGTGATCTGACGTTCGACCTCCCCCCAGTTGTCACGGTAGTGTGCCCTGCAGATATCCGGGAAATCGCCGGAGGTTTCTTCACTGAAGGCTTCCCACGGTGTAGTCGCATGGGGCAGCAAGCCGGCCTCCCGAAGTGTTGCCCTTGCTGCACTGTGGCGATTCAACTCTTCCAGAAATGGTGCCAGATCCTTCTGCAGGGCCTGGAGCGTCTGCCTGATCGGATCGAGGTCGAAAGCCAGGCTTCGCCGCAAGCGCGTTATCATCTGGTCCAGGCCCTCGAACCGCTTGTTCAGCCCGGCAGTCAAGGCACGCAGATCTCCGCCGGTGTTCGGTATGGAGATATCTATTTTCGGGATCCGGTAGTTCGGATAAGCCCGTCGGCGCCTTGGTCGGTTTTCTTCGCTCATACTGTCCTCGACTGTCTCGAAGGCTTCTTTGTGATTGGCGCAGGAATGCCCTGCTGATGACGCGTCATGCCACCTGTGCGGCAAGGCGCCCATGGAAGCTTCGCTCAAGGTGTAGCTCCCCTGCCCCGGCCTTGCGAATCATGCCGCGCAGATACCCACCTGGCGTGGATACCTCTCCGGTGCAGTGCTTATCAAACACCAGCATGAGCGCCGCGGTTGCGGTAAGTGGCCCCAGCCTCTCCTGTGTCGCAGCCCAGGCAGCATCGGTGATCCCGATCATCCTTCCCAAATGCCCGGCAGCGCGGTGCAGATCGCCCCAGTCCTTCAATCGTCCTCCCAGGTTCTGCGCCCATGTCAGAAATTCCGGGCAAGCCTGCATCACCGCTCGCAGATCAAGTCGAAAGGAGATTTTTCTCGCATCCTCTTCGGCATGACCGCCCTCTTCTTCTCTGCTGCTGTCCATTTTGGCACGGGCATTTCCGGATTCTTCCCCAGTCGCCTTACAGGTTACAGATTGGAGTTTATTTGTAGGTTGTATGTGAGGGTCAGTATTGGACCTCCTGGGGGCCATTTCGGTGGATTCCGGACTGTCTTCCTCCCGGGTTTCTGTGATGTTGTCCACAGCAATAACAGTTTCTGTGGCTTCGAGATAAGCCCCTTCGATTCGGGCGCGGATTGCCTCAAGCCCGTCAAGGAACCATCGCAGCGCATCGGAGCCTTCGCTTCGGCGGGGCTTCTTGGCAAGCCAGGCATCACAAAGCTGCCGGAACTGCGCCCAGGGTCCGCTCAGGGGCGTGCTGAGGGCGACCTCCAGCATTGCGTGCACCATCCGTCGCGCAATAGTGATCTGGCGCCTTAGGCGCGCGCACAGCGCCCGCTCCTGCTGCACCTCGACATGCAGACGCTCGAACTCTTCCGTCCTTGCCGATAGCGGCGACAGGTCGAGGCCGTATGCCTCCGTGATCACGCCCCGCGCATCGCGCCGTCCCCATCGCTTGCCATTCGGGCTGTCCTGGAAGGCGATCAACCCGGTTTCCGCCAGGCGCCGCAGGTGCCGCTTCAGGGTGGAGAGTGAGAAACCGGTCTTTTCCATCAAGCAGTCATTTGATGGCCAGATAATCGGACGCCGGCCGGCGTCCCAGTCCTGCGGTTGGGTGAAGGCCCCGAGAAGGTCGAGCAGCGCAATGTCGCTCGCCTTCAGGCCGAGATGGATACCAATGCGCTTGACGGCAATGAATGCCCGGTTTTTGGACACAGTGATTTCTTCGCCGGCTTGGGCAAGCTGCTCTGCAACCCCAAGACCCGGCGTTGGCTTGCGCCAGCCTGTATGTTTCATGATTCTTTCACACCTCCTGATTTGTGGAGGCAAAAGGAAACCGCTCACCAAAATCGGCGTTGCTTTGTTGACAGAGATTCGCGAGAAAGGTATCTATCAAGTGTTCAAGTTGATTAGATTAGCTCTCAGGCCGTTTGGTTTGGGGGCTTTTCTTTTGCCTTAGGTCACTTGGTCTTCTCCTGCTTCGTTGAGAGAAATGCTTCGTAGAGGCCATCGAGGCTCTCGGAGAGATACTCTCCGAACTCGGCGGCATCCGTCGAGGTAAGCGAGACCCGGAAGGCTTTTCCGGATTTTCCCACCACGCCCTTGATCCGGCCGTTGTTGGCGGCCCATGTGCGTGTTGCCGGGGTCTTGCGTTTGGCGGCCTTGCCGCCTCCCCTGCCCGTCTGCGACAACCGGCTGAGCAGCAGCTCGAACCGGGCATCACTCGACAGATCGGCAAATTCGGGTTCTGCCAGAGCCTTCTGCGCCCGCGCCTCGTTGTCGCCCATTCCCATCAGCTTCTTGAGGCTTTCCCAGCGATCGCGCCCAACCTGCTTGGCGGGACCCACGGCGTCGATGACATCGCGCGGGATCTGCCGCGCCACCGACAGCATCCGCGACAGCAGTGTTTCATCTATGGTGAGGGCCGACATGATCACATCCTTCGGCTGCCCGATATCGGCGAGGTTGCTGGCAAATACCGCCTTCTCGATGAATGAAAGGTTGGCGCGGGCAGTGTTCTCATGGCCCTGGGCCAGGATATGCGCCACATCGTCCATCGATTTGACGACCGCACGGACCATGCGTCCGAGTTCCGATGCGGCGCGCACGCGACGGTGACCAAAGACCACCATGTAGCGTCCGCTGACCTGCGGGTGCGGGCGCAGCAGGACCGGCGTGTCCTGGCGCCCTGCCGCGATCGAGGCCTTGAGATCCTGGAATGCCTCGTCATCCATGCCGAGGCGGTCGTCGACGAAGGAGCGATCGATCAGATTCGGGGCGATTTCGACGATGGTTTCGCCATCCAGCATTCGTCGTGCATCCTCGGCCATGCTGTCGATCGAGACCTTCATGGATTTCGAGGCTCCGCGCATCGCGTAATTCGTGCGGTCACCATCGGCCCGCGACGGAGCCGTCGGTGCCATTACGCTTTTCAAGAGATCCTTACGCGCCATGACCACCCTCCCCGGCTGCTGCCGTTGCAGGAGTCCCGGCTTTGCCGGGTCGCTCCGCACGGCTGTCAAATGCCTGCGCCACGCCGTTCTGCACGGCTGTCAATTCGACGTCTGCACGGCTGTCAATTTCATTCGCTGGTAGTTCTGCACGGCTGTCAAGATAGGCCATCTTCAACGCCCCCATGCCTGATGAATGAGATCAGTGATCTCGTCATTGACCGCGTTCAGTGATGCCATTGCGCGATCGTATGTGGCCCGGACGAATTGTGCCCGTTCCACTTCGTAGAGTGTTTGCTTGGTGATGCCGGCATCCGAGACCGCGGTGGATTTGACCATATGCGATTGCAGCATCTGACCCGGGAACATCGCCTGCATGAAACCAACCATCTGCTTTTGCGGACTATCGGTCGGCTCGTAGCGCGTCACGAGGTAGCGGAACCATTTCAGATCCACCTGAGCGCCGGCATCCCTGATCGTTTTCATGATCCCGCCCAGCATCAGGAGGAACTGGCTCATCGACATCACGTCCAGCATCTGCGGATGGACCGTGATCAACACCGAACTCGACGCTGTAAGGGCGGTTAGGGTCAAATAACCGAGCTGCGGCGGGCAGTCGATGACCACCACGTCATATCGGTCATCGACCTCCTTCAGCGCTTCGGTGATGCGCGTAAAGAATGACCGTCCGGCCTGTGGGTTCGGACTGGTGAGAGCCACCGGCGTGTCGTATTCGTATTCTTGGAGGTCAAGGCTCGCCGGGATGATGTCGAGCCCGGGAATGTTGGTCGGCTGGATGACGGTCGTAATCGGTTTGCGATCGTCGTCGTAACGCAGGCTCTCGTAAAGGGACGGCACCTCGTCAAGCTCGGGCTGGATGCCGTGCAGCGCGGTCAGCGAGGCCTGTGGGTCGAGATCAATGGCCAGAACGCGATGTCCGTTCAGCGCAAGATGCTGGGCCAGGTGAGCGGCGGTCGTTGTCTTCCCGCTGCCGCCCTTGAAGTTGACCACTGAAATGACATGAAGTTCCTCGCCCTCACGCCGATGCGGCACGTAGGGGTTTTTTCCGGGCCGCCCGTGTTTGTCGAGATAGGTCCGCAGTTCGAGCATTTGCTCGGCAGAGTAGCTGCGTCGGCCGGAAGCGGATGTGGTGGGGGTGGGGCCCTTGCCTTCCAGGTGGAGCTTCTTGATGTTTGACTGCGTGACGCCGAGAAAATATGCCACTTCTGCAAGGCTGAACTGCCGCAGGCCTTTTCTGGCATCCGGTGGATACTGCTCCGTCCGCAGCATGTTGAGCCGATCGGAGATCAGCTCTCCCTGCCGGAGAATGAGTTCGTCGAATGGAGCTTCAGCCTCGCTGCTGTCGATTTCCTGCATGTTAACTGCCCGCTCTTCTCAAGTGTCGCTTTTAGTGCGATTCATCTTATAGAAGTGTCATTAACGGTAAATCACCGGCCGGGCAACATATTTTCGTTCCGACCCCTCGGCGAGCCAGGCCTTGCACCAATGCCTACATGTTGTGGTCGGGTGGGAGCTTGCCTCCAAAGATTGGAGCGCGCAACCCATAATCTCCAGCAAGCAATGCACAGATTCCGCCATCTACGTGGCATATGACCTCTTCTGGTGGTGCTATCTAACAAATTGAAAACACGACAGAACTCTATGTGTGCACGGCTGTCAAATATCATGCCTTGGCGCAATCTGCACGGCTGTCAATTTCGATCCTGCACGGCTGTCAATCTCAGCCCCAGCGCCTCGTCTGCACGGCTGTCAGATCCATATTCGCCGGGAGTGGATGCTTCTGAAGGAGTTTCGCCCTGAAAGCGCGGAGCCATAACTCGGCAGGGTCGGCAGTGCCCGTAAGGGAATCACCTGGCCGACACGGCGGCCGGTGCCGTTCCGGAGCTACTTTTGCCGCCACACCGGAATGAACAGGAACATGAAGACAAGACCCAGGGATGACAGAGGAGGTGCATCAGGAAGAGAGAGGGTCAGCCAAGTCTGAATAGAAGAACCGCCAATAGGGAAAGACAGACAGGCAGACAGTAGTAGAGATGAGAGAAGTATAGTGGGGAGGAGAGTAGGGAGGAGATCAGTCAGAACATCAGCGGTAGCCTGCATCCTATACACTTATGAGGGCATGGTGCGTGGAGCGTAGGGTGCAATCAACTGGGTATAGAGAATGCACAAGCCGTCCCGCTCATCATGCATCCCCTATCAGCCCATATCCTCGTCACCATCATGCGGACGCACTCGACCGACAGCAAGTTGACGTTCGAGGTGGCCGAGGAACCCGAAGCAGGGCAGGTACGCATCCTGCTCGACTTCGGCGGCAACACGGAACTGCTGCATCTGACCGAGTCCGTCACCGCGGCCGAGCTCTGGACCGCCAGGGAGGGTTTTCGCAATGCGCGTCTGGAGATTGTCGGCGACAATGAAGGCGATGGGGCAGGGGGCGCGGAATACGCTGCCTGAGTCCCACTGAAACGCGAGGGGCCTGCCGAAGAGCGGGCCTCTCACTCATCACAACCCGGTCCTTTGAGTTCGCGGGGCACCAAGGTTTCATCCCCGAGGAAGGGGTTTTCAACCAGGAGCCTGGCCGGAAGGCAGGCGGACGTAAGCATCAGCGCGACAATCCGGCTCCTGTCGTCAGGGCACCAACCCCCGCTCGCCATTCCCTTCCTTGGCCCAAACACTGTCTTCGAGATCAACCCGCGAGGGGTCGGACTACGGGGCAAGCCCGTGCCGCCGGGCGGATTCGGACGAGCCGAACGCACCCGGTGATGTCAGCCAGTCTTCGGGCCTGCGGGGTCCTGTCGCGCGGGGGACGGCCCCCCGCCTCCAAGACAGGAGCCAAACAGATGTCCCGCAAAGATGCACACGCCTTCGCCGCCTCCCTCGCCGCCACCCTCATGGTCTCGATCGTCGTCTTCCAGGCAGGGGATGGAACCTTTGGCGCTGTCCCCGCCGATGAAATCGACGGCGACGAGATCGTGATCGTATCGGAATACGATCCCTTCGGATGAGGCCATCGGCCTCACTTTCGACAGGCCCGGGTACGGCGCAGTTGCGCCTCCGGGCCAATCGCCGGTAGGGCGGCACGTTGCCGTGTCGGCCACAATACCGACAGAGGTTGTGTTGAAATCGCCTTGGCTGGCTCGGATTGTGACGCGCGGAATCTGGCATCACGCTGCCTCATCCGACGTTCACTATTGAAATCATACGATTTCAGCCAAACCTCGTCGAAGGCTCTCAGGCGAACCCTCGCCCAGCCCTGCTTCAAGCGCTGCATGTTCCGCACCCCAGACCTCCACCGCCTGCTGCATCAGCACGACGCCGTCCGGCGTAATGCATAGGCGGCGGGAGCGGCGGTCGTCCGGGTCGGGCTCCACCGTCAGCAGACCGCGCCGGGCGAGCGGCTTGACGGCCGCGGTGAGGGTCGAGGGGTCCATCCCGAGGAAGGGCGCAAGGCGGCCGATGGGCGGCGGCTCGGGCTGGTTCAGGGCGACCATCAGCGAGAACTGGCCGTTGGTCAGGCCGAAGGGCTTCAGCGCGGCATCGAACCTGCGCGCCAGGCGCCGCGCGGCGCGTTGCGCAGCAAGACACAGGCAGGTGTCGCGGATGTGGAGGACCGTTTCGCGGGGCAGGATATCTGAGATTGCGTCATTCATGTTACTTTGATATCAAAGTAACTGAGACGACTCAACAGCCCATACTGTCGCAGGGAGGAACCGATGACAGAACCTGATCCAATGCAGGGCGTCATTCCCTATCTGGCCATGGACGGCCGGGCGGGCGATGCCTGCGACTTCTACATACGCGCCTTCGCGGCCGCGGATGCCGGGCGGATGCCCCGCCCCGATGGCGAACCCGGGCTGATGCATGCCCAGGTCTCGATCAACGGCGGCATGCTGATGTTGACCGACCACATGGGCGACGGTCCGGCGCCCTCGGCCAATTTCGGGCATTTGCAACTCGTCGTTTCCGATGGCCGGGAATGGTGGGATCGCGCAGTCGCTACGGGCCGTACTGTGGTCATGCCCTATGAACGCCAGTTCTGGGGCGACGACTGGGGCCTTCTGCAAGACCCGTTCGGCATCAAATGGGCGATCCTGCAGGATAACAGGCAATCGCGCGGACCCGACCGCGCGGATTGCGCCGAGGCGGTCGCATGACCATCACGATCAGCAGCTTCGCCTGGGTGCCGCCCTTCGCCCAAGGCTATGTCAAGGACATCCGTCCGCGTTGGGCGCTGGCCGAGGCGGGGCTCGACTACAATGTCCATCTGCTGTCAGAGGGGGATGCGGATGCGCCGGACTATCGCCGCTGGCAGCCGTTCGGGCAGGTTCCGGCCTATCGCGACGACGAGGTTCAGCTGTTCGAATCCGGTGCGATCCTGCTGCGCATCGCCGAGCGGTCGGACGTCCTGCGTCCGCGGGATGAGCAGGAGGCGGCACAGACGCAGGCGTGGGTGTTCGCCGCGCTGAACTCTCTGGAGCCGAAGATCGACAACCTGATCCTGCCGGGCACGTTCCATGCCGGAGAGGATTGGGTGGCCGGATTCCGGCCCCATGCCGAGCGGCTGGTGGACCTGCGGCTGAAATCCCTGGCGGGCTGGCTCGATGGTCGCGACTGGCTGATGGGGCGCTTCGGCGTCGCCGATATCGTCATGGCCACTGTCCTGCGGGGCTTGCAGGACGAACCGGTCCTCGCGAACTACCGGACGGTCTCTGCCTATCTGGAGCGGTGCCTGGTGCGGCCCGGCTTCGAGAGGGCGCTGGCCGCACAATTGGCGACCTTTGCCGAGAACGAACCGACATGATCGCGAGGGTGCAACCGTTGGACCTTGCCGCGACCGAACACGGAAGGAGGACGACATGACACCGAAGAACACCATCTGCATCTGGTATGACAAGGATGCCGAAGAGGCCGCCCGCTTCTACGCCGCGACATTCCCGGACAGCAAGGTGGGCGCGATCCACCGCTCGCCCATGGACAATCCCGGCAACAAGGCGGGAGACGTCATGGTCGTCGAGTTCACCGTGCTCGGCATCCCCTGCATCGGCCTCAACGGCGGGCCAATCTTTCCGCATACTGAGGCATTTTCCTTTCTGGTCGCCACAGACGACCAGGAGGAGACAGACCGCTACTGGAACGCCATCATCGGCAACGGCGGGCGCGAAAGCGAATGCGGCTGGTGCAAGGACAGATGGGGCGTCAACTGGCGGATCACGCCACGGACGCTGACCGAGGCTATCGCCGCAGGCGGGGCCGAGGCCGAGCGTGCCTTCGCGGCGATGATGACCATGCAGAAGATCGACGTCGCGGCGATCGAGGCGGCACGGCGGGGCTGACGACGTTGCCACCTGGAAGTCGAAAGGACAGAGATCAAGAGATGAACGCCGCAGCTCCATCACCGTCACACCCATCCTCGTCGCCGACCTTCTCGGGGACGTCAGGAAACGCCGGTCGCATTACGCAATGGCACATGATCAGCTGGCTTGGCGGCACTGCGCCGCCAAGCCAGTCTTTTTAGAGCCTCGCGACGCTCGCGCCAACGGCTGGAATACCTTGAGCGCTCGTTAGCATATCAAGGAGAATTGCCGCACCAGCGAACAAGGCATGGTTTTCTGTCGGAAGCGGGACAGCCTCCGGAGTTCCGACCACATCGGGCCATCCCTTCGGAACGGCCTTCAGAACAACGTCGGCGGTCCAGCCCCACTTGTTGCGCCTTACGACAACTGCGGCGAAGTTGTCCGGATGGTAAAGTGCGCTGTCAGGCGTGGGATCGTCGCCAGCGGGGCGCAGGCCCGTGATGCCGCGTTCGGCGAAACTTTTCAGGAGTTGATCGAGCAGAGTTTTGCCGTCGGTGATCATTTTTGGAGTGTATCGGTCGTCAGTCATGAGGGAGCCTCTTTGATGTTGTGGGGTTGTGCGAAAGGGTTTTCCGGCGGTCCCCGCCGTTTTCCTGCCGCATGAACGAGGCAGGAAAACGCGGCGGCCATGCCGTAAAACTGTCAGGGGGATATTCTTTGTTGGCCTCCATTGCGTTTCAGCGAATGAACGGCTTAGACCTTTAATT
>Ga0307973_1001463_pt1 | contig 10215 bp, 8 predicted proteins | sample OrgLakmetagen782_FD_201837 | JGI IMG/M metagenome (GOLD analysis project Ga0307973, IMG submission 201837) | Saline water microbial communities from Organic Lake, Antarctica - #782 | ecosystem: Environmental > Aquatic > Non-marine Saline and Alkaline > Saline | place: Antarctica: Organic Lake...
AGACCACCAGACCGGCCAGCAAGAAACCAACAAAGCCGCCCCCACCTTCACCACCCCGAATACCGAGGGCAAAAATCAGGTAAAACGCCGTCATGTACAGCAGTGGCTCAATTACCCACCACAAAATGCCCAGATAGGTTCGGGTAACGTCTCTGTGCAGCTCCGCAGAGGCGCGTAGCCAGACAATATCAAACCGGTTTGTCCAATTACTCACTGCCACTACCCCGCTCGCTTCCAGAACTGCGCAAGCCAGCCTCAAGAAACGGGGCACACTTTTGCTGGACCGTCGTCCCATGGTCAACCTCAAGCACCTTCTGACAAGCATTCAATAAAGCTGGCGCATGCGAATGGTTTAGCTCTCCATATAAAACGGGAGACTTCACCGGTGCAGCGAAGTCCTGACCCCTTAGCAGCTTGTATTCCTTATTGAGATCGTCAAACGTAAAGCCATCCATCGCCTTTCCAGTCGTCACTCCACCGTGCAACTGATGAAAACATCCCTCCCCGGCCAGATAGATCAGAGTAGTCCGGGCGTGCTCGACCGCCCTTTTATAGAAATCCAGATTCACCAGTCCGCCGCCCGGCATCTTAAAGCCTTCATCAAAGCCTCCCAGCTCCTCGAACAAACTCCGGGAAATGCATATACAGTTACTCTCGGACGCGATACCCAGCCAGCCCGCAGCACAGGAACCGCCCCAGGCAGCAATCTCAAACAGCTTGTAACCGTGAGCCGGCCAATGGATAGAGTCCAGCAGCCGATCCTCTACGCCTTTGCTGTATCCCCGTTCAACGGTTTGCCTCTGGTGCGCTGGGCCCAAGTGAAGGCCCAGAACAGCCACGACAGGCTCCGCCGCCAGCGCAAGGGCGTCAAACGTTCCCCTGACCACGCCGGGGCTGAGCATTCGTGCGCCGTCGATCATGATGGCCACATAATCGCCAGTCGCCCGGGCCGCGCCGATGTTCACCGCGTCTGCGGGAGACACACTGGCCTTATCACGGCGAATCACGGTCAAGGGCACACCAATATCGCCCACCGCCGAGAGGTCCAGCGGCTCGGGCGATGCGTTGTCCACCACCACAACCTCGTAATCCACAGGCTCGCTTTGCAACTGATACCGCCGGGACAGCGATTCAACCGTCCGGAGGACTTCTCTCTGCATATCATAGGCGATCACCACAAACGACAGTGTGGGCCCGCTCCCCTTAACAGTGGGAGCAAAGGTTTTTGGCTTTTTGGAAAACCAGTGCTTAAACATAGCGACGCCAGGTCTTAAATATCCATTCAGCCGGCTTTAACAGTCAGCCGGCGAGCTTTTTCAATTCCAGATATAACGATGCGATGTCAGAGGGCAGCCCTTCAACATCCAACGTGCGCTGGGACCTCAGTGCCGGATCGAAAAAAGGCTGATCCTCCGGAGCCTGCCCCAATAGGCCACGCAAACCAGAGCGCTTCAACCGCTCACGCCATGACGACCTCAGGCCCAGCTTCCTCAGTAGCTTTTTTAAAGAAGCCAGATACACGGCATCCTCTTCATCAAAGTCCACAACCGGAAAGCCGTACTGCTTCCAGGCGGCAAGCAGGCGTTCATTATATGCGCCCCAGAGGTCCATGTATTCATTGATGGTGTGCAGATTCGGGTCCCGGCTGTGCAACGACCTGGCAACAGACATCGGGTGGCGAATAGTACCGACCAGCCGGGCAGAAGGAAAACGCTCGATCCAGCCTTCCAGCGCCGGTAATGCACGCGGATCCTTGAAGCCCCATTGGGGGACGCCGGCAAACTGCTCGCAGAACACTTCCCGCCTTGACCTGAAAACCTCTGGCCACTCCACCATTGCCGGCGGGTTGTGCCAACTGCCCCCATTGGTTTGAAGAAGGGCTTCGTGAAGCTGCATCAGTTCAGGGTGTTCACGATTACCCTTCTTATTAAAGGGATTAGCGGTGTGCACATCCCCCAGCACCAGCCCGGCCTGCTGCAGCGAACCGGTCAGGCAGCTGGTGCCGCTGCGATGCATACCCAGAACAATAACCGGGGGCTGGATAGGCGGATTTGGTGTATCAGGGCGGGTCATCAAGATCTCTCAACTGGTCAGGTTGTCATCGATTTCACAGGGCAGCTCTTACGTTACACCCCGCGCGAACATTGCGATTCACGCAGCTTCCTTGGGCGTACAGAAGCGCACATATATTACCTTAATTATCATAATGCTGACGAATACGTAGATACAGGTCTACAGAAAACTCAGAAGCGTGCGCCAAAACCGCTCAGACCTCTCCCATTTCGCACAGCCATCGACCAGATCTGCGTGAACTTTTGTAACTTCTGGAAATCTGTCCGGAGTTTTGTCGCGTTAACGCTTTCCGAGTTGACATCCTCCCCCAGCCTACCTAACATCATTTACGTGAATTCCGGCGTCCGCGGCGGGAAACCAAAGGCGCGGGTTCCGTGAATTAACGAGAACCTTGTCGACAAGGTATTCAATTTTAGAAACTCACAGGAATGTTTCTTATGTATAAAAAAATCCTACTAAGCTCAGCGATTGCTGTAGCGTTAGGAACTTCAGGCTTTGCACAGGCGATCACACTTGATAGTGACTCAACTGACGCGATTAGTTACGCGAGCGAGATCACGGTAGACGGTACTAGCGGTACCGCGCTTGCAAACAGCACCAACCAAGAGCTTGCTGCTCCGCTGGGTTTCCGCATTGCAGCCGGTGCTAATCGCTTCATCCGTATCGACCTGGGCGCGGATGCTGAATTTGATGGCACTCCGACGATTGTAAACTCTGTTCCTTTCCAAACCGATAATATTGCAGCCGGCGGCGCCGGTGAAAGTTTCGTTATCTTTGAAGTCACGGGCACCAGTACCAGCGGTAATGCTCCTGCCGAAACAGTTACCGTAACCCCAGGCACTGGCATTACAGTGTTCAGCGAAAGCGCGGTTACCGCCACTTACGCTCTCTTCGAGACGGGCACTGCAGCTGCAAATGCCGGTACGTCACTGTCAACAAAGACTGACACCGTGTATAAATTCGCCTCTGGTCTTGCTACCGACGTTGAAGATGCTAGCGAAAAAGAAATTGATGTTGCCACTAACTCAACTGAGTTCACCACGGCCACAGTCACCGATAGCCCGATTGCCGCGCTCTCCATTGGCGCTGCATCTGGCGTTCTGTGGACAGGTGGCTCGGCAGTTACTTTGAGCGACATGGTCACTTCAGCCACTACACTGGAAGTAACGGGTGACTTCTCTGCCGCTCTGGATGTGAACGGTGTCCTCGATGTGACCAAGGTTAATCTAGTCAACTACGGTAATGTGGATACCCTTACCGCGACCAAGGCTACCTTCGATCTTGGTACCGCTGCGCTGGCTAGCACTTCCAACGTCCTCACCATGACGGTTGATGGTACAAGTACGATTGCGCCTATCTCCTACACTGGTCTTTACAACGTGACCGCTGCTTCGAATTCAGATCTTGCCGACAAGGACCTTGGCACTCTGAGCACTCTGTCGAAGAACGGTGCTACTGCCAATGCCAACCTTGTCCTGACTCCGAGCACCGAAGGCGGCGTGTTCAAGAACTTTATTCGCGTTTCCAACACCTCCAGCATCACCGGAGACGTGTTCATGCGCGTTTACAACGATCTTGGTGAAAGCGTCCCCCTCGACTTGTCTGACATCGAAGGTCAAAGCAGTAACGAGCTGATCAAAAACGGTTCTACTGCGCTGATTTCGGTAGATGCCATTTACGCGGCTGCGCAGACTAAAGACTCTACTTTCGAAGTAAGCGGAAGCGGTCGCAACAAGCTGCGCTTGGTTATTGAAGGCAACTTCACTACCCTCAGTGCCGATAATGTCTCGGTAAGCCGTGACAACCAGTCTTTCTCTACTTTCCAGTAATTTACGGAAGTTAAGATCGGTTGACTAAAAGGGTGGCCTCCGGGCCACCCTTTCTTATGTCTGAACACCTGAACGGCTCTCACAAAGAAGCACTTAAAATGGACAGCAACATGAAACCCGGCGATCCTCACTATCGAGCGTATATTGGCGACCCGCGAAATTATGATCTGATCGCTGCTACCACATTCAATTTGTTAACAACCCTGGGGTTGAGAGAGCATCACGCCGTGCTGGATGTAGGGTGTGGTTCACTGCGCAACGGCAGGTTATTGCTGCCCTATCTGTTGCCTGATCGGTACACTGGCATTGAACCCAATGAGTGGCTGGTCAGAGAAGGCGTCAAGCATGAGACCGGCGAAGACATTATACGGCTGAAAGGGGCGCGATTTTCGTTCCGCGCCGATGCAAGGGAGCTGAGCCCCGAGGACCGGTACGACTTTATTTTACTGCAATCCATTTTCAGCCACTGTGGCGAAGACCTGATAACCGGATGGCTGGACGAGCTGGTTCCTCATCTGTCAGAGTCCGGCAGCCTTATTGTGACCTGGTTTCAAGCTCAACAGAATTCTGGTGAATCAGGCTGGCTCTACCCGGGTCTGGTAAGGTACACCGAAGATCGGTTCAAAGAATTAGTGGCGAATGCAGGCCTTATTTACCAGCCGCTGCAGTGGCCACACCCTATTCAACGGTGGGCGATGCTGACCAAGTCTGAGGAAAACGTAGCATGGGTGGAAACGACGGGGTTGTCTTTTGTCAAAGCCTTTGAGCAGCTGAGACCAAAAAAACACAGAACCTGAGATTTTTCATTCAGGCACGAGAAATCTGTAACCGTAATTTTGAGTTGCCAAGATTGCTTAGAAAGCCCCTCCTTGTAAGCCCCCTATCTGATCTCGCAACCGATCCGATATTATTCTGCGTTTCCTCGTCACCCCTGACACATACTCTACAACGATCACTACTAATTCCGTTCCGGCGGCTTTAGGCTTTTTTCCGGCGCAGTATCATGGTTGTTCTTCCTGCTCCACGCTGGCTGCCGGGCTGGTTTCAAATTCCAGCCCGCCTATCTGATTCCGCAAGCGTACGGAGATGTCTTTTGCTTCCTGGTCGTTCCTGATCACATAGGGCACCACCATCACCAATAATTCCGTTGTGGAGTTATTTTGCGAATCCACGCGGAAAAACTGGCCAATCAAAGGCAACTTGCCCAACCAGGGCACACCCTGCTCGCCCTGGCTAGAGGTTCGGGAAATCAACCCGCCAAGCACTACGGAGCCGCCGTCTCTGAGCGTCAGGGATGTCTCTACCGAGCGGTTGAGAATAGTCGGCAGGAAGGTGTCGCCACTGCCGGTATCCTGGGTTTCACTCAGGGTCTGGTTAATCTTGATGTCCACCAGACCACTGGCCTGCACAATGGGTTCTACCTGGAGATTGACACCGGTTTGACGGTACTGGAACTGCTGGAGTACATCAGTATCGCCATCGGTTGTGGTATCACTCTGGCGGGTGGAGGTGATGACCGGAATTTCATTGCCTACCTCGATTCGCGCTGTCTCACCGCTTTTCACCATGATTTTTGGGGAGGAGCGGATCACCGCCTGGTTAGAATCGTAGAAAGCATTCAGTACCGCCCGGGTTTGCCCGGCACTGTTGAGCGTGTAAGAAAAGCCTCTGCCGCCAATACCAAGCCCCCCAAGGGTACTCAGCGTGCCGGCGAGGTCATCGATGCTGTTTCTGGCCAGCCACTCAATGCCCATTCCCTGGCCGTCGTTCAGGGTGACTTCCGCCAGCAACACCTCCAGAAGCACCGAGGGAACCTGCTTGTCCAGAGCTTCCAGAATGTCTTTGATCTCCATCCAGTCGCCGCCACTGCCGCGATAGATAAGCACGTTGCGACGGTCATCAACCACCAGGCGACCACCGGCGACGTCGCTCCCGGAGGCACGGCTGGCAGATTGCGTATCCGGGTTCTGCGAGGAGTCTTCACGGTTTGTGTCGCTGCCCGCCCGGGTTTTCACCGTTGAGCCACCCTCGCGATAGAGCTCCTTTACCAGGTTTGCCAGGCTCTCGGCACTGGTGTTCTGTACCTCATAAATGAACATGCCCCGCTCGATTTCCTGCTGGTAGTCTTTATCCAGTTGCGCGGCCCAGCGCTGAACGTGTGCCAGGGTGCGGTTGTCGTTGGCAAGCACCACAATCACTTCCAGCTCCGGCATCGGCAGGAGTATGACGCTCCCGGAGGTTCCGGTTGCACTGCCCACCCCATAACCCTGGGCGGAGAGCAGATCACTCAGGGCCTTGGCAAGGGCCGGAATGCCACGGTAAGCCGGTCTCAGCAACAAGGTGTTCTGGCCCTTGAGCACCGGTTGGTCAAAATAATCAATCGCCTCGGTGGCATCTGCTACCACGTCCGCCGGGCCTTTCAGGATGATGGCGTTGCGCATCGGGTCTTCACTAACCTCCAGCTTCTGCCCTTTGAACAAGTTCTGGATGAGGTTGCGCACCTGGGTGTTACGAACCACTTTCAGTTCGATGGCCTGAAACACCGGCCGATGGCTGACGGGCACATCGGGTAACGCCCCGCCGGTAATCAACAGGGGGGAGCCATCGGTGGAAACCGAGTCGGACAGAGTAAACGACCACACGCCTTCCTGGCGAGTAATCGCAACGCCGTAATCTGCCAGTACATTGCGGGCCGTGCGAAAGAGTGCGGCCGGTTCCATGGGATCACTGAGGCGCAGGGTAACAAGATCACTTTGGCTGGCTAACTCAGGCGCCAGCGAGTAGGAAAGGCCCAGCTTTTCGCCGAAAACTTCATTAATAAATACCGGCAAAGGCAGGTTATTGACTTCCACACTGATGGGCGGGCCTGTCAGCTCGGCTCCGGCCGTTTCCAGATCTTTATCCGGGGCGGGGGTGAACGAGCTTCCCAACGACGGGCCGCGGGTGACTTCAAGTTGCGGCTTGGAGGTCGGGGCTGTTTCGTCAGTACCGCCGCTCTGGGCAGACCCATCGGGTTGGCCAGACCTCAGCCGTTCGGCCGTTTCCTTTTCAGTGAATAACGGCTCCATAAAGAAGTGGGCTTCACGGTCTACGGCCTGGCGCGGGTTGTTAGAAAGATCCCCCGCATCGCTTCCATTCGTCATGGTTGCACACCCATGCATTGCCAACGAGACCAGCAAAACGGACAGCGCCATCAAGTGTTTTTTGGGCTTGGTTAACATCATAAATCGGGGTCCGTTAGTCGTTCAGTTCGTTGGATGGCTGGCTGCCAGGCCCTTCGGCGAAGCTTCGGTAATCGCGATACAAGCTTATCCAGCGGCTTTCTTCGCCCAGAATGAGCTGGGCACGCCGGTCTTCTATGTGCGCAAGGGTGACAGCGCTGTCATTCAAGCGGTCGCCGGGGCTGGCCCGTAAAACCTGCAGCAGGTCGGTGTCGGTTGCTGCTGTGATGCCCTGGTCTTGCAGTAACGCCTCCGGTTGCCCGCCCACACGAATGACACCCACGAGGCGGAAACGGTCCAGCCCTTCCGGCACGGGTAGTTCCGCTTCGGTTTTGCCGCCGTCTTCGCCTTCCGTCGCGGCTTCTGTTAGCTCTGCCGGATTAAGGGAAGACCACACCTTGCGCTGGTAGATGGTTGCCAGCTGGCTGGCGATATCTGCGCTGTCCTCACCGACAGCAACAGCACCCAGATCGCCCAGGCCCGGTTCGCCCCCCATCTGGCTGACGGATGCCGGCGGGGCTATCCACCAGCCCAGGGCACCGGCCAGAGCAATCGCTAACAGCGGCCAAAAACGCCTCATTGGCCACCTCCCAGCCCGGTCACCAGGGTACGGAATTCGATGATCAGATTGACACCCGATTGCCGCCCGACCCGGATGTCCAGGCTGTCAATCATAATGTCCGGGGTATGGCCCTCCAAAGCGGCAATCCAGTCCCAGGGTACGGTGCTATCCTCGAGTGAAACGTTCACGCGGCCGCGCATTTCGGAGACGCCCTCCGTGAGTGGTTGGGGCTCGGCAAATTCGGTTTGGCGCAGCTGTATACTGAAGGCGCTCTGGCTTGCCGAGCGTGTCATAAATTCCCGCACCGCCGCTTTGGCCAATCCGGACGTGCCGGCTTGCCAGGTATTTTTACTGAAGGATCGCTTTTGCTGCTCCAGCTTTTCCACCAGGGCGGGCCAGTAGCCCTGCTGCTTCAGCGCCGAAAGGTCGGCCATCTCGGCCTGCTGCCGCCGCCAGTCTAGCTGCTGCAGCGAGAGCTGTTCATCCAGCCAGAGCACGGCGTAGATTAACAGGATCAGCCCAATACCCCAGCTGCCGATACGCAGCAAGCGGCTGTCTTGCCACTGTGTTTGAAGGTCGTTTTTTAGCGGCTCCGAAATCATGGCGCTACCCCTTCCAGGCTGAGAATAACTTCCACCGCCTTGTCTGACAGCACCTGTGCCTGCACGTTACCGAACTCGGGCCTGGATTCCAGTTCACGGATAATGGTGGTGGCCTCTGGCGGTGCGGTGGCGTTTTCCCAGGTCACTTCAAGCCTGCCGTTGCGGTAATTCCAGCGAATTAATTCGGCGTTCTCCAGCGCTAGCGCCTCTGCCAGTGTGGCTGCCAGCCCAATCTGCGAAGCCTGCGTTTGGGCCGTCAGGCTTTGCAGTTCGCCTTGAAGTTCGACGGCGCGGTTACGAAGCTCTATCACATTCTGCGCACTGCCCCGCATGGCGTTGACCGCCTCGGCTGTTTGTTCACTGCCCCACCAGGCCCGGCCAATGGCCACCGTATACATGATGGCAAGTAAGGCCAGCACAACGGATGCCCCGGGCAACACCCGGGCTTCCAGGGATGACGGCACCGCATTCAGGCTCTCACCCACAGGTTTTGAAGGGGGCGGCAGATCCACCGGCCTGGCCTGCGAGGCAGCGCTGGCATCCGCTCCGTGACGCAACAGCCACGCACTGGCTTCGTCCGCGCTGATGGGGCGGGTGTAACGTTTCTCGAACAGGCCATTGCGGGGATGGCAAAACTGTAACAGGTTCAGCCCCTGCTCGCTGCTTTGTATCCAGCGCTCCTGGCCGGGCGCCAGACTAGGCCAGAGGGCCGTTTCCGGTACTTCGGCGCTGGCGTTGGCCGGCACCTGCTCGGTCGCAGACCAATACCAGACACAAGCCACACTGCCGTGCCACACCACCCAGCCCGCAGGCGCGTCGAAGGGCGCACGCTGCTCCAGCTCCAAAACCAGAGCCTCGCGTCTTTGCCTGGGTGGAATGCCGTCCATACTGAAACGGGAAAACAGCACCAGGCTGCGCGGCAAAACCAACGCACCCCCCGGCAACCCCGGCAGGACGCCCATCGGCTCTTTTTCACCGGTTGCCGGATCAGTCAGGCGATAGCTGCTGCGGGAAAAACGCCGGATAAGGGGGCCAGCTAGTGGCTGGAGGCGCTGCTTCAGTCTGAAAGCGGGGGCTGAAAGCATCCTGTTGGTCAGGCTCCTGTTTCCGATGTGGTAAGGCCACCGGGTGGCTGTATTCAATGACCCAAGGATGGCCATTCTGATTGGGAGTGAATTTTACGGCAATCCATCGCGTGTGTCTGCCTTGTGCATCGCCCAGCATAATGCGCACGTTACCGGTGGGTTGCCAGACAGACGCCATCAGCCCGCCGTTAAACAACACCCCATATACCGACGATGCCTGGGTAACGGAGGTAATAAGGTGATCGCTCCGGTTTTCGGTTACCCGCTCAGCGTCAGCGGCCATAAGGCCGTGGCGAAGTTGCAATATCTGTGGCGGTGAGGTGTTGAGGTTAGCCAAGGTGCCAATGCTGGTGGTTGCCATGGCAATCAACACCTCGGTAACAGCCGGATATTTCACCGCTATCGGCAGGTTTCTAAGCTCATGGGGAGACACCATAAACCGGTTTGGTGGCTCTGGCAGGCCAAGCTCCCGGTAGGCCTCTGCCTCAGCGCCGTTAAGGCGGGCGAGGGTGTCCCTGTCTTGGTAATCGTTCAACTGATCAAGCCATTGATCGGCGTCTGACGCTTCCACCCCCAGGGAGGCCAGGGTACTGAGCCACTCGGGCCATTGAGGTTCCATAATGCTGTAGGTTGCACCAGCGTCCTGAATGGCGAAGGAGGTGTTGCCAATTCCACGGTATGCCATGCCGTCAAACCTGAGGGTTGGCCCGCTTTCCGTCCGTTCCTGCCTCGCAAAGGGATCCGTATCCATGGCCGGTGACGGGTTTGGCGTTAAATCCACACCCGCTTCGTTCCAGTGTTTGGCCGAAAGGGTATAGAGCAGGGTTTGCTCAGTGGCCATGA